>ERZ772954.2094-NODE-2094-length-13586-cov-4.117286_pt1 | contig 13586 bp, 6 predicted proteins | sample MGYA00580684_ERZ772954 | MGnify/ENA primary metagenome ERZ772954 (study PRJEB29015, sample SAMEA2737654) | human gut metagenome | biome: human gut; feature: human-associated habitat; material: faeces | place: China | collected 2012 ...
CATGTTTTTCTAATATATGAGTTTATACAATACTAATCTATGAATAACAATTAATATTAAGTTGTATCATTATATCCATGTTCTCACTTTTTGTTTTTTACATAATATTCTAAATCTTTGTTTTACAGAACAATATGTATATAGGTGTATAAATATCTGTTTTAGTATCCTTCTCTTTTCCCGTTTCTCTACAAAAAGTGAGGTAAACGAGAGCATAATCCACATAACTTTATATTAAATCAAATGAAGACAAATATTATTAGTCAAAATGGCTTTGATTAGTTTTATTCTTGAATTCTAATTTATCCATTTTAGGTCTATTTGTTTTAAGCTATACTTGTATATTACTTAAATTACAATTTGATTCTATAATTATTATTATTAATTCTGTAATTTGTATATATATTATATAGATCTTAAGAATGTCCTACAATTTCTAAGCATTGAGCTTTAAGTAAAGTTTTTGGATGGATAGCCTATATCTTTCATTTATGTATTGAATGTATTGCCAAAGTTGATATTTCTTGGTCTTTTTATATTTTAAGGCTTCCAAAAGATTGTTTGCTCTTCGAATTACAGAAGAAAACAGGGGGCATAAAGTAAAGTGGCAAACTATTATCATCATTTTCCGATGCAAAATTTTATATATGAATATTATATGGTATACATATATGATTCTTGCAGAAATTCAAGAACTTTGGTACCTATTTTCTACCCAGTTATGCCAAGATATGAATATTGTCACATTTTATTTCTTTTAGTTTATCGTATTGCAACCACAACAAAAATTTATCATGTTCACAAAACGATAAACTTTATTAAGAAGATAAGACTACATTCACTTTTGAAAATGACCCTTCCTCGTCTTTATAAGAAATATTGTATAGACAATAGAGTTTACTACCTTTTTTGACATTTTTTTAGATCTCGTACGATTGTACTTCCCATTACTTCTCCATAAATTTGTGTTGTAGCAAGATTTTTATGTCCTAACAATTTTTGTACAGTTGTTATATTAGCACCTTTATATATCAATAAAGTAGCATTGGTATGCCTTGCAGAGTGGAATGAAAAGTGTTTGTTTATTCTAGCCAATTTACCAATTCGTATCAATTCTTTATTTACGCTTGAATTATTTTTTATTGAAAAAAAAGAACTCCATTTTCCTTGGTATTTTTGTAACAAAGTTAAAGCTTTACCTTCAAACAATAAACTTAAAGGCAATTTCACTTCTGCACCAGTTTTGACAGAGTCAAAGATTAGCCATAATTTTCCATCCATTTTTACGATATTTTTCTCATTTAAGCTTACAAAATCAGAATAACGCAATCCCGTATAGCAGCAAAATAAAAATGCATCAAGAGTATGTTCCAAACAACTATTTCTTCCTATCAAAGACACTTCTTCTAATTTTTTCATTTCTTCCGGTAATAAAAAAACATGCTTTCCTTCTTTCATTTTAATTTTATATCTTCTGAAAGCATAGTTATTAGGATCGATGTATCCTTTATTAATTGCAGCATTAACAAAAGATTTCAAATGCTTCATGTGTTTAGCTACTGTATTTGTTTGATAGTCGGAATCATAAAGAAATTTTTCAAAATCTGTAACGAAATTATAGGTTAAGTCTTCAAACTCAATTGTCGGTTTGAACGATTGTAAAAGGGATATTGTCGTTAAATGGTTACGCTTTGTGCTGTCTTTTAGCTGAGAAGACATTATTTCTTTACGTGCAAACCCTAAAAATGAAGCATCTGTGTTCGATTTGAACTCTTCTTTTATGAGGCTTAAGGTTATTGTCTTTCCTTGCCTCCACAAACTTAATTCTTTCTTTTCTAATTCTATAATAAATTCATTAAGCATGCCATTCAGTGCATCTTGATTAGGATGCTCTTTAATAATCTTTCTTTTTACATCCCATTGTTCTGGCCGTAAATAAAAATACACTTTCTTTTTATTCAAGTAAGCTTCAACTTGAACTAAAGCAGTTCCTCTGTCATTTAAACTTTTTTTTCGATTGTAAACGAAACGATAACTGATTTTCCTCATAATTTAATTCTTTAAATTGAAATTCTATAATAAGACGCAATAAAGAAAAGTAGAAAAGCATTATTCTGCTATTTTGTTCTCATCTTTATATTTATTAGGCGATTTGTTAACGTTTATAGGTTAATGTATGTTTATATGGTCAGTTATAATTTGAAACTCTCTTTTTCTTACGACTTTAAAAAAAGAATAAATATGAGGTTTATTTTCGTTTTTTGTGAGTTTTAAATGCCCAAAAGCATAAAAATATAGCAGTTTAGTATGATTTTTACAATAATTTGTTTGAGATTACAATTTTATTCATACCTTTGCAATTTGTTAGAGTGAATGAATTTATATTAATGTAAAGTTAAACTTTAAGAGAGAATTTTATGAAAAGAAAATTAATGCTGTTATTGACCTGCCTTTTTGTAGGTATAGGTTTGGTAACCGCTCAGATCACGAAAGTAACAGGTACTGTTATTTCGGAAGAGGACGGATTACCCGTAGTTGGCGCCTCTATTTTAGTAAAAGGTACCACTGTAGGTACAGTTACTGACATGGATGGTAAATTTACATTATCAAATGTTCCAAGTTCTGCAAAGACTTTGGTGGTTTCCTTTATCGGGATGGCTAGTCAAGAGGTTTCTATCAAACAGAATGTTAGCATCATTTTAAAATCTGATACTAAAGTGCTTGGAGAAGTGATGGTTGTTGCATATGGTACTGCAAAAAAGGAATCTTTTACAGGATCAGCATCCGTTATTAATAATAAGAAACTGGAATTACGTCCTATAAGTAATGTTACTAAAGGATTGGAAGGACAGACTACAGGTCTGTTAACAACTTCAGGCTCAGGTCAACCTGGCGAAGCTGCCAAGATCGTGATTCGCGGTTACGGTTCCATCAATGCCTCACAAGATCCTTTGTATGTAGTTGATGGAATACCTTTTAGTGGAGATATGAGTTCTATCAATCCTGCCGATATTGAAAGCATGACAGTTTTAAAAGATGCTTCAGCCGGAGCCCTTTATGGAGCCCGTGGTGCAAATGGTGTAATTATGATTACTACCAAACAAGGAAAAGAAGGCAAGACTAAGGTATCTTGGCGTTCTACGGCAGGTTGGTCTTCACGTTCCTTGAAAGCCTATGACATGGTTGACCAAAAAGAATTTGTACAGTTAACGTATGAAGGTTTACGCAATGGATATATCTTTGACAATGGATATAACTGGGAAGCTGCCGGTAGACAAGCATCAGCAGATTTAGGTGGCGTTTTAGGTGGAGAACAATATAATCCATTTAAAAATTACACATGGGGAACAATTATAGATCCTGCAACAGGTAGAGTGCAGGGTGATGCTACATCCGCATGGAATGAATCTTGGATGGATGCAATACAAAGAGACAATGCATTTCGTCATGAACACCAGTTGTCTGTTAATGGAGGTACAGAAAAGACCAAATATATGTTCTCTTTGGGATATTTAAATGAAGATGGCATCTTGATTAATACCGGTTTCCAACGTTATAATGCCCGTGCAAACATAAACACAGAAGTGAATAAATGGATGAAGACTGGATTGAATGTGTCACTTTCCAATTCTACACAAAATTTCAGTGATTACGAAGGTTCATCTAATTCAAATGTGTGGTACTCTGCACAATTTATGGCTCCGATTTACCCGGTGTATATAAAGGGAGAAGATGGTAAAGATGTATTAGATGCCGATGGAAATCGCCAACTGGACTACGGTGACGGTAGTGTACAACGCCCACAGTATAGTGATTTCAATCCCGTAGGCGGTTTGGTAGATGACAAGGCTGATATAAAAACAGATGTAGCCGGTTTGCGCACATTTTTGGCATTCGGCTCAGATTCGGAAGATGCCGGATGGGCTAAAGGTATTAAGCTGACTTTAAACTTTGGTCTGGACTACCGGAACAAATCTCAAAAATCATATATGAATATGCACCATGGTAATCAGGCAGCTGCCGGCGGTTTGTTGATGAAATATAACAGAAGAACCCAATCTTATACTTTTAACCAGTTACTGACATGGGGGCGTTCTTTTAACTTTCATAACATCGATCTTTTGGTTGGTCATGAATTTTATGCATACAAATATGAATTTCTGTCTGCCGGAAAAACCAATTTAGTAGATGGTATTCTTGAATTGCGTCCGGGTACAAATCTATACAATGCAGACTCGTATTCGGAAGATTATCGTGTGGAATCCTTCTTTGGGAGATTCAATTATAACTTTAATGAAAAATATTATTTTTCAGCCTCTATCCGTACGGACGGTTCTTCACGCTTCCAAAAAGATAACCGTTGGGGTACTTTCTGGTCTGTCGGTGCCAACTGGAGAATTTCACAAGAAAAGTTTATGCAGAATTTGACTTGGATTTCTAATTTATCAGCTAAAATCAGTTATGGTGAACAAGGTAATGATAATCTGTTAAGATATGATAGTCTTGAAGGAGGATATGTACCGGATTATTATCCTTGGCAAGGACTCTATCCATTGGAATATCCGAATGCCAATCAAGTAGGAGGTCTGATCGGTGCTTTGGAAAACAAAAAACTTTCATGGGAAAAAAGCGGTAATTTAAATGTCGGTATTGAGGCAAGTATGTTTGACGGACGCTTGAATGTTAGTGCTGAATATTATAACCGCAAAACAACGGATATGTTGCTGGGATACCCTAAGGCTACTTCTAGTGGATTCTCTGAATACAATGCGAATATCGGTTCTATGCGTAATACCGGGTTTGAATTTAGTTTAGGTGGTTCCCTTATCAAAACCACTGATTTTATATGGAACTTAACTTGGATGGGCTCTACTGTAACCAATAAAGTGCTGAAACTAACTGGGGAATCTCCTGAAATTATCAAGGGAGTTTTCAGTATTAAAGAGGGAATGCCTATTAATACATATTATATGGCTAAATCTGCCGGTGTGGATCCTGCAACAGGAGCGCAGCTCTATTGGGTATATGATAAGGATGATAATGGCAACATCACTAACGAATATATCAGCAGTGACTATCAAAAAGCTGCGAACAGCAAATATTATTCCGGCAGCCGTATACCTGATTTATATGGTAGTATCAATACCGATTTCTCTTACAAGAATTTCGATTTGTCAATATTGGGTACATATTCTATAGGAGGTAAAGTTTATGATTCATTATACGCTGGTTCTATGGAAGTTATGTATGCAGGCAATACATGGAACAAACATGCTTTGAGACGTTGGCAACAACCTGGTGACATCACAGATGTACCTCGTATTCAAATTGGAGGTTCCTACACAGCTTCAGACCGTTTTTTAGTTGATGCTTCATACTTTGCTATCAAAAATATCACTTTGGGCTACACTATTCCCAAACAATGGCTAAAGAAGGCCGGGCTAGAGTCTGTCCGCATATTCGGATCGGTAGATAATCTCGCTTTATTTTCTCATTTGGACGGTATGGACCCACAGTATAACTTCAAGGGCGAAACAGACTATTCTTATGCTCCCAACAAGACTTATTCAGTAGGTTTTGAAATTAATTTCTAACAATTTAAAAGAATACAGGAAAGTATGAAAAAAATATTTAAATACATATTTGCCGGGATGGCTGCAATGTCTGTGGTAGCTTGCAGTGAGGATGCTTTGGAAACCAGTCCTTCATCTTCTGTTTCTGGCAACGAATTATTAGGAACAGCAACTAATGCATTAGTATCATTGAATGGTGTATATCGAGCAATGTATACAGCAGGGGTTTCAAACAGCTCTAACACTCATCAATGTTTCGGTATCACAGCTTATAATCTGGTGGCAGATGTTATGGGTGAAGATTGCATTATGAACGGACAAGGTAGCGGCTGGTTTTGGTATGATTGCGTTTACAACGTAAAATCAAGATATACCTCTACCGGATGGCGTTCTTATGATATGTGGAATGGCTATTACACTTGGATTTCTAATGTCAATTACATTTTGGCAGAAGAGGAAACCATGTCTGGAAGTGAAACCGAAAAGAATTATGTGCTTGGACAAGCCTACGCTGTACGTGCTTACAGTTATTTTATGCTGGCACAAATGTTTTCTCGCACTTATAAAGGACATGAAAGCGAACCTTGTGTACCACTCTATACAGAACCGACTGATATTGCAACAGAAGGTAAAGGGCGCGCAACGGTTGAAGAAGTATATCAACAAATCACTTCGGATCTTGACAAAGCAATTACCATGCTGGGCAACTCAGGTAAAAGAAAACATATCAGCCATATCAATGAGGCTGTTGCCTCAGGTATAAAGGCTCGTGTCGCTTTAGTGATGGAAGACTGGCAGACCGCTTTGGATGCCGCGAATGCCGCAATAAGCAAAAGTGGGTGTAGTATCGGCACTGGAACTGCGGTAACCGGTGGAATGAATGATGCTACTGCCAATAATGTGATGTGGGCGGCCGAAATCATAGCCGACCAGTCCGGAATGTATGCAGGTTTCTTTACACACATGGATGCGGATCAAGGGAAATATGGAGCTAGTGCTCGAAAACAGATAAACAAACTGCTTTATGCAAAGCTAGGCACAAATGATGTCCGCAAAAAATGGTGGAATCCACAAGACGAGAATAATGAAAAGAATGGTTACCAACAAGAAAAATTCAAGTTTAAAGATTATGCGAAATGGACGGGTGACTATATTTTTATGCGTATTGAGGAAATGTTTTTAACCGCAGCAGAAGCATCTTGTCGTTTAAATGATGACAAAGGCGCACAACTGATGTTGAACAGTTTAATGCAAAAACGTGATGAGGATTACACTTGCAAAAAAACAGGAACGGCATTAGGTAAGCTCACCTCAGATGAAACTGGTTCTTTACTTGAAGAAATTATAATTCAACGCCGTATTGAACTTTGGGGAGAATTTGGACGTATCTATGATATACGCCGTCTGAAACAAGGGTTCAGACGTACTGCAGACATGGGCTGGCCATCCAGTGCTTTAATTGCTGGTACAGATACGGAAGATCCTGAGTCGTATGCATGGGTATTAACTATTCCTCAAACGGAATTTGATGGTAATCCGAACATGGATCCTAGCAAAGATCAGAATCCGATAGGTGACCATAAATAGTATTAATCTGTAAGCAAGTAAATTATGAAAGTAAATAAATATATAATCGGCATGTTTGTTGCCACTGCAACTTTTTTTGTATCGTGCAACACCGACAATGAAGGAGATATATACAATAGCACAACAATGGGGGTGACATTCGCCACAGGCACACAATCGGTTTCCTTTCCTTCCACAGGATATGAGGGTTTTGATGTAGAAGTCTTACGCGCGAAATCTTCGGAAGCTACTACAATTAATTTATCAGCAACATTAGTTGTCGGTGATAAAGAGCAGGAACTCCCTGCCTCCATTACCGTACCTTCCTCGGTTTCATTCGCAGCAGGGGAATTTAAGACCAATATTCATGTTACAGTTGGAGATATAACTCCTGGACAGAATTATAAAGTCAAGATATCTTTGCCGGAGGAAATGGTTACGATAGACCAGACTTCGGATAAAGTCATAACTGTTTATAGGGATTATACTTTTTCTTCATTAGGAACTGGAACATTTAAATCTGCGGCTATGGCAGAGGAAGGAGAAGATTTTGCAACTTGGGAAGTGGAAGTTCAAAAAGCAGACCAGATATCATGGTATAAAGCTATGAACTTATATGAAAAAGGATATAACATTGTCTTCAAAGTTAATGAAGCCAATGAGGTCACTGTAGAATCTCAGCCGGCATGGAAGCACGCATCCTATGGAGAAGTTTTTGTTTCAGGCAAAGGTGCTTTGGAAGACGGGGTTATTACTGTGAAGCTGTCGCATGATGTACCCAATGTTGGTGGTTTTGGTGAATTTAAAGAAATACTTTACCTACCTGCTAAATAATTTAGATTTAAGATATGAGGAAAAGATGAAACTTTCTCCTTAATTATCCAATAAATTATTACCCAAGTATACAAAATTAATGTATACTTGGGTAAATCTATATAGTAAATCGGTCTTTAGAAATTATTGATAAACATCTGTTAACTCGAATTCGATTACTATATAAATGTGCTTGTAAAGACATATATGTTAAATATTTAGTTACATATTTGGAAGGAACACAACAAACCACCATCAATCCTTATGAACTGATTGTAACTCCTGACGGGAAGTCAAATTTTGATTACACACGGAATCTTCCATCAGTTTTTTTAATGTTCTTCTCAGCCAAAACTCAAAAAAACGATCATAGACCGGATGTAGCATATTATGCCGTCAAACAGTTGATATATTTCAGATATAACATTTTTATTAATGTACTTCCCGTTTTTCTGGAAATGGTGTGTAACAAATTTTGTATATTCTTTCAGTCTGATAGATTGTAAATCCAAAATCATAGTACTTTGATAAAAAAGCCGGAAGACTTATAAAAATTTCTCCCGTCATATGACATTGTGAACATAAATATATAAATGGACATTGTACAATGTTATATATAGATGCTCAAAATGGCTTTAACGTTCTTTCCCGGATATTGAGCGATAACTTGAAATTAGTCAATCGCTACTAGGCAGATTTTGTCTGCTTTTCCTAGATAGCTAAGTATTTCGTCCAAAGTAACAGACGTTTTTTGCTCTCTCCCATTTCTAAATTCCAATTTGGATTTCCTCTTTCATTATTTCATGCATTTTTTTTGCAAAAAAATTATAATCTTATTATAATACAATCATTATAATGAGATTTATCACAATTAGACTTTTTTATCGTATAAAGTAATTTTGAGGTAGAACAAAAGTAGAAAAAAAGGTTATCATAACTTTGTTTAAAGTAATTCCCGCAGAGTAAATAAAGAGAATCGATAAATTTTAATCTTTTGATTATAAGCACTTTCTGTGTCTTGTTAGTTCTGCAAAGACTTTGGTGGTTTCCTTTATCGGAATGGCTACACAAGAAGTGGCTATAAGACAGACTGTTAATATCACTTTGAAATCTGATACAGAGATGCTTGACGATGTGGTGGTTGTAGCTTATGGTACTGCGAAAAAGTCGTCTTTTACAGGTTCTGCGACTGCTGTTAGTGGAGAAAAAATAGCAAAAATGCAGGTTTCTTCAGTTTCTAAAGCCTTGGAAGGTGCAGCAGCAGGTGTACAAGTAATCAACACCAGTGGGCAGCCTGGAGAAAATGCTAAAATAAGAATCCGTGGTATTGGCTCTTTTAGTGCATCGTCGGCTCCTTTATACGTAGTTGATGGTATGCCTTATGATGAAGAGTCTGTTAATGCATTGAATCCTGCCGACATTGAAAGCATGTCTATATTAAAAGATGCTGCATCTGCATCTCTTTATGGTTCACGTGCGGCAAATGGTGTTGTGATGATCACTACCAAAAAAGGTATGGTAGATAAATCCAAAGTAACTCTTGATGCACGCTGGGGAGTAAATACTCGTGGTGTTCCAGAATATGATATCATGAAAGATCAAAGAGAATACGTACTAACAGCTTGGAATACTTTGAAAAATCAATCTACAGGTGCAGAAGCTTCCGAAGGATTAATAGGTAGCATTGGGTACAATCCATTCATCGGTGTAGCTAATAATGCCATGGTTTCAGCAGATGGTGTAGTTAGTTCTGCGGCTCTCCGCCATAATGACGATTGGGCTGATGCCGCATTACATAATGGTATGCGTCAGGAATATAATTTGAGTCTGCAAGGTGGTAACGCTAAGACAACTCATTTTTTATCATTGGGATATTTGAAAGATGAAGGAATTTTAAGGCATACTGACTTCGAACGTATTTCAGCACGTGCCAATATTAATCATACTGTAAATAAGTTTATTGACATCAATGGTAATTTGGCTTACGCAAGAGCGGAAAAAAATGCAGGCCAGTCACAAAATGCTAGTTTGTCTAATTACTCTAATGCCTTTATGTTCACTCAGCAAATCGCTCCTATTTATCCTGTATATGCGTATGACGAAAACGGAAATCGCATATATGACGAAGAAGGCAACACTGTTTATGATTTTGGTGATGGTACATATAGTACACGTATGGGCGGTTTCAGTAATCAAAATGTTGCAGCTAACTCTGGGTTGGATGTGCATCAGACTTTGAATGACAATTTTAATGGCCGTGGTACTATCAACATTAATATTATTGATGGTTTAAAAGCGACTGCTAACATTGGTTATGATTTAATGAATCAAATCCGTACAGACCATATGAATCAGTTATATGGGGATGCTGCTAATGTGAATGGTCGTACTTATAAATATAATCAACGTATTGAATCGTTTACAGCAAATCAACTTTTAACTTATAGTAAAGCATTTGGCCATCATAATATTGACATAATGGCTGGTCACGAATCTTATTCATATACACTGAAATATCAGTATACTCATAAATACAATTTTTATACTATTGGAAATCCTGAGTTCAACAATGCCATAACTATGAGTGATATGAATTCATATACACAAGAACATAGTATGGAAAGTTTCTTTGGTCGTGTAAACTATGATTTTGATAACAAGTATTATCTATCTGCAAGTATTCGTTCAGATGAATCTTCCAAATTCCATCCTGATCACCGGCGTGGTACTTTTTGGTCTGTCGGAGGTTCTTGGAGATTAACACAGGAAGAGTTTTTGAAAGATGTGGAATGGTTGTCTAATCTTAAACTAAAAGCAAGTTATGGAACACAAGGTAATGATGGAATTCTTGATATAAATGGTTATGTAGTCTATCAACCATATTTGAAGCAATATTCTGTAACCAATAATAACGGAGATTTCTCTGTAGTCGAAACTTATCGTGGAAATAAAGATTTGACTTGGGAAAAAAGCAAAAATTTAAATATCGGTTTGGAAGCTGCTTTTCTTAATAACCGTTTGAAACTAGAAACTGAATATTTCTTGAAGAAGACTTCGGATATGTTGTACAATATGCCTTATCCCATTTCTTCTGGAATTTCTTACGTTCCAATGAACCTGTTGGATATGCAGAATAAGGGGATTGAATTTACCATTTCTGCCACCCCAATTCAAACAAAAGATTTTATATGGAATTTATCTTTTAACGGTACACACTATAGCAATAAGATTTTGAATCTTCCAGAAGACAAAAGAGAGAATGGGATTATTCATGGTACCGCTTCTTTGTTCCGCTTAATGGAAGGAGGGTCTATTTATGATCTTTATACGTATGAATATGCAGGTGTTAATCCAGAGACAGGAGCGGCACAATGGTATATGGATGAGAAAGATGCTAATGGCAAGGTGACCGGAAGGACCGTAACCGAAGACTATACTCAGGCAAGCAAATATGAATTAGGTTCTACTTTGCCCGATTTCCAAGGAGGTTTTTCAACTGATTTTGCATACAAAGGAATCGATCTTTCTATAGCTACAAACTTTCAAATTGGTGGAAAGATATATGACAGCATGTATTCTTCTTTCATGCATGCGGGAAGCAATATTGGCAGCAACTGGCATAAGGATATCTTGAATGCTTGGACTCCGGAAAACAAAAATACAAATGTGCCTATAATGGATGGTGCGCAAAATAGTAATAGCCAATCCTCACGTTTCTTGATAAATGCATCATTCTTTAACATCCGTAACATTTCATTAGGATATACTTTCCCGAAAGAATGGATGAAAGCAATATCAGCAAGCAGTGCACGTATTTACGTATCTGCCGATAATGTAGCTTTATTCTCTAAACGTAAAGGTATGGACCCCCGCCAATATGCTTATGGATATTCGGCTGCCAATTATTCTGCGATTCGTACTTTATCATTCGGCATTAATTTGAACTTTTAAAAGAATAGAATTATGAAATATACAAAATATTTAGCAATATTGGCTGCAGCGTTTATGATGGGATCTTGTAGCGATGACTTTTTGGACAAGGAACCTTCAGAAAATGCATCAGAGGACCAAATTAAAGATTTGCTTGATAAAGATCCTACAGCTATTCAAGCATACATTACAGGATATTACAAAAATATGTTTTCTCCGGAAGCACAGCAAAGTCATGATGATTTCGGGTTAAAGGCATTTGAATTGGCCACAGACTTGATGGGAGATGATATGGCGTATATGACTTCACACTTCTTCGTATATGATTATCTGCTTGACAACCGTGCTTCAAGTTATCGTCGTACTACCACTTACTGGCAAGAATTATATGCTGTAATCAGTGGTGCAAATGAAGTAATCAGCGGTCTGAAAGAACAAGCGGACAGCGGTGATGAGAGTGTTGAGAAGATGCTGGGACAAAGTTACACTATACGTGCTTACTGCTATTTTTGGTTAATAAACATGTACCAACAACCTTATGAATGGAATAAAGATAAATTAGGTATTCCTATTTATACTGAATCTGAAACCAAATTGAATCGTGTTCCTGTAGGTGAGGTCTATGAACAGATATTAAGTGATATAGATAAAGGATATAATTATTTGAAAGGAAAAGGAATATCCAAGAAAGATGAATTAAATGAATATGCAGCAGCTGCTATTTATGCAAACATTCTTTCATTTGTTAATGATTATCCCGATCAATGGAATGAAGTTGCTAAATACGCAAAATTGGCTATTGAAGGTGGCTCACTGATGAGTGAAAAAGAATTACTTTCCGGCTTTAATGACCTTTCTTTGAGCGAAGTGTTGTGGGGGGCTGATATTAATGGTGAAACGAATACATTCTACGCTTCATTCATGAGTCAAGTTGATCCTTACGGTCCGGGATATGGTGGTAATTTAGGAAATTACAAAATGATTTCCAGTGATTTGTATGAAAAAATTTCAGATAATGACATTCGTAAAAAATGGTTTGGAGTTGATTTGGGAGAAGCAAATACTCATTATAAAGTAAGACAATATGTGCAGCGCAAATTTATTGATGTAGGTTCTACCGCGCCTGGTTTTACTCCTACAGGTGATACTTTTTGCTCTGACTATATTTATTTGCGTACTGGTGAAATGTATTTTGTAGCTGCAGAAGCATTATATAGGGCAGGGAAAGAAAGTGAAGCCAAAACAATGCTGACTACGATTATGAAAACTCGTAATCCAAAATATGAAACATCCGCAACAAGTGATGCACTTTTACAAGAAATTGAACTTCAAAAGCGTATTGAAATGTGGGGTGAAGGTCGTCGTTTATTTGATATGAAACGTCGTAATGAAAGTTTGGATAGGACACATGCAATTAATCATAGTGCGATTGCTCCAAAGGAAGTCCCTGCAGGTAGTAAATTATTCATTTATCAAATCCCCGATAAAGAGTTAAATGCCAATAGTGAGATTACTGATAAAAACGAATAACTAATAATAAGTCTATAATAAAAAAGATGCCTAGTAATCTAGGCATCTTTTTTATGCTTAAGGTAGAATAAAAGTAGACATAAAATCAAATTATTTTTTTCTTTTTTATACTTGACTTTTTTTATCAAGTATGCTAAATTGATTACAGTAACAATTACTATTATTAATCAGTCA
>ERZ772954.2095-NODE-2095-length-13579-cov-4.864759_pt1 | contig 13579 bp, 9 predicted proteins | sample MGYA00580684_ERZ772954 | MGnify/ENA primary metagenome ERZ772954 (study PRJEB29015, sample SAMEA2737654) | human gut metagenome | biome: human gut; feature: human-associated habitat; material: faeces | place: China | collected 2012 ...
TTATGTGTATTTGGAATTTCTCATTTTGGCTTGTACTATTTATATTCTAGCACCAGCCAATATGTCACACTTGTCAAGTACAACATCTACCCCTCCATATCTTCTTCAATGTTCCCCTCATCTTTAAATTTAAAAAACTTTGAATTGTAATATTTCGAATTTAACTTTATCTTCATAACCTCATAAAAATTCTCTTCATGTGTAGAAATTATAATCTGCCAATTGGTTTCGGTAATAATTGTCCTTAAAACATCAATAAAAGAAAGAATATTCAGATCATCAAAATGCCCTATTGGATCATCAATAAAAATTGTATTAACTTTTGGATTTGATTTTGATAACGCACCTCCTAAGAATACACTCAATGCTACTGTATTTAACTGTGCAGAACTGAAAAATAATTCTGGCATAATATCTTCGCTTTCATCGTTTTTTACCTTGATATAAAGCTCTGGAGCACTATCCTCATTCATATTTATCTGATACTGTAATTGTTTGAATCGTTTATGAGGTTGTATCTTAGAGTATATCTGATTAATTGTAACGCCACCAAATGCTTCCTTTATATGATTCTCCATCTGGCTTTGCACATTCTTAAAAATTTGTTCTGCCAAACTTTGTTTTTGGCTGCAAAGTTCTTTTTCCTGCTGTAATTTTCCCTGTTCCTCAAACATCTGATTATATTTGTTTATAAACTGTTCGACAACAACATTACTGTCACACTGATTCCAAATATCTAATTTTTCTTTAGCTATCTCTATTTCGGACTCAATTTTTTTACGATACCGTACAATAGTTTTTTTCGATATTTGCTTTTTTGCAAAAAGAGTTTTCTTATATTGGTCATAGCGACCCATTCTATCAACAGACTTCTCATCCATATCTACCAAAAGTTTTTTATATTTATCAATATTACCTGTGTAATATATTTTATAATCGTTTAACTCTTCCTGCAGCCTTTGCTTTTTATCTTCATTCTGCTGTATATCTACTACATATTTTTGTACTAGGCTTTGAAATTGTCCATTTGAAAAAATTTGTCTTTGCTGCACAATTTTTTGCTTTTCTAAATTAGAAAGATCATTGTTAAAAGCATCTATTCTCATTTTCTCATCATTTAATATTTTCTCAATTTGTTCAATTTCAGTATTAACCATCCTTTGTTTTTTTTGCTGTTCATTTATCTCATTTTCCTTTTCTTTTTGCAGATTACTTATTATGACTATTTTTTCACTGCATGCGGTATCTACAGATTCCTTTAAAATGTCTTTTATACTCGTCCCCAGTTCTTGTTCTATAACCTGTTTTAAGTTTTCTTCTTCATGTTTTATTTTTTGAATTTTCAATTGCCTTTCTTCATACTCTCTTTGATATTGCTCTATATCATTTTCACACTTTAAAATCAACTTATTTAATTCACATATACGATCATTTATTAATACTTGTATGCTGTCAATACCTTTCTTATGTCCTTCCTGTGCCTCTTTTAGTTTCTGTCCCGCATTACCCCATTCTGTTTTTAATTTTAATAAAATAGTCCTCTGACTAGATAAATCTATTTTTCCAAGTAATTCATCCTTGTTACTAAATTTACTTTTGCATACAGGACATGTGCATGAATTACTTTTTTGAATTTCCCTTTTTGCCAAAGTAAGAAGTTCATCTAAGTTATCAACTTCCTCTCGCATTGTTTCATACCGAGATTTTGCATCTGCTTCTTCTGCCACTGCCTTTGTTAATGAAACTCTACTCTTATTCTCATAATCTACATGCTCCTTTATCCATGGATACTCTAATGTTGTATCCGCAGTTATAGAGTGTAGAAAATTCTCACACCCTTCCGTAAATGCCTGATTTAAATATCGTACTTCCTTTTGATATGTCTGCTTTTGTTTATCTGCACTTTCTTTCTCATACTGTGCAAACTTTTCCAGTGTCCGTTTGCTTCTTCTCAGCCGTTCTGTTAATGCCTCGTCTGTAATCTTTTTACCCGTACATTCTTCTATAAACTCTTTCAGCTTCCGAAGCTGGTCTGACACATACTGTACATTGTCCTCATTCTGCTGCATCGGGACATCAATTGCAAAGATTGGCACTTCATACATTTTCGCCAACTTTTTAAACGTCAGAAGGTTTGCATCACAAGTCAGGTTCGTGTACACAATGCACTTTGGTTTCGGAAGCACTTTCTTCTGTGCCGCCCCGATAAATGTCTTATGATAACTGCAAAGTGTCTCAGAAATTCCTGTATTTTCTGCCTGCTGTAAAAATGCTCTTTCTGCCTTTGATGCAGAAAGATAACAGGAAAATCCTTCCACATTATACGGATGGATTCCTGCCTCCTGCAACAGTTCGCAAGGAGTAAAGATGCTGACTATTGCACTTTCCTGTGGTTTTTCCAAAGGCATAAGCATCGTATCCATCATAAGTCTTGCCAGATACCGGTCTGCCGGCATCAGTCTTTTTTCCGGGGCAAACCGGAACTTCAGATTCTGTGCCTTCCATCCGGTCTTTAAAAGCCATCTGGCTCTGTCCGGATCCTCATTACTCCATTTTTCTATATAATTTCCATATGTTTCTATGATCTTCATGTTCTCATCCTCGTCTTACCCTGTTGTCTGTTTCCATTTTTCTTCCTTATTCAAGTATAAAAAACATTTAACATCATACTCTTCTTTTTTATAAAATGCAAATATACAGCAGCAATTTTCCGCAAATCTGCTGCTGTATATAGATATCAACGTATACTACCTTGTATTTTTTTGTTTTCTTTTTTCCTGTACAAGCACTAACACGAATCCGGCTATTCCAATCAGTGACAATACTTTTCCTGTTGTTGTTCCCGGTGCATGATAGATGATCTTCACTTCATGGTTACCACTTTCGATCTTACACCCCAGAAATGCCGTATTTACTTTTTGTATCTCTGTTTCTTTTCCGTCAATATAAATCTTAAAATGTTTATCATAAGGGATGGACGTAATAAACCATCCATCTTTCTTTACACGAATTGTCCCCTGGATCACGTTATCTTCTGTCTGCTTTTTGTCCACCTGGATTTCTGACTGATACAACAATTCTGACCGTTCCGGCAGACTGCCGAGATATGCCTGTACATGCCTTAATCGATATTTCCCTTTGCCAAATGTCACAGAAATATTATCTTCTCCATCCTTTAACGGCACTGCATAGGTAAATATCTTATTTTCATTATAATATACATGATCTTTCGCGCTTAATTTGTTACGGATTCCGTTGATCCAGACTGCTACATCCTTATTCGGATGTGCGTTGTCTACCCGTAATTTCAGAAAAAGAACCCGATTCTTCTGTTTTTTTCCCTGTGCCGTTTCCATGCCACACTGTCCTTGTTGCGTTGTTTTCTGCTGCAGCTGTTGGATGGAAAATGTTGTCTTTTTCATCTTCTTTGCATGAATTCTCCAACCATCTTGAGTATCAGCCTTTCTCATGCTAACAGGCTTATAAGCTGTCATTATGTTCTGGTCTGAAGATTCCGTATGTTCTCCAACAACCGCATATTCCAAAAATACCGTCTGATTATATGGAAATGCAAGTTTCTTATATTCCTCTTCCGTCATCACACGATCTGTTGCATACATGACCGGTGCTGCGTCTTTATTCTGATATATACCGGTTGTGCCGCATTTCTTAACCAGAGTATATCCTGGCACATCCGAATCTGATACGATATACCGCACTCCCATCATCCGTTGAAATACCGGATTTTTCGAAACAGACTGCATCATCCCATTGCGGAACGGTTCTTCCAGTCTAAATGTCTTCTGACGGAGTGTCTGATAGTCCGGATTGTATGCCGATGAATAGATGGAAGTAATATTCTGATCCATATCCCAGATCCGGTTTAAATCTGCTGCATTTTCATCATCACTTCCCATCTGTTCTGTACGGTAATATCCATCATCATCTTTCAATGCTTCTTTTACCGCCTGTCTATTCTGTTCTCCCACAACATCCCGGTACAATTTGCGGCTGACATACCTGTCCGGCTTCATCTGATAAAAAGTGTTCATCGTGACTGCCAGACATATCACCGACGGCAGAGCCAGCATCAGAATCTCTTTCGTCTCTTTGTGGTATCTCTTCATCGCACAATACAGCACATAACAGATCAGAAACAGAATACTTTCTGCAAGCAGGGCTTTCCATATACTTTCCCCTATGCCTTTTGAAACAAACTGATTTCTTGCCATATAAACGAATATCGCTGTGATGATATATGGAATCATTCCTGCAATAAAAGACAGTTCTCTTTTTCTGCACTTTTCCAGATAAATGCCAATCAGATAACAAAGCAATGGCAGAAACGGAATAAAGACTTTATCCCTGATATATAGTCCGCCATTCAATAAGTAAGCAAATACCGGAATCACAAGTACGATCACACATCCATATGTGAGTACCTTTTCATATACTTTCCGATACAACAATCCCGTGAGCAGAACTGTGATCACCAGTGTCGTAAGTCCGATTCCATAGATACTATAAGCAAATCGTTCTACTGTGATCTGCGGAATAAAAAAGGAAGCAAACGATGTGTTCTGCTCTTTACTTCTCCCACCCGTCAATGCGAGTGCCGTCGGTACCAGAAAGAAACCACTCATGAGTACTGCCAGAATCATCGAACGCACGAAACACAATCCGTCCCGCAAAAAGCTGCAAACTGTGACCCTGTTTCCTTCTCTTTGTTCAAAATAGCGGTGCAGTCCATAAAGAACCAATGACAGCATTCCGCCAATACTGAAATAAAAACTGGTCATGATCATCAGAAATACACTGATTGTAAAAAGGCCACTTTTTTCTTGCTCAAAATACCGGTCCACACCTATGAGTGCCAGACATAAGAACGGCATATAATCCACAAACATGATCTGCCCGCTGTACTGACCGATCATCGGTCCTGCCAGCAGGAACATCAGTGACAGGATAAAAGCAGTGCCTGCATCCGTCTTTCTGCTTTTCAGCCAGTAATAAAACAGCAGTACCGAAGCAGTCAGACCTGTTATGCTGACCGCCATGATGTAATCCGACATTTTCACAAACGGAAGCAGATATGACGGCAGAATCAACGGACTATATAGTCCGTAATAAGCAAAATGATAAATATTCTGGCCGCCGCCCAGATTCGCCGCAAATTCGGGAAATAACTTTCCGGTTGCATAAAACTGCTGCCGGAAATAATCCGGCAGCACACTATGCTGACTGAGCCAGTCTACCTTTGCTCCAAAGATTCCATATCTGCCCACAAACATCCGGCAAAAAAAGAGTGTTAAGCCTGTAAGCAGCAGGTAAGGAATGTATCTCTTAACCTTGTCCATAACTCTTCCTCCGCAGATTTTGTGATAATGGCATCATCATGATCCGCTGTTCTTCTTTACTGGAATCCTTTAACAGGTATACAGGCCGGTTCTTTACTTCCAGGTATGTCTTGGCAAGATACTGTCCCAGAATTCCGGTACACAGAAGCTGTACACCACCCACGCCAAACAAGATACAAACCATCGATGGCCATCCGGCCACCGGATCTCCCCAGATTAATGTACGAACTACGATCGCAACAATCATCAGGAATGATAATCCGCAGAACAAAACTCCCATATACGCTGCAATCGACAGCGGAACTACAGAAAATCCCGTGATTCCCTCCAACGAGTAAATGAATAATTTCTTTACATTCCATTTTGTTTCTCCGGCAGATCTTTCGATATTCTCATATTCCAGCCATTTGGTGCGGAATCCTACCCAACCGAAGATTCCTTTGGAAAAGCGGTTATATTCACTCATTTCCAGTACCGCATCTACCATCTTCCGGTTCATCAGGCGGTAATCTCTGGCACCGCTTACAATCTCTGTCCTGGAAATCTTATTAATCACGTTGTAAAACTCTTTAGATAGGAATGAACGAATCTTCGGTTCTCCCTTTCTCGTTGAACGTCTGGTAGCTACGCTGTCATACGGTTCTTCCTTCAATATCCGGTACATTTCCGGCAGAAGTGACGGCGGATCTTGAAGATCCACATCCATGATCGCAGCATAATTGCCGCCTGCATTCTGAAGTCCTGCATAGATCGCAGCTTCTTTTCCAAAGTTTCTGGAAAAGGATAGGTACTGACATCTTCCGTCCTTTCTGTGTAAGTCTTTCATAATCTCATATGTTCTATCGGATGACCCGTCATCTACAAATAGCAGTTCAAAACTGGTCTGTTTTTTCATACTGTCCATGACTTTTTTCATTTCTGCATAATAAATTGGCAATGCTTCTTCTTCATTGAAGCACGGGATGATAATACTGATCTTGTCCATAACAATAAGCCTCCTCATCTTTTTCTTGATGCTATTGTAGGCTTCGTTTCTTAAAGACATACGCAAATAATTCTTAAGATTTCTTAAAAACTTCTGTTATTTTTTAAAATATAAGTTCTATCTTCGTACCTTCACCCAGTTTACTGTCCACATGGATCTTCGCCCCATGAAGCATTGCTCCATGCTTTACGATAGACAGTCCAAGACCTGTTCCACCTGTTTCTTTAGAATGGCTTTTGTCTACACGATAAAAACGTTCAAAAATACGGTCCGTCTCATTCTCCGGGATTCCGATTCCGGTATCCGTAACGCAGACCTTCTTTCCCTGCAGGGTATTGCCTACCCAGACGGTTAATTTTCCACCTTCTTTGTTATACTTGATCGCATTTTCACAGATATTGTAAATCATCTCATCCAGGATCTGACGGATACCCACATACTCTACCGGTTCTCCCGTCACCTCTACATGCACTTTCCGCTTCGCTGCCTGTGGTGAAAGTCTGGTCAGAATCTCCCTAGTCAGCTTATAGAGATCTACTTCTTCTTTTTCCAGCTGCACATTGCCCTCATCCAGTTTTGATAACTTGATGATATCTTCTACCAAAGTGATCAGACGCCTTGCTTCATTATAGATTCTTTCCGCAAAACCTTTCATATCTTCCGGCTTTACCAGTCCGCTTTTCATGATTTCTGCGTAACCTGAAATTGACGTAAGCGGTGTCTTCAGCTCGTGAGATACATTTGCCGAGAATTCTTTTCTCATATTGGCAACTGCATCTTTTTCTTTATTCTGCTTGTCGATACTCTGTAAAAGAGGTGTTAATTCTTCGTACACGTCATTCTCCAATGGATTCTCAAGATCCAGTCTGTTGATCGGGCGGATCAATCTCGTTACCTGCCATTTTACAAGGATTCCCGCAAATGCCAGCATGATCAATGCGATCAGCCCCATCGCCGGGAATACCTTCATTGCTGTCCGGAATGCAGTATCTACCGTCTTTGATACTCGCAGGACATCTCCATTTTCCAATTTCACTGCATAATAGAACATCTCTTTATTCAATGTATTCGATTCACGGATATCCTGACCACTTCCGTTTTTCAGCGCAGCTTTTACTTCCGGCCGGTTCTTGTGATTCTGAAGGGTTACATCATCTTCTTTTGAGTCATATTTCACCCTACCATCCGGATCGATCAGGGTAATTCTTGTGTCCGCATGCACGTTATCCATCGTCTTCAGATAAGACTCCCCGAAAGTATCGAGTGCTACGTTAATATAGTCCGCTTCCTGTCTTACCTCTCCTTCCATGATATGGATCGTCTGACGGTATACAACCAGCGTGGTGATCGCATAAGCTATGATCAACGTCAGGGTAATGACAAGAATCATGCTGCTTTGGATCTTTTTTCTCATACTTTGTTTCATATTATTACCTGCTCATACGGTATCCGACTCCGCGGACCGTCTCAATCTGTTCGCCTGCATCTCCAAGCTTCTGTCTTAAAGTTCTGACATGCACATCCACGGTTCTCGTCTCCCCATCGAAATCATATCCCCAGATATCTTCCAAAAGCTGGTCTCTGGTAAGGACAATATTCGAATTCTTCATCAGGCGTTTCAATAATTCATACTCTTTCAGTGTCAGGTTCACCACTTCTCCGTGAACAGTCACTTCATGCTTCTTCGGATTCAGCCGGATCTCTCCGATCTCAAATGTATCCTCACTGGATATGCTTCCATTTGCACTGCGTCTTAATACAGCCTTGATACGTGAGATCAACTCCATCATGCCAAATGGTTTTGTAACATAATCATCCGCACCGGCATCCAGTCCTTTTACTTTATCATATTCTGCTCCTTTGGCTGTAACCATGATGACCGGAATCTCTCTCGTTTTCTTAGATGCTTTTAACTTTCTCAAAAGCTCCATTCCGTCTTCTCCCGGAAGCATAATATCAAGCAAAACAAGCTCTGGCGTCTCTAATGCCAGAGCTTCAAGGAATGAACTTCCATCTTCGAATCCGCGCGCCTGAAACCCTGTACTCTCCAGGGTATACACCACCAGTTCCCGTATGTTACTGTCATCTTCTACACAAAAAATCATTCCTCTTTCTCCTTCTTTATACTACAGAAGCCTTGTGGATTCCTGTGATAGAGAATTCCACCCACTCTGCGATATTTGTTGCATGGTCTGCGATACGTTCCAGATATTTTGCAACCATGATCAGGTCAATTGCCTCTACGCCCTGTGCTCCTTTATTTTCCGCAATAAAGCCAATTAGTGTTGTCTTCACTTCTTCAAAAAGTTCATCCACAACATCATCATCTTGTATAACTTTTCTGGAAAGTTCAAGGTCTTTTTCCACATATGCATTGACGCTGTCACGCACCATCTTTCCGGCTGCTTCGGACATTTTGATGATCTTTGGAATGTCCTGCGCTTCCGACTTCTCCTCTGTAATGATGATCTCTGCAATATCCGAAGCCTGATCGCCGATACGTTCCATATCTGTGATCATTTTCAGTGCCGCTGAAATCTGTCTTAAATCTCTTGCCACAGGCTGCTGCTGAAGAAGCAGTTTCAAACAGAGTCTTTCAATATCTGTCTCTGCCTGATCGATCTCTTCATCTGCCTCAATCACCTTCTGTGCCTGTTCCATACTTCCTTCTTTTAATGCTGTTGTTGCTTTTCCGATTGCAACTTCACATAACTCTCCCATACGTGTAAGCTGCTCATTAAGTAACTCCAGCTGCTGATCAAACCGATTACGCATATCCTAGCCAAACCTCCCTGTGATATAATCTTCCGTTCTCTTATCTGCCGGAATCGAAAATAATTTTTCTGTTTCATTATATTCAATGACTTCTCCCAACAGGAAGAATGCCGTATTATCTGACACACGTACCGCCTGCTGCATATTATGTGTTACCATAACGATAGTATAATCTTTTTTCAATTCCATCGCAAGGTCTTCTATCTTAGATGTCGAGATAGGATCCAGTGCCGATGTCGGTTCATCCATAAGGAGCACTTCCGGCTGCACCGCCAGTGCTCTTGCAATACAGAGTCTCTGCTGCTGGCCGCCTGACATTCCAAGTGCGCTGGTCTTTAATCTGTCCTTGCATTCATTCCAGATTGCCGCATCTCTTAAAGATTTTTCTACCAGGTCATCCAGTTTTGCTTTTGAACGTATTCCATGGGTTCTTGGCCCATACGCAATATTATCATAGATACTCATCGGAAATGGATTCGGTTTCTGGAACACCATTCCAACTCTCTTTCTTAATAAATTCACATCGATATCACGAAAAATATCCTTGCCATCCAGAAGAATCTCTCCGTCAATCTTACATCCCTCTACCAGATCATTCATGCGGTTGATTGATTTTAACAATGTAGACTTTCCACATCCGGATGGACCGATGAATGCTGTGATCTTATTCGCTTCTATCTCAAGATTCACATTTTTCAGAGCATGGAAATCACCGTAATGAAGTTCCATGTTCTTGATACTTATTTTACTCATGTATGATTCCTTCCTGTTTTTTCTGATTTATCTCTGCACAGCTGCTATGCTTTTGTAATCCGTTTGGCAATCATGCCAGACAGGGTATTAATCACAACTACCAGCACCAACAGTACTACAGCCGTTGCATAAGCCTGATTCATATAAAGACCTTCACTTGACAGATTATACATATGCACTGCCAGAGTTCTTCCTGAACTCAATACATTCTCAGGCACCTTCGCAACAGTACCTGCTGTATAGATCAGTGCTGCTGTCTCTCCAACGATTCGTCCGATCGCCAGGATCACACCGGCAAGGATTCCAGGTATTGCTGATGGAAGCACGATCCTGAATACTGTACGCAATTTTCCTGCGCCAAGTCCGAAGCTTCCTTCCCTGTAAGAATCCGGTACGGATTTCAATGCTTCTTCTGTGCTTCTCATGATCAGCGGTAATACCATGATCGCAAGAGTAAACGCTCCTGCCAGAATCGAAAATCCCCATTTACAGGTATTTACAAAGAACAGCATACCAAACAGTCCATATACGATAGATGGAATTCCCTGAAGCGTCTCTGTTGTAAGTCTGATCACTTCTACAAATTTATTACCTCGTTTTGCATATTCCACAAGGAAGATTGCTGCAAAGATCCCAAATGGAACTGCAATCAGAAGCGATAACAGGGTCATGATCACTGTGTTGATCAATGCCGGCATCAGCGAGGCATTTTCCGATGTATAGTGGAGTGAGAAAATGGATGGTTTCAAATACGGAACACCATGTACCAGCACATATACGATCAGAAATATAAGTACTGTAAATGTCACAATTGCAGAAAGCATGACCAGAAGCATTACGATCAGTGATCCCGGAGTTCTGGTATACGCTTTTAACTTATCTTTCCATGTTACTTCATTACTACTCATAATTCTTCCCCCTCTTCAAAAGTGCTACACAGAAGTTCAGAAGAAGGATAAATACGAAGAGAACTACGCCGGTTGCGATCAGCGCTTCTCTGTGGAGTCCGGATGCATATCCCATCTCAATTACGATATTGGCTGTCAGTGTTCTGACTCCTCTGAAGATTCCTTCCGGCATTCTCGGCTGATTACCAGCCACCATGATAACAGCCATCGTTTCTCCGATCGCACGCCCGATTCCAAGCACAATGGCTGCCACTACTCCGGATTTGGCTGCCGGTAACACAACGGTAAAGATTGCTCTTTCGTGTGTTCCGCCAAGTGCTACCGCACCTTCATAGTACTGTGTCGGAACTGCCCTGAGTGAAGATTCCGTCAACCCGATGATCGTTGGCAGGATCATCATTCCCAAAAGAATGGATGCCGTGATCATACTGCTTCCGTTTCCACCCCGGTGAAGTGTTCTTCCGATTTCCCTTACCCATGGTACGAGAACTACAAGACCGAAAAATCCATAGACAACAGATGGGATTCCTGCCAGAAGTTCTGTTGCCATCTTCAGTGGTTTATAGATTGCTTTCGGACAGTAGAATGCCATGAATACCGCTGTCAGGATTCCGATCGGTACACCGATGATAATTGCACCAGCCGTTACATACAGACTTCCAATGATCATCGGAAAGATTCCGTATATGTCATTCTTTGGTTTCCATAATTCACCGGTCAGGAATTTCCCGAATCCGATTTTACTCATTGCAGGAATTCCATTTGCAAACAAGAAAATACAAATGAGTGCAACCGCCAGTACCGAAGCACAGGCGGCAACTACAAACACTCCCTGCATGAATTTCTCTGTCCATGCTTTTGATTTCATATTATTTCACTGCCTCATCCCATGTGGTTGCATCACCAGTGTAAATTGTCTTTACCTGATCACTGCTGAGTTCATCTGTTGTATTGTTTTTATTTACAATAACTGCAATACCGTCTGTAGCAATTACCTGGCTGTCCAGTTTATCTTTTTCTTCATCCTGTAATTCACGTGATGCCATTCCGATATCATAACTTCCGTCGATTGCTGATGTCATACCTGTTGTAGAGTCTGTAGTCTGAAGCTCAATCTCTGCTCCTGTATTAACTTTCTTATATGCCTCGATCAGTTTTTCCATAACCGGTGATACGGAAGAGGATCCGCCGACAACAGCTTTCCCGGATGGCTTGCTTCCCGCATAAGCTTCTGCTGAATCGTCTCCGATATATCCGTTGTCTGAAATCACCTGCTGTCCTTCTTTGCTCATGATATAAGCGATGAAGTCTTTTGCCACTTCATTATCTGCACCTTTCTTTGTTGCAATGTTAAATGGTCTGCAGATTTTATATTTTCCATCTTTGATGTTCTGCTCTGTAGCTTCTTCTCCGTCAATCTTTAAAGCTTTTACTGTATCATTTAATGATCCGAGTGATACATAACCGATTGCATAATCATCTCCGGCTACTGTTGTAAGCATTACAGATGTGCTGTTCGTGATCTGTGCATCATCTGTTGTCATATCAACTTTTTCGCCGTCTTTCTTTTCTTCAATCCCAAAAAGTTCGATGAATGCTCCTCTTGTTCCTGAACCATCTTCTCTTGATACAACAACTATATCTGCATCATTTCCGCCAACTTCTTTCCAGTTAGTTATTTTACCTGTGTATATATCTTTTACTTGATCTAATGTTAAATCTTTTACTTTATTTGCTGAGTTTGTTATTACTGCTATACCATCTATTGCTATTTGATATTCTTTTAACTCTGATTTTTCTTCATCTTTTAAATCTCTTGATGACATTGCCATGTCACAATTTCCTGACATAACACTGTTCAGACCCTTTGTAGAATCCGTTGCCGTAACTTGAATAGTTGCATGTGTATTAATCTTCACATATGCATCTGCGATTTCCTTCATCAGTGCAGCCATTGATGTTGAACCTTCAATTCGTATTGTTCCTTCTGACTGGTTCGATAAAAATGTCTCATTCTTGGCAATTGTTTCATAATGCTCGCTTACAATTTCCTGTCCTGCACTTTGAACATATGTCATAAAATCCTGTTCCACATCATTAAGTGTTCCGCTGTAGGCAAGATAGAACGAACGAGTCAGCGGATATTTCCCCTTATTATCAGAAACCGCTTCTCCATTGATTTCCAAAGTCTTTACACCATCGATCGCGGTAGTTCCCGCTGACACATAACCGATCGCAGATGGATTTTTATTCACAGTTTCAATGACTGAGTCCATACTGTCAGCAATGGTAGCTGTATTCACTGTTTTGTCTATACCATCAGCTCCGTCTTTATTAAATCCTGCAAGCGAAGCAAATGTATCTCTTGTTCCTGAGCCTTCTTCCCTGGAAATCACCTGAATTTGCCCGAGTTTATTAAGTTCTTCACTATTATTTTTATCTACCTGATAGTTTTTCTGTCCGCAGCCAATTAAAGCAGTCACCAGACAGACTGTAAATAAAAATGACCATTTTTTTCTTGTCATTACATGTTCCTCCTCATTATCAAAATCAGTGTAACGTATCTTCGTAAAATCTATGTTAAGTCAAATGTTAAATGTATGTAAAAAGTAATTTTAAAAAGAAAAGCACCAACAGAAGACTCTATTTCTTCCATTAGTGCTTATTAGTACTTATCGTTATAATGTTGTCTGCCCTTTTATTTTGTCTCCACGGGAACTTATTTTATACCTTTTTCTTTCATATTTTATGCGTAAAGAAAGCCTTCCAGTATGCCCACTGGAAGACCTTCCTTATTTGAA
>ERZ772954.2114-NODE-2114-length-13456-cov-5.227222_pt1 | contig 13456 bp, 12 predicted proteins | sample MGYA00580684_ERZ772954 | MGnify/ENA primary metagenome ERZ772954 (study PRJEB29015, sample SAMEA2737654) | human gut metagenome | biome: human gut; feature: human-associated habitat; material: faeces | place: China | collected 2012 ...
TGGCAGCTCGTTGCGCAGTGTGCGGCAAGGGACCGCAGACCGGTTTCACCGTTTCGCACTCACATATTCGCAATAAGCGCACCTTCCGCCCGAACCTGCAGCCGGTTCGCACCACCATCGACGGCGAGAACGTTCGCGTTCGCGTTTGCGTCAAGTGCATCAAGGCTGGCAAGGTTCAGCGCGTTGAAGCGTGAATCGCGAAATAACAGCTTGAAACCCCGGTAGACCAATGGTCACCGGGGTTTTGCTTTATCTTGATCCCGCCAGGGCTTTAAGCGTTCGGATTTCTCCACTCGATGGAGAAATCTTCCCGCGTACAGTGGCGTTTGCGTCCGTATTCCTCCAGTAGGTGGAGGAATACTCCCATTGGTTGGCTGGTTTGCGTCCTGATTTCTCCAGCGACTGGAGCTTTTTGCCCGCTAAGGGGCTTGTGGACGGGGTGATTTCTCCAGTGGGTGGAGGTTTTTGCCCGCTGAGGGGCTGGTTTGCGTCCGTATTCCTCCAGCGAGTGGGGAATTTGGGCGGTTTGAGTCGTACCCAGTGGTAGAAGCCGCATCTGTCGGCATAACTGGGGAGAATGGTGCGTTATGAGCACCACACTGGAAACACCGATTTCATCAATCGAGAGCAACCGCCGCAGAGTCGGCGCGCTGAAATCGCTTGGTGTGGTGTCAGTTGGCGACGCCCTGACCTATTATCCGTTCCGCGTAACCGATCCGGTTCCCGCGCGCTCACTGCATGAAGCGAAAATCGGGGAGAAAATGGCGTTCGCCGCGCATGTGCTCGAAACGCGCGTTTTCCCCATGGCACGTCGAGGCTTCCGCCTGATCGCAACAGTCACGGACGACGATTTCGCAGCGCGTCGCAACACCCCAAAATCGTTGGCGTCGCTGGTCTTCTTTTCGTATCGCAAATCGTATGTTGACTGGGTGCAGCGCAAACTGCACGCGGGAGCGCTGCTCGTCGTCGCAGGCGAGCCAAGCGTGTACGACAATCGTCTGCAATTCACGCATCCCGACCTGCTCACCATCAATCCCGTGCAATCGCAGTCGGAAAACGGGGAATGGAACGACGGTTTCGGCGATCCTGCGAATCCGCCTCTCGGCAATCTGAAATACGATGCGCAAACGATCGACGAAGCGCTGAAACGAGTTTGCCGTCCACGACCGGTATATCATGCAACTTCGCGAATTTCCAGCGAACATATTCATGAATCGGTATTGAAATATATGGATGCGTTGCGCGGAGCCGAATATCTGGCAACGCAAAATGCAGGGAATTTCTTAGATAATCCTACGCAAGAAGGGGATTTTGATATTCCCCAAATTGATCGAGAAATACAGATTAAAGTACTCGGTAATGCTATTCCCGATATTATTCCGGAAGATTTTCGTGAGGAATATGGGCTTATGCATCGTGCTGAGGCATTCATGGCGATTCATGATCCGGTTGATCGCAAGAATTTCGATAACGCCTTGCAAACGTTGCGATATGAGGAAGCGCTGATCTGCCAGACCGCGCTCGTCAAATCACGCGATGCATCGCGCAAATCCAAGGCTACCGCATGCCCTGAAACGCGGTTGAAAGACGATTTCATCGCGTCGCTGCCATTCGCCCTTACGAACGGCCAACAGCAGGTCATCGCCGATATTTCCGCCGATATGGCGCACGATTACCCCATGCAACGATTGCTGCAAGGCGAGGTCGGTTCCGGTAAGACCGTGGTCGCGGTTGCTGCCATGATGCAGGCCGTCGGATCAGGCGGCCAGGCCGTGCTTGTAGCGCCAACGCAGGTTCTTGCCGAACAGCATTATGCGAGCATTTCCACAATGGTATCCAAACTGGGAAAAAGCGACGCAAATTCGAGTGATAATCAAAAAAATCTAGATGATGCCAATGCGCGGCGAAGCAATAAACGGTCCGCGCAAAGTTCGAAAGATGGGGAATTCGACGCAAAAACAATTCACAATAATGCTGTGGATAAAGGTGTACAACTTGCAGACCTTCTTGATTTGGCCGCATCTGATGATGTGGAAACCGGATTTTCCGGCAAAGGAAACGATATATTTGGCACAAAAGATGGGGAGATTCCTGTATTTCTTCTCACGGGAAGTATGCGACTTGCCGAACGTCGTCGCGTGCTCGCAGCAGCCGCATCGGGCATGCCCTGTATCGTCGTGGCGACGCACGCCGCATTTTCCAAGAGTTTCCAGGCGCCGAACCTCACCTTGGCGGTGATCGACGAACAGCACCGCTTCGGTGTGGAACAGCGCGAATCGTTGAATTCCAAGGGTTCTACGGCGCCTCATCTGTTGGTCATGACGGCCACGCCGATTCCGCGCACCGCAGCCATGACCTGGTTCGGCGATCTCGACATTTCCTCGCTGACCGAACTTCCCGGCGGCCGCAAGCCGATTCGCACATTCGTGGTGCCGGAAGACAATGCGTCGTTGATGGGCGAAATGTTTGCCCTGATTCGCAAGCGCATCGACGCGGGGGAACGTGCCTACGTGGTCTGCCCGCGCATTGACGCCGATGCCGAAGATGCGGACGGCGCGCTGGCAGCGTCAGCGGCTTCAGGCTCGAAAACCGCAGGTTCGTCGGCCGCGGCTTTTGACGACGCCTACGATCTTGGCGAAGACGACGAACAGCGCGCACAACGCCCCCCGTTGCATTCCGTGGCGGAAATCGCGGAGCGTCTGCAATCGCTGCCGCAGTTCAAAGGCATTCGATTCGCCACGTTGACCGGGCGTGACGATGACACCACAAAATCGCAGGTCATGGCCGATTTTGAATCCGGCATAACGCCGATTCTGGTGGCGACCACGGTGATCGAGGTCGGCGTGGACGTGGCGAAAGCCAGCTGCATCGTGATTTTCGATGCGGACCGGTATGGGCTTTCGCAATTGCACCAGTTGCGTGGGCGCGTCGGCCGAGGCGGCACCGATTCGGGGGCTTTCCTGATTTCGCGTGCGCCCGCGGACAGTGATGCCGCCCGCCGTCTTGACGTGATTCAGGGCACGTTGGATGGTGCCGAAATAGCGCAGGCCGATTTGGAATTCCGCGGCGCCGGCGACGTGCTCGGCGACGCGCAATCTGGCGGAAAGTCAGGTTTGAAGCTGCTTCGTGTGGTTAAGGATGTGAAGATTATTGAGCATGCGCGGGTTGAGGCTACGAGGCTTGTCGCTCAGGATCCTGATTTACTCGAACATGTGCAGTTGGCCGGGGCGGTGCTTGATTTCACGCGCGGCAATGAAACGTTCCTGACCAGTAATTAGTTTGGTGCGATTAATTAATCGCCTGGCACGCTAGAGTGGTGCGTATGCGCGTAATTTCAGGACGATTCAAAGGCGTTGCATTGACCACGCCGAAAGCGGGCACTCGACCGACCACCGATCGCACCAAAGAGGCGATTTTCTCGCATCTCGATTCATGGGGAGTGTTGGACGATGCCCGCGTGCTCGATTTGTTTGCAGGAACCGGCGCTTTGGGCATCGAAGCATTGAGCCGTGGCGCACGAGAGCTGGTGGCGGTGGAATCATCCGCTCCGGCGGCCGCATTGATCGCGCAGACGCTGACCGCACTGAAACACAACCGTTCATGGGAGCTGGGCATGAGCGCCCGCGTGGTGAAGGCTCGCGCAGAAAAATACGCGGCTTCAGCTTCGGCCGTTGAACCGTTCGACATGGTGTTCATCGACCCGCCGTACGCCTTCGAAACGAATGATTGCAACCAGCTGCTCGCCGATCTTGCCAGCCGTGAACTGACTTCCAGCAACACGGTGATCATGCTGGAACGATCCACCCGTTCCGAAGAGCCCACGGCTCCAGAAAACTGGGAAATCACCGATCGGCGCGATTATGGCGAAACTGCCGTCTACTACATTGAACCCAGCGAGCCAATCTCAGATAACGGTCAGCAATAATCGCAAGAAAAAAACTTGCGATTATTCCGCGTAAAAACAAGCGTTTAAAAGCTAGCGTTTGCGCGGGTGAGCGGCGGAAACCTCCCAACCGAGCGCCATCAAGGTCTTGCGATCGGCCTTGTCGAGCTTGGTGCAATCCAACGCTTCGATCAGATCCGGACGCAGCTCGTCGGTTTTGGCCAATGCCTCATCGCGGCGGAAACGATCCACTTTCGCATGATTGCCGGAAAGCAGCACGTCTGGAACCTTGATGCCACGCCATTCCGCGGGCTTCGTATACTGGCGGTGCTCCAGCAGGGCGTTGTCTCCCGTGTAGGATTCCTCCACGATCGACGCGGCATTGCCCATAAAACCGGGCAGCAGCCGCGTGATCGCCTCCAACATGACCGACACTGCGACCTCGCCGCCGTTCAACACGTAATCGCCGATCGAATATTCGCGCACGTCAATGCCTTGCGCGCGGTAATACTGCGGAATGCGAGCGTCATACCCCTCGTAACGGCCGCAGCCGAACAACAGATGATCGGCATGGCTTAGTTCCGTCGCATCCTGTTGTGTGAATAGTGGGGCGGAAGGATTCGGAAAAATCAGCACAGGACCTGCGGAAGATTGTGCAGTGTCGGAATCTGCAGTATCGCAAGAATCGCCAGTATCGAAGGAATCCGCAGAATCCTCGATATTTTCCGTATTGTCGATTACCGCCGGCGCAAGCTGCAGCAGCTCGTCGAGGCATTCGCTCCACACTTCCGGCTTCATCACCATGCCTGCGCCTCCGCCGACAGGAGTGTCGTCGACGGAATGATGCACGTCGTGCGTCCAGTCGCGCAGATTGTGCGCGGTCACTTCCACAAGACCTTTCGTCTGCGCTTTGCCGAGCAGACTGAGGTTCAGCACTTCGAAATATTCCGGGAAAACGGACACGATATCAATCTTCATAATGATTCCAGAATACCGGTATGTCTGCCAAATAGCGGAAAACAAAAGGTGGGCATGGAAATCCAATGCCCACCTAATAAGTGATTGCGATCACAGACCCGGAATAAGACCTCCAGGCGGATCGAGGGTCAGATAGCCCTCTTCAAGGTCGATGTCTGGCACGAGCTCGTCCACGAATGGCACGAGCGCGCTGTTCTCAACCACAACGCCGTCGGCATCCTTCACCGGATTGGCGAGACGAATCTTCAGCAGCCATTGGGCCACTTCTATCACGTCAACGACTTTGCCGACCACCACGCCCGGTTCGAGACCAAGCATATTGTCTTCAGCCAGTCGCGCCTCAAGACCGATGAGGTCTTTCGGATACCACTCGTCGGCTTCAAGCATGTCTTCCGGATCGTCCGCCTCGCCATACAGCACAATGCCGTTGGCCGCTTCGGACTGGTCGCGGTTGTCAATGCCTTCGAACTTGATGATCCAACGGTTCTTGAAAGTACGGGAGTTCTCCACCACATACTCTTCTTCGCCGTCTTTCGTGTACAACACAGCACCGGGAGCGAACCGGTATTCCGGTTCGTCCGTAAAGATCTGCACGGTGACTTCGCCTTTGAGCCCCTGCGCACGCCCGATACGACAGACCCTCAGCAGCTCGGGCTGTTGAGGGTCGTCAGAATGCATATCACGCACCACGCTAGGATCTCACCTGCGCACGTCCATGATGTCGACGCGCACCTTGTGGTCGGACAGTGCCTGCACCACGGCGCGAATCGCATTTGCCGTGCGTCCGCTGCGTCCGATGACGCGACCGATGTCTTCCGGGTTGACGCGCACGCGAATGAGTTCGCCACGCGCGTTCTCATGGGACTTCACCGAAACGTCGTCGGGAAAATCGACGATGTTCTTAATCAGATGTTCCACAGCCTGGGCGAGCATGATCACTCAGCTTCCGCAGCCGGCTCTTCAGCCGGAGCTTCCTCGGTGTCGGCGGCTTCGGCTTCAGCCTTGGCCTTGGCGTCAGCTTCGGACTTTGCAGCCTTCAGCTTCTGAGCCTGAGCCTCAACGGCCTCAACGCGAGCGGCGGCATCCGGGCCGGCCTCAACGGTCTTCAGGGTGCCTTCAGCACCGTCAAGGCCCTTGAACTTCTGCCAGTCACCGGTGATCTTCAGCAGGTTCAGCACCTGCTCGGTCGGCTGAGCGCCAACGCCGAGCCAGTACTGAGCGCGCTCGGAATCGATAACGATGGTCGAAGGCTGGGTGTTCGGATTGTAGGTACCGATCTCTTCGATGGCGCGGCCATCACGCTTGGTACGGGAATCCATGATCACCACGCGGTAGAACGCGTAGAACTTCTTACCCATGCGCTTCAGACGAATCTTGGTTGCCAAAATGGCTCTCCTTGTATAACTAGGGGTGTGCGTTTCGTTTTCTGTGTGGGGCACGGAATCCGAAACCCACATGTTCCTCACGTCACGCGATAGTTAGAGGGCCTCGCGCGCGCGAATAACTTACCAAGTATAACCGTGGGGTACGGACGGATGGGTCTTAGGATGTTTCCCGCTCTATGCGACTTTCCGAATCCGTGCAAAACCGGGAAGTCGTTTGTCTGATTCTGCGGAAACGGTCAATTATGCGGCGAATATGATGCCTTGAATGACCGAATCGGCAGAATCGGACATTTGCTGGCATTCGTGAGATGTTTGCGTGGGTCTACATGGCGGAATCGTCGGAATCGGGCAGGCTGGCTACACTTGGAGGTTCCGAGTTTGCGTATATCCGTTCGGAGTGAACGGTTTGCATAGGGGGAGTTGCCTGAATGATTATCGCGCTTTGGATTGCGTTGATTATTTGCGTTGTATGGATTGCGCTTGGCGAGATGCCGGCTGGTTGGGATGGCCATTTGCCGCTGCCGTACTTGATTGCGTTGATTCCGTTGCTGTGGATTCCGACGCTTGCGATCGCCGTCGCCGGTTTCGCGTTGCATGAGCCGGCTCTCGGGGGAGTCGCTGCGGTGGTCTGTCTTGCGTCGCTGCTACGCAAAATCGCATATTGGATGGAAAATCTTAATTCTCCCAATACTGCGCAGAGGGTTGCCGAAAAACTTGCGGAAAAGCGTGAAACATCTCGTGAAACAGGCAATGAAGCTGTTACGGAATCCGCGAAACATGGCCGTTTCCGTGTGATGACGCTGAACTGCCGATTTGGTCGCGCCAACGCTGCGGCAATCGTCAGTGCGGTCAAAAAACATGATATTGCAGTACTTGCATTGCAGGAATTGACGGACGATCTGGTTGCGCAATTGGACGCTTCGGGATTGTCTGATTTGCTTCCGTACCGTCAGTTGGGGGAGAGCAAGGGAACGGACAATGGCGGATTCAACGGTGTGTGGATTCGTATTGAACCAAGCGACATGTCTCCGGTCACTGCGGTGATTCCCGCGGCCGACGTGCCGGGCGTGTGCTTCCCGATCGATTCGATGCGCGGCATCACGTTTGTGTCGGCACATCCGAAGTCTCCGATGCGCGGATGCAGGGAATGGTCCGCCGGCATCATCGGTTTGGGGGAGTTGGCGACCACTCAGAAGCAGGGCGACATCACCGTTGTGTTGGGTGATTTGAATTCCGGTACCGATCATCCAAGCTTCCGCAAGCTGCTGAATGCGGGCTTCAAGGATGCGGCCTTGTGCGAGGCGAAGGGCCGTCATGCCACGTTCCCATCATGGCTGCCGTGGCCGCGCATCATTCTCGACCATGTGCTTTTCACCAAGGGATTGGACGCTTCCGACGTGAGTTCGTTCTGCGTTGAAGGTAGCGATCATCTTGCGCTTGTTGCCACGTTGACGTTGAAGTAGTTGATGGCGATTATAAGGTAGTCGATTCAGCTGAAAACAGCTGATTGGAGTACGCAAAAAGGGGATGCGATTCGTCTTGAATCACATCCCCTTTTTATGCGTTACCGTTTTCGCGTCGCTTGCTTTAGTGCAGCAAGCCGGACAGTCCGCCGCCAAAGTTCGGCGGCAGCTCACCGGCATCGCCCATCAAGTCTTGCAATCCGGCGGGAAGTGCAGGATTCTGCGGCTTCTTGGCAAAAGCGGAACCGCCGGAAGACTTACCGTCGGAGTTCTTGCCGGCAAGCTTGTCGCGCAATGCCTTCTCTTCAGCCTCGCGCTTCATCGGATTGCCGGACTTACCGCCCTTCTTCTTGCCCTTCTTGCCTTTGCTCTTGCCTTTGCCCCCGCCCATGGCAGGGCCGCCAAAGCCAGGCATGCCAGCGCCCGCCTTGTTGCTCATACGCTTCATCATCTTCGCGGCCTGCTCGAAACGCTGCAACAGCGCGTTCACCTGCGAAACGGTCACGCCGGAACCGTAAGCGATACGAGCTCGACGAGAACCGTCAATAATCGAAGGATCACGACGTTCCGCAGGAGTCATCGAACGAATAATGGCTTCAGTACGATCGATTTCCCTCTCGTCGAACTGCTCAAGTTCTTTACGATGCGCGGCCATACCCGGAATCATGCCAAGCAGATTCTTCATCGGACCAAGCTTGCGCACCTGTTGCAGCTGATCGAGGAAATCATCCAAACCAAAGGAACCATCGGAAATCTTGATGGCGGCCTTACGAGCCTCTTCCTCGTCGAACTGCTTCTGCGCCTGCTCGATCAGGGTAAGAATATCGCCCATATCGAGAATGCGGGAAGCCATACGATCCGGGTGGAAAACCTCGAAATCCTTCAGACCTTCGCCAGTGGAAGCGAACAGAATCGGCTTGCCGGTAACGGAGGCGACCGAAAGCGCGGCACCGCCACGGGCGTCGCCATCAAGCTTCGAAAGCACCACGCCGGTGAAGTCCACGCCCTCATCGAACGCCTTCGCCGTCTGCACGGCATCCTGACCGATCATCGCGTCGATTACGAACAGGATTTCGTTCGGCTGCACGGCGTCGCGAATATCGCGAGCCTGCTTCATGAGCTCTTCGTCAACGCCGAGACGGCCTGCGGTATCGATGATGACCGTGTCGTACAGCTTCTGCTTGGCCAGCGCAACAGCGTCACGCGCCACCTTCACCGGATCGCCGGTGGTCAGCCCCGGGGAAGCAACGGCTTCGCCACCATCGGACTGCACGCCCTTTTCCGGAGCGTACACGGGCACGCCTGCACGTTCGCCAACCACTTGCAGCTGCGTCACTGCGTTCGGACGCTGCAAATCGGCCGCGACCAACAGCGGAGTGTGGCCGGAATCCTTCAGCCAGTAGCCGAGTTTGCCTGCGAGGGTGGTTTTACCAGCACCCTGAAGACCGGCGAGCATGATGACGGTCGGCGGATTCTTCGCAAAATTCAGCGGTCGGTCAACGCCAGCGCCAAGCACGGCCGTCAACTCTTCGTTGACGATCTTCACGACCTGCTGGGCCGGATTCAGCGCCTGGGAAACCTCGGTGCCGAGCGCACGCTCGCGGATTCGGCCGGTGAAGGAACGTACCACGTCGAGCGCCACGTCGGCGTCGAGCAGCGCGCGGCGGATTTCGCGGATCGTACCATCGATATCAGCCTCGGAAAGCTTGCCTTTGCTCTTCAGATGCTTGAACGCATTCGAGAGCCTATCTGTCAAAGAACTAAATGCTGCCATAATGTTCCTCAGTCTAGCCGTCCCGCGGGAAATTTCGCATCAGCGTTCGGGCTGCCAATAGTGTAGACTTGCATATATGCAAGCCGATGAACTGTTACGAGAGCTTATGAAGAACGCCGGTCTGAACGCGGCGGATTTTTCGCGTGCTTCGAACATGGCTGAATCCGTTGTCTCGAGAACGTTGAGTGGCAAAACCGTTCCCACCTTCAATAAGGTTGATGCTGCGGCGCGTACTTTGGGATATGAGCTGACGCTTTCCCCTTTGGAGCGTGCGACTGTTCGCGTAATCGGCCCTGCAATGAGTGATCTCATGCAGTCGATCCAGCAGTATTCGGGAACGGAAGAGCAATGGACCCGTGTTTCAGCTGGAATGCGCAATCTGATGGAATTTCCTGATGATGAGCCTGCCGATTTTAAGAAAGTCACTAAGGGGATGGACGTGCGTTGGCAGGCCTTTATGGCTGGGCTCTATGACTATCAGCATTGGAGTAAAGGGGACGTGTCCCCTCAATCGCTGAAACTTGATGCCGAGTGGACCCCGTTGCGAAAGATTTATCGGTCCGCCACGCCTCCGGATGAGTTCTTTGCATGGTACAACGTAATCATTCCGCGAGGTGAGCTGCTATGGAAATGACCAGACAAAAACTGATGCAGCTTCTTGATGAGCTGATTGAAGAGTGTCATACTCGCGGAATCGAAGGAACTATCGCCATTTATGGCGGGACCGCGATGGTCTACTACGTTCCGGAATTGCGAACTACACAAGATGTCGATTCCATGTTTCGTCCTTTTTATGAAATTCAAAGCGCGGCGGAAGTTGTCGGGAATCGTAATAATGTGCCAAATAATTGGCTTAATATGCAAATCCATGATGTTATGCCGCCCATAGGGGATGACAATCCGGAAGTGTATAGCGATGCTAATGGTTTGAAAGTTACGTTTGCTTCGAAGAAATATCTTTTGGCGATGAAAGCGATGTCTGATCGTAGATCGCAGAAAGACCTTGATGATGCGGCAGTGCTGTTTAATGCTTTGCGGCTGAAAAATTGGATGGATATTGATGAGATTGTTCATCGATACTACGGCGTGGAATCTGCGGGTGCTCAGGAACTCTTTTTTGAAGATATCGAAGATCGTGCCGATGAGATTCGGAAGTAAAGATAGATTTAGGAATGACTTTTAGGTTTCTGATATGAAATTGGCCGGTCTGGGGTAGACCGGCCAACGTTTTTTTCAGAAGAGATGGGGGATTATTTGAGGGTCCAGGTGGGACCCTGGGGAGTGTCTTCGATGGCGATTCCGGCTGCGCCCAAGGCATCACGAATGGCGTCGGCGCGGGCGAAATCCTTGGCCTTGCGGGCTTCGGCACGCTCCTCCAACTGTTCGGAAACCAAACGGTCAAGCGCAGTATGCTCAGCGGAATCGGCACCGGCTCCGGCGGCGCCGGCCGCACCCTCGCTTACCCACGGTTCCGCCAACGGATCCAAACCAAGCGTATCGAGCATCGCACGCACATTCACCAAAACAGCGCGAACTTCATCCTTCGCAACATCCGAATCAACACGATCGGCAAGCTTCGAAAGCAACGTGTTGCCAGAACGAATCGCCGTGAAAATCGCAGCGGAGGCGCCGGAAACATTAATATCGTCATTCATTGCGGCGACGAAATCAGCCGGCAGCTCATCGGCGGAAACCGAAACGATCTCCTCACGGGACGGCTGCCCGCCAACGGCGGCACCGGCACGTTCGATGAAATTCGACACACGATCGTACGCGGACTGAGCCTCGGTCAACGTCTGATCCGACCATTCCAACATGGAACGATACTGCACGGAACCAAGTGCGTAACGCACCACCCAAGCGGAATTTTCCGCCAAAACCGCCGGCACGGACAAGCCGTTGCCCAGCGACTTCGACATCTTCTCACCCTTGGCGGTAACCCATGCGGAATGCATCCAACGAGCCGCCGAATCGTAACCGGCGGCACGAGTCTGCGCCATTTCGTTCTCATGGTGCGGGAAACGCAAGTCCAGCCCGCCGCCATGAATGTCGAACATATCCTTCAAATAGCGGTGGCTCATCGCCGAGCATTCAATATGCCAACCCGGGCGACCCGTGCCGAACGGAGTATTCCAACGCGCGTCAAGCGGATCGGAATCCTTCGGAGCCTTCCACAATGCGAAATCACGCGGATCATGCTTGTCTTCCGACATGTCCGCAGGATCAACCGGATTGTACTTGTCGTTGCCCGTATTGTCGACAGACGGACCCATGGCATCGGCCACCTCGGAAGCGGCATCGGCCACAGCGGTCTGCTTCTGATGCGTCAACTCGCCATAATGAGGCCAGCTGGCAACGTCGAAATACACGTTGCCGGTCGGATTGCCGTTCTCATCAGTCACCACGTAGCCGTGGCCATTGTCGATGATCTGCTTGATCAGATCGATCATGTCGATCATGTGGCCGGTCGCACGCGGCTCATACGTAGGCGGCTCAACACCCAACGTGTTGTAAGCCTCAGTGAATTCACGCTCGTAAATGTACGCGCGCTCCCACCACTGCTGACCGGCGGCCGCAGCCTTATCGAGAATCTTGTCGTCGATATCGGTGACATTGCGCACGAACGTGACCTTGTAGCCCAAACGCTCGAACCAGCGACGCACCACGTCAAACGCGACAGCCGCACGAATATGGCCGATATGCGGCGAGCTCTGCACGGTGGCGCCACACACGTACATGCCGACCTGACCAGGCTTGATCGGCGTGAAATTCGACACGGCGTGCGATGCGGTGTCGTACAGCTTCAGATCGGCAGCGGCGCTCGCCACTGCGTCAACTGCGGTTGCGACGCTAGAAATGTTGATATTCTGCGGTTCTTGCGTGTTCGTCATAACCACGAGAGTATTGCCAGAATCGGACATGCATGCGAGATGAAAATGAACGGCAAAACGGTTTTTGTTGGATTTGTGAACATCGTTTACGGAGGTGATGCAACAATAGAACGTATGACGCAATCGCAGGTGCTGATTTTGCAACACGTTCCGTGGGAGAGACCGGGACGCATTTTAGACAGTCTGGATGATTTGGGACTGCAGTATCAAATCATCAATGTCGCCAAGCAGAAGAAACCGGATTTGCCTGATTTTGGCGAGGTTTCCGGCGTGGTGATCATGGGCGGCCCGATGGGTGCGCTCGACTACGACAAGTATCCGGGATTAAAGGCCGAGGCCAAGCTCGCGCGGGCTGCAGTCAGCGTTGGCAAGCCGGTGTTGGGCGTGTGCCTGGGACATCAGATCATCGCCACCGCGCTGGGGGCGAAGCTGAAGTCGGGAGATGCTCCGGAAATCGGTTTTGCGCCGATTAAATGCATCGACAAGCATGATTATTTCTCGATGTGGAACAAAACCGTGGATGTGCTGCACTGGCATAACGACGTGGTGTCGTTGCCGGAGGGCGCGCAGCCATTGGCACGATCCGCGAAGACCAAGGTGCAGGCGTTCCGTTTTGGTTCCGCTCTGGGCATGCAGTTCCACTTGGAGGTTACCCCTACTCTGTTGGAGGAGTGGCTTGACGAGTCAAGCATGGTCAAGGATCTCAAGGCTGCCGGCGGATCGAAATCGCAGTTGCGCGAGGCGTTCGCCGAATATAATCCGCAGTTGCAGCCGCTTGCGGATCAGGTGTTTTCGAGTTTTGCCGCTCGTTGTAATTCGTATGGGCAGAATTTGGCTCAGGCGCAGCAGGGCTGATCGCCGAGTTGCGTGCGGCTCCGATTGCTGCGTAGCGCTGGTGGCGATTCGCAAGTTGCGGCATTGCCTGCAGGTTTGGGAGATGTTCCCGCTACATTGGTGACTTATGCCGACTTATGATTTGGGACTTGAACACGTTTCGCTTGCTTTTGCGACCAAGAATATTTTCAACGATGTAACGCAGGGTGTTTTTGAAGGCGACCGCATCGGCATCGTCGGTAAGAACG
>ERZ772954.2120-NODE-2120-length-13444-cov-3.034207_pt1 | contig 13444 bp, 12 predicted proteins | sample MGYA00580684_ERZ772954 | MGnify/ENA primary metagenome ERZ772954 (study PRJEB29015, sample SAMEA2737654) | human gut metagenome | biome: human gut; feature: human-associated habitat; material: faeces | place: China | collected 2012 ...
CGCAGCTACTATTGAAACAATTGTTATAGTACGTTTCTTTTTCTGCTGTTTTGTTAATCTCTTCTTACCACTGTGGCTGTGATGTTCCCCACTGCTATGGTGGCTGTGGTGTCCTTCACTACTATTGCTGCTGTGATGTTCTGAATTATTGTTACTTCCCTCTCTTACATTGTGACGGCTGTTATTGTTAGCTGTATTACTGCCAGTATGCTGGACATTGCTTCTTCTATGACCACTGTTCTGGCTGCTTTTATTATCCACAGTGTTCTCACTGTTTAAGTTCTCATTGTTATCTTTATAATCATTATTGTTCATTACTATCCATCCATTTCCTATTATAAAAAAGAATGTGCTAAGCACATTCTCGCGACGAGTGCTGTCGCTTGCGACAAACTACAGCTTCACGCGAGTGCGCATAACTGGCACATAGTGCCTTTTATTTAATAGGAAATTCTATTGGAATTTCCTATTAAATAATAAAGATTGCTGTTGTAATAATACCACAGCAATCTTTAAATTAAAACATATTATCTTGAATATCTATTGTTATCTGAGTATCTGTGCTCTGAATATCTGTTATTGCCAGCCTTCTCTCTGTCAAGATATACAACGACGTGTCTGAATGGTTCTTCACCTTCACTCTTTGTAGATACGAACTTATCACCCTGTAATGCTGAGTGAATTATTCTTCTCTCATATGGGTTCATTGGCTCAAGTGCAACTGAGCGTCTGCTTCTCTTAACCTTGTATGCAATATTCTTTGCAAGTGATTCAAGAGTATCTTTTCTTCTCTGTCTGTAATTCTCTGTATCAACCTTAATTCTTACATACTTTTCTTTACCCTTGTTAAGTACAAGACTTGTAAGATACTGGATTGAGTCAAGTGTCTGTCCTCTCTTACCGATAAGAAGTCCCATATTCTCGCCAATAAGTTCAACATTGACACATTCTTCTTCTGTATCGAATGTTATCTTTACTTCAACCGGAATATCCATTGCACTGAACATATCACCAAGAAATGTTCTTATTCTTGATTCGATTTCTTCATTAGATAATACTGGTCTTGGTTCATTGTTGTTAGCTTTTTCTTCTAAATCTTCTTCACTGGCATTAACTGCCTGTGTTGCACTTACCTTTGAATTATCTGCCTTAGGAGCTGTTTCTTTCTTAACAGCCTTTTCTGTCTCTTTAACAACTTCTTTCTTAGATTCGGCCTTAATCTCACTCTTGATTGTGTCATCAATTGACTTCTTTTCTTTAGCTTCTAACTTGCTAAATTCATCATCTACTGAACCTACACCAGCCTTAACTCTTGCCTTAATCTTTGTTGGCTTTGAATTAAAAATACCGAATAAACCGTTGCTTCCTTTTTCAATAACTTCATATTCAATGTTATCGCTTGTTGTTTCAAGCTTAAGACACGCATTAGTAAGTGCGTCATCTATTGTCCTACCTGTAACTTCAATATATTCCATTGTTTTGCCCTCACTATCTAATTATAAAATATTGTCTGTTACTTTTTTAATCTGCTCTGTATACACTAATTCTTCTTGCCGCCATTCTTAGTATTCTTCTCATTATACTTGGCAACCATTCCAGCCTTTTCTGCAAGGCTTCCTGGCTTAGCTGTCTTATAATACTTAGATGATTCTTTTATTTCCTGAACCTTCTTTTCATTCTCAGCCTTAATCTGCTCTAAAGACTTTACAGCCTTTTCTCTGCTGGCAGACATATTCTTAGTGCTTGTTGTAGCATTCTTAGCTATTTTTTCAGGAGGTAATCCCTTTTTGGCACGTTTTTTGTTACGCTGCTCTACATTTCTTCTTACAATCTCATCAACACCGAGTTTATCATAGTAACGATTGATGCAAATCTGGATGATTGTCTGGATTACAGCCGTTGCAATCCAGTAAAGACCAAGACCTGCAGGTACTGAGAATGCGATAAATGCAGACATAATCGGCATGAAAATATTCATCATCTTCATTGATGCAGCTGCCGGATTATCAGAATCATCCTGATTTGACTTGCCCTGACTTACTCTTACACTGATATACTGTGTAACACCTGATAAAATAGGTATAAGTATAGCAATATTTAATGCTAATGTAGGTACCTGTGAAACATTGATTCCGAGGAAAGTATTCATCTCAGTAATCTTTGCCTGATTATCAGCAATTACAGATGCATAAGATGTGAAATGCTCTTTAAGCAAGTTCCACTGCTCTGTTGTAAATGAGTTCATCGCAACTACAGCATCATTAACATTTGACCAGTCAATTTTTGCAAGTGTACCTGTATTAAATGTATTACTCATAAAATCAGAATAATCAGCCGCACTCATAATACCATTGCCGCCATCACCAAGAATATTAATAAATAATGCCTTGAGTGATGTTACATACATAGGAATTCTCTGGAATACCCTGTATAAAGCAAGAAGAATAGGAAACTGGATAAGCATCTGGACACATCCACCCATCTGTGAAGTTCCATACTTTGCATATACAGCTTTAGTTTCCTCCTGCATTTTAAGCATTGCATTCTGGTCACCTTTTTTATCCTTATACTTGTTCTGAATTGCTCTTACTTCAGGTCCGATAATAGAATTTAGCTTCATCATCTTAGACTGCTTTGCAGTAAGTGGAAGCATTAACAATTTTACTAATAAAGTAAATAAAATAATTGCTATCGCAATATTTCCCAATCCGATTGCATTGATTCCAACGAAAAGAACGTCAAGAACTTTTCCAAGTAAAGATGCTATCGGCTCGATGATTGCATTATACATGTGTTTCCTCCAAACAATAATCCATATGTCAAAGGCTATTTAGTTATCTTTTTTACATTCACTGCCCCTTTTACCGGAACAGGATCATATCCTCCTTTAACAAACGGATTACATCTTAATATTCTTTTTAATGCCATAAATCCACCCTTAAATGCACCATATTCAGTAACTGCCTCTTTTGCATACTCTGAACATGTCGGGTAATAATTACAGTAGCTTCTTCCTTTATAAGGAGATATAGCATGTTGATAAAACCATATCAGCTTTAATAATAACTTTTTAATCATTATTTTCCTCTTTTGGGTCTGCAATTATATCAAGATGCTTCATAAGATGAAGCATTGCACTTTCAGTTTCTTTATAACCTTTTTCTTTCAGACCCGCTCTTGCCACAACGACAATATCAAGACCACGCTTTACATTATCATTATTAAGACGAAATGCTTCACGTATAAGTCTCGCAAGTCTGTGCCGGACGATACTGTTCCCGACCTTTTTACTCACAGATACTCCAAGTCTTAATGTATCCGTTCCATTCTCTAAAATATACATAACAAGATACTTATTCGCATACGAAATCTTCTTATTATATACTTTTTTAAAATCACTGTTTTTCTTCAATGTTTCAAAATTACTATACTTCATATCAATACTCATGCCTCTCGATAATTATCAAATATGGGACATTCACCAGATTCTCATATAGACAAATAATCCGGCTTTATGCCCTGCGTAAAAAAAGACAGACGAACGCCCATAAAATATTGGCACCCGTCTGTCGAAAAATTAAAATTAATTAAGCTGAAAGTCTTTTTCTACCCTTAGCTCTTCTTGCTGCTAAAACTTTTCTTCCGCCTGGAGTACTCATTCTTGCTCTGAAACCATGAACCTTAGATCTCTGTCTTGTCTTTGGCTGAAATGTCATCTTCATTGTAAACGCACCTCCTTCTTATACCACAATAATATGGGTTATATTATAATCCTGTTTTATGTGGCAGGAATATTATATCAAGTCTAATATTAAAACATCAGCATTTATTATATTAAGAAAATGTCACTAAGTCAAGCAAAAAAAATTATTTTGCAAAATAATTTTTTATTCACTTTAATTAACATTTAATACCACTATTTCAACAAGTTATCCACAAAATGTGTATAATTCGTGGATAACTGTTGATAATTATGCCTGTTTTCCACTTTTATACTCAAAAACCGCCTATTTTCGACATGTATTGTGTGGAAAATCAATCCACATCTCTTATCTTTAAAAATGTTTCTTCCTATTATAATGTCAGTTTTACGTCATACACAACATATAGTTTCTTCCACATCAATTCACATTAATTATCCCTGATTGTGATTTTAATTTTACACACTCAGTCATATCTTTGATACCTTGATTAAAACCTCGTTTTGGTATATTATATATTAGAATAACTTTACATTTTAATAAACCGAAAGGTGTACTATATAATTATGGAAGAATTAAAACAAAAGTGGGATCTTATAATACAGACCCTCAAAGAAGATTACGACATTACAGATATGTCTTTCAGAACGTGGATAAAGCCTATTCAAGTATATTCAGTTGTAGGCGACAAAATTACTCTTTTAATTCCTGAAAATAATAACGATAGTGACGGCAAGGGATTAAGCTACAATATGCGTGTTGGCTATATAGAAAGAAAGTATCTTGCAGCCATCACTCTTACAATCGCTGAAATTATGGGCAGGGAATATGATGTAACACTCATGTCTTCTATTGATAAGGAAAAGATTGATAAGAAGCAGAAGCAAAAAGATACTTCCGCATCCAAAAATAATAATATACAGAATCTTAATCCTAATTATACATTTGAAACTTTTGTCATCGGTAATAATAATAATCTTGCACATGCCGCATCTTTAGCTGTTGCCGAGACTCCCGGTGAAGTTTACAACCCGCTTTTTATCTATGGTGGTGTTGGACTTGGAAAGACTCACCTTATGCAGGCTATTGCACATTTTATTATCAAGACTAAGCCTGAACTTAAAGTTTTATATGTAACATCAGAGACATTTACCAATGAGCTGATTGATTCCGTAAAGAACCAGAAGAACTCTGAATTCCGTGAAAAGTACAGAAACATTGACGTTCTTCTTATCGATGATATTCAGTTTATTATAGGTAAGGAATCTACTCAGGAAGAATTCTTCCATACTTTTAATGCACTTTATCAGGACAGAAAGCAGATTGTAATATCTTCTGATCGTCCTCCTAAAGAAATGGAGACACTCAGTGAACGTCTGCGTACTCGTTTTGAGATGGGGCTGCCTGTAGATATACAGATACCTACATATGAAACCAAGATGGCGATTCTTAATAAGAAAGCCGAACTTGGCGGATATGATATTCCTTATGAAGTAAAGGATTATGTTGCAACGCATATCAAATCAAGTATCAGGGAACTTGAAGGAGCTTTAACAAAACTTTCAGCTTTTGCAAAGCTCTCATCTAATCCTATAACTGTAGAATTTGCTGAAGAAGCATTAAAGGATTTAATTTCTCCTGATTCAAGAAGAGAGATTACACCTGAGCTTATTATCGATATAGTAGCGGAACACTTCAATATTAAATCAGAAGATATTCTCTCACAGAAGCGTTCTGCCGATATTGTATATCCAAGACAGATTGCAATGTATCTCTGCCGTCAGATGACTACTAATACAGTACAGTCTCTCGGCAAAGCATTCGGCAACCGTGACCATACAACTATTCTTCACGGTGCTGACAAGATTAACAAGATGGTTATAAGTGATGAAAATACAAAATCAACAATTGACATTCTTATAAAGAAGATTAATCCTTCTTAATGTCTTATAACTTATTCACATTATCCACTGAATAAGTTGTTGATATCGTGTTATACGTTGTTTAAAGCCGTGGATAACCGTTTATTTTTATTTTTTGATTTTTTTGTCAAAAAAGTTATCCATACGCATTTCACACCAGAATCAAGCGGATTCAACAGGGTTATGCCAACGCTTTAACCCAGTAATTTCAAGGCTTACAACCACTTATTAACTTATTAACAGCCCCTACTACTACTACGACTGATTAATATTTATATATATATGCCATTCGATTTTGTTGACATATCATGAAAGGAGTTTTACACATTATGAAATTAATCTTTACAAAGAGCAGCTTAAACAAAGCAGTCGGTATTGTTATGAAAGCAGTTCCAACAAGAACTACAATGTCTATATTGGAATGTATCCTTATCGATGCTTCGACAAATGAAATCAAATTTACAGCCAACGATATGGAACTCGGTATTGAAACTATCGTAGAAGGTGAAATTATTGAGAAAGGTAAAGTTGCAATAGATGCTAAGATTTTTTCTGAAATCGTAAGAAAGCTTCCGGACAATGATATCACTATAGAGACGGATGATAATTATACTTCAACAATTACATGTGAAAAGAGTAAATTCAACATTGCCGGAAAATCAGGAGACGATTTTTCATATCTTCCTGTAATTATCAAAGAAAAGAGTATAAGTCTTTCTCAGTTCACATTAAAAGAAACTATCAATCAGACAATTTTCTGTACATCACCTAATGATAATAATAAGATGATGACAGGTGAATTATTTGAAGTAAAAGATAATGTACTCAAGGTTGTAGGTCTTGACGGACATAGAATTGCAATAAGAAATATTAATTTATCAGGCAATGCAGATGATGTTAAAGTTGTTGTACCGGGTAAGACACTTAATGAAATAAGCAAAATACTTTCATCAGATGCAGAGTCGGTTGTAAATATTTATTTTACTAATAATCATATTCTTTTTGAATTTGATAATACAATGGTTGTATCACGACTTATTGAAGGGGAATACTTTAAGATAAACCAGATGCTTTCAAGTGATTATGAAACAAAAGTTGTAATTAACAAGAAAGAATTTCTTGATTCTATTGACAGAGCTAACCTTCTTATCCGTGAAGGAGATAAGAAACCTATAATTATTAATATCACAGATGGTTCACTTGAAGTAAAGGTACAGTCTGCAATTGGTTCACTCAATGAAGATATTGACATCAACAAAGAGGGTAAGGATATCATGATTGGATTTAATCCAAAGTTTTTAATTGATGCTTTAAGAGTAATTGATGATGAGACAGTGGACATTTACCTTGTAAATCCAAAGGCACCATGTTTTATACGTGACAAAGAAGAAAATTATATTTATCTTATTCTTCCTGTTAATTTTTCAGCTTAAATAAGTATTTTTATTAATTAACTATTTATAAAATAAGTATATAAAGATTGGAGAAAAAATGCAGGTAATAAAATTGCGTGATGATTTTATAAAACTTGGTCAGGCAATTAAGGCAGCCGGACTCGTTGAGTCCGGTGTTGAGGCCAAGATTGTAATTCAGGACGGAGAGGTTAAAGTAAATGGTGCTGTCGAAACACAGCGAGGAAAAAAGCTTACCGGCGGAGAGATTATTTCTTACAATGGTGAGGAAATAAAGATAGAACGATAGTGTGGTGTAAAAGTGATAGTTGAATCCCTGAAGTTACAAAATTACAGAAATTATGAATATCTTAATATGAATTTTGATGAAAAAATAAATATTATATATGGCGATAATGCACAGGGAAAGACTAATATACTCGAGTCAATGTATGTATGTGCGACTTCAAAATCACATCGTGGCAGCAAAGACCGCGAAATTATAAGATTTGATAATGATGAATCACATATTAAAGTAAATGTCAAAAAAAACGACATGAATTACCGCATAGACATGCACTTGAAAAAAAATAAACCTAAAGGAATCGCTGTCAACGGAATTCCGATAAAAAGAGCGGTTGAACTTTTTGGTATACTTAATATAGTTTTTTTCTCTCCGGAAGACCTTAATATTATAAAAAATGGTCCATCGGAAAGAAGAAGATTTATTGATATGGAATTAAGCCAGCTTGATAAAATATATCTTGACTGTCTTATAAATTATAACAAAGTCGTTAATCAGAGAAACAGTCTGCTCAAAGAATATGCATTTTCGGGAAGGGAAGATATAATATCATCCCTTGATATATGGGATATGCAGCTTGTAAAGTATGGTAATGATGTCATAAAAAGCAGGGAAAAGTTTGTAAAAGAGATAAATGATCTTGTAAAATCAATTCATACAAAACTTTCCGGAGACAGGGAGCAGCTTGAAATAATCTACGAACCATGTGTAAAAGAACAAGATTTTGAATCTGAACTTGTACGGGTTCGAGACAGGGATTTGAAGTTTAAATGTACCAATATTGGACCACATAAAGATGATATGTGTTTTTTGATTAATGGAATGGATGTAAGAAAATATGGTTCGCAGGGGCAGCAGAGAACAGCAGCTCTTTCCCTGAAACTTTCGGAGATTTATCTGGTGGAGAAGATCATTCATGATAAACCAGTTCTGCTTCTGGACGATGTCCTTTCGGAGCTGGACAGCAGCCGTCAGAATTATCTTCTTGAGAGTATTCATGATATTCAGACCATGATCACCTGTACTGGTCTGGATGATTTTGTCAGTCATCAGTTTACAATCAATAAAGTGTTTCACGTTGTGGCGGGGCATGTGTATCAGCCGATGGGATGTCCTGCAGATAAATAAGCTTGCGAAGTAGTATGCGATATGCTAAACTGGCATTAACTATGGAAAGTTGGTGAAAAATTTGGACAAAGAGGAATTTCGGGTTAAACTTGAAGAGATTAACCATTTAGTAGAACAGAAGGACTATAAGGGAGCCATGAATGTTGTAGACAGCATTGACTGGCGCCGTGTGAAAAATGTTCGTACCCTTTGTGTGGTTGGTGAAATCTATGCTGCCAATAAACGCTATGAGGACAGCAAGGAAATTTTCCTGCTGGCTTATCACAGAGCCTCCATTGGTAAGAACATTCTTTATCGTCTTGTAGAAGTTTCCCTGAAGCTGGGACAGGTTTCCGAGGCAGTGGAATTTTATCAGGAGTACAGGGAAGTTGCGCCAAATGATAATACGCAGTACATCCTGAAATACAAGATCCTGAAAGTAAAAAAGGCTCCTCTTGCAGAGCAAATCAAGGTTCTGGAGGATTATAAGGAGAAAGAATTTACCGAAAAATGGTCTTACGAGCTTGCCAAACTGTACTATCAGGATGGTGACAAAGAGAAATGTCTGGAGCTTTGCAACGAGATCATTCTCTGGTTCAACGAGGGTAACTACGTGATGAAGGCTATGGACCTGAAACAGCGTATGGGTGCTCTTACCGGCGAGGAGAAAGAGCGGTATGAACAGCAGTTTGTACCGAAGCTTCTGAAACCTGAGGAAGCAGATACCATTAAGGAAGAAGAGAAAGCACCGGAAGCTGAGAACCAGGGAAGCGAATCTATTGAAAGTATTCAGATCAAGAGCGAGGATCTGGATGGCGTAGAGAGTCTTCAGGATAAAATTTCCAAAGGACTTCGTGACATCTTTGGAAGCCGTAAGATGGATGAAATGGAAGACAGCATTGTTTCCACTGAGCAGACGAAAGAGGTTCAGGAAGAAATGCTTCGTGATCCGGCTTCTGAGAAAGAATATGAAAGTGTACCGGAGCTGGAGCCTGAAACTGGCAAGGTGAAAGTGGAGAATACCAAGGAGACTGTTGCTGAAGAATCTGTGAATACAGCAGATGAGACTGCAGAGAAATCAGCGGAAGCAGTTTCAGAAGAAAATACAGAAGGTTTAGAGAATGCAGATCGTTCAGAGTCTGCAGAAGAGAAGAACGCATTTTCCACAGAAACAGAAACACCTGTTGAGAACCTGAAAATGCCTACACTGAATATTCCGGATTCTATGAAGAATATGGTACCGGAAGAGATTGAGGTTCCCAAGGCACCTGTACAGAATAACCTTTTCAGTGATGAGGCTGATGCTGCGGAGAAAATGAAAGACGAGAAACCTGCATTTGATTTTTCAAATTTCAATCTGGAGGATACGATTCTTGCTGCTGCTTCTGCACAGGGAATTGAGATTCCGGATGAGAAGGTAGATGAAGAGAAAGTTCAGGAAGAAAATAAAGAAATTGTAGAAGTCGCCAAAGAAATATCTACACAACCTCAGAAAGCTGTAAAAGAAGAAAAAGTAGAGAAGATTCCGGAAGAAGAGGAAGTTATCACTGAGGACGAGGAAGAAATCGAGCCAGAACCAGAACAGAAAAAGCCGGTTGTAGAACTTGAGGAAGAGGAATTCCTTTCCGAAGAGGATCTTCAGGCTGCTGAGGATGAGTTTATGAATGGTCCGGCAGGACATAAGGAGAAAGAAGAGCCTTCTGATGATTCCATGTCTGAGGATGAATTTATTGCCAAGCTTCTCAGAGAGAGCATTGGAGAAGAAGAGGATGAGGATATGCCTCCAGCTGCTGATGATGTGGTTGAAACGGAAGATGCAGCGGAAGAACCGGAAGATTCTGAGGACGAAAACTTTGATTTTGACGAGGATGAAGAGGAAGAAGAGTCTTCTGAATCTCTTTCCGAGGAAGAAGAACTGGAACAGTTTATTGATTCTATTCAGCCAAAGGATAAGAGAAATCCATCTGACATTGTGCCAAGAGAGAAATCACTTACCGATGATGAGAAGAAGCTGTTTACATATTTTGTAAAGGTTCCGGGAATGCGGGAACAGCTGATCAGTGCACTTTGCGATGTGCAGATGGCAGCGGCTGATAAGACCTCCAAGACTGGAAACGTGATCGTCATGGGTGGGAAAGAAACTGGTAAGACAAGACTGATCGCAAGTCTGATTCCGGCAATCTGTAAAGAGCTGAATCTGCCGGCTTCCAAGGTGGCTTATGTGTTTGCCGACCAGCTGAACGAGATGGATATTACGAAAGTGATCGGCAAGCTTAGCGGTGGTTTCCTTGTCATTGAGAATGCTAATCAACTGACACAGGAAACAGTGGATATTCTGGATAAGGCTATGGAGTTCCGCACAGACGGACTTACTGTGATTATTGAGGATGAGAAGATCGGAATGCGTAAGCTGATTGCAAGATTCCCGAAATTTGCCAAGAAGTTTACATCCATGATCAACATTCCGGTATTTACCAATGATGAACTTGTAAACTTTGCAAGAGTTTACACCAAGGAAAATGGTTACAAGATCGACCAGATGGGAATGCTTGCATTGTATAATCTGATCGGTGTGAACCAGAAAGAAGACCAGCCTATGAACATTGGCGCAGTTAAGGAAATGCTTGACGCAGCAATGGCGAAATCCCAGGGCGGACTTCTGAAGTTTAATAAGAAAAAGAGAGTAGACCGTGATGGATTTACGGTTCTTTATGAGAAAGATTTTGCAAAATAAGTAATAGGGGAATTGCAGACAGCTGCCCAGATTGTGTGATTTGCAGATAATGATTAAATAATTTAAAAGAAAGAGGAAATTAATATGACCAGACCTTATTTAGGAAATCCGAAATATACCATTGAAGTTCTTCAAAAGTATAATTTTGCTTTCCAGAAAAGGTTTGGTCAGAATTTTCTTATCGATACCCATGTTCTGGAAAAAATAATCGAGGCTTCCAAGATCACCAAGGATGATTTTGTTCTGGAAATCGGACCGGGTATTGGAACCATGACCCAGTATCTGGCTGAGGCAGCCAGAGAAGTGGTGGCTGTAGAGATTGATAAGACATTGATCCCGATTCTGGAAAATGATACTTTGAAAGACTGGGATAATGTGACTGTGATCAACGAGGATATCCTGAAAGTTGATATTGCGGCGCTGGCACAGGAGAAAAATGGGGGCAAGCCTATCAAGGTGGTTGCCAATCTGCCTTATTATATTACCACACCAATCATCATGGGACTTTTTGAAAACCATGTTCCCATTTCTTCAATCACCATTATGGTACAGAAGGAAGTGGCAGACAGAATGCAGGTTGGTCCTGGAACAAAGGATTACGGTGCTTTGTCTCTGGCTGTTCAGTATTATGCCAGACCGCAGATCATTGCGAATGTTCCGCCAAACTGTTTTATGCCAAGACCGAAGGTGGGAAGTGCTGTTATCCAGCTTGTGAGATATGAAGAGCCGCCAGTGCAGGTGGACAATGAGAAGCTGATGTTCAGGCTGATCCGGGCATCTTTTAATCAGAGAAGAAAAACATTGGTAAATGGACTGAAGAACTCCCAGGAGCTTGATTTTTCAAAAGAGGAAATTGAGAAAGCTATGGCAGAGACCGGAATTCCGGTAAATGTGAGAGGCGAAGCGCTTACTTTAGCAGAATTTGCTGATCTTGCAAACGCATTTAATAAATTGAGATAGATATCAAGAACGGGGCGTAAGCCCCGTTCTCGATATCTTCGGATTGCTTCGCAGCGTTGCGGCTCCCGTGATCCTTCACATGTTCGGAAATGATTTACTGCATAAATCTTATACAAATAAAAATCACCCGGTGGCTAGACGGGTGATTTTTATTTTGTCTCAAATATATTTTTTAAAAGGAAGGAGAGTCAATCACTTTTGGGTGACTGACATATGAAAAAGAAATTTTATAAAAATAATGTTGGCTGTTATTATTTTTATGATGTTAGTATATCGGGAAAGTTTGAAAGAATCGTGTTTATCTTATGAAAAATTAGTGAACGAATTTGAAAAGATTTGTAACTTCCTGGAAAAATGGGCTGTTTTTGGAGATTAGTTATAAAAAGATTATAAAGTTTTTAGATACATTTTACAAATAAAAGGAAAAGGTGTAGTATAATGGGCTGGAATCTGGAGGAAGATTTATTTCCGGTATTGATTAAATTTCAGAAGAAAATTACTTGATATGAGGAAATCAGATCATAAATATGACCAGATTCCAGCAGTTTGTGAACAGAATATTAACTATTGCTGGTCAGACCATGAACAGCAGCTATTTAATTGTTACTGGAGAGATTTGAACAGATGACATTTAATCGTTACTGGGCAAGTCTTGAACAGCAACATTCAATCAGGAGGTAATTATCATGATAAAAATGAAAAAATCAGCAGCACTTATCCTTGCAGGAGTTCTTGCATGTTCCATGCCGATGCCGGTTATGGCATCCAGTGATACAGAAGTAGTAGAAAGTCTTCTGGACAGTGGAATTGATTTTCTTGCTTCTGACCCTGGAAAAGCAGTAGACATTATTATGTATGCCAAGGATCTTGTAGACCAGCAGAACATCACAGATGACCAGGTACGAAGTGCTGTAACTCAGGCAGCAGACCATTTTGGGGTATCTCTTTCTGATTCAGAGGTAGATTCCCTTGTTTCTGTAGTACGCAAGGTTCTGGATGCAAAAATTGACGAAGATGCTCTTAGAAGCGATGTAAATTCTGTATACAGTAAGCTGCAGGATATGGGTGTTACAAAGGATGATGCCAAAGGTCTTGTGTCGAAGTTAATCGAATTTGTAAAAGGATTATTCGAATGAGAAATGTAAAATGTGCAAAATGTATAACTTTACCAAATTAAAGTAAAGATGCAAATGTGGTAAATTTATAAAAAAAGAGGAAAATGAAAGAAGAAATTGTGCAAATAAAACAAATGTTCATTATTCGTTAACAATTTGCATGTATTTTGTTCATAAGTATCTGATACTATATAATCAGTTCGAAAGAAC
>ERZ772954.2121-NODE-2121-length-13433-cov-10.833981_pt1 | contig 13433 bp, 15 predicted proteins | sample MGYA00580684_ERZ772954 | MGnify/ENA primary metagenome ERZ772954 (study PRJEB29015, sample SAMEA2737654) | human gut metagenome | biome: human gut; feature: human-associated habitat; material: faeces | place: China | collected 2012 ...
TCAAAGTTAATGTATTCCAAAAAAACCATCCTTCTCCGCCGGGCAGGGTAGCCCCGTGCGGCGAAACTCTATTTTCTGCCATTCTATAAAAGACACTCTTTAGTATACCCTGTTTGGCCGCTGCGGGCAAGAGGAAACACGCAAATTTTATGCCTGTTTAGCCGCTGCGGCCTCTGCATCCTGCCTGCGGCAGCACTCTTCGCACACGCCCAGAAGCACCACGGCGCAGTCCTGCACCCTGCCCTTCTGGTTTTTGACCAGCTCCATCACCTGTTTTCCGTCCACCTCTGCATCGGTGACGCCGCCACAGACGGTGCAGTACAGGTGGCTGTGCCACGGCAGGGTGTGGTCAAAGCGGTCCGCCTTGCCGGGAATGGACACCCGGCGCACCCGTCCGGCTTCCACCAGACTGTTCAGGTTACGGTATACGGTGCCAAGGCTCAGATTCGGGCACTCCTGCGCGGCTTTATCGTAAATTTCTTCCGCAGTCGGGTGGTCGCACAGCCGCTCCACTGTCTGCATGACAAGTTCCCGCTGTTTTGAGTAACGCATATCCATCCTCCTTTTTCACACGGTTCAGACGTTTTCTTCCCCTTTGATCTTTGCCCAGTACGCCCGGGCGGCCTGTTCGGTCTTGTTGTCGCCAAAGGTGTAGTACTTGGTATCCTTCAGCACATCCGGCAGATACTGCTGCTGTACCCAGTGGTTGGCGTAGCTGTGGGCGTATTTGTAGTTCTGCCCCTTTACCAGCGCATCCTCGCCGTCAAAGTGTTTGTTTTGCAGCTGGCGCGGGATGGGTCCGGTGCGCCCGGCCTGCACATCCGCAATGGCTGCGTTGATGGCATCGTGGGCGCTGTTGGATTTGGGGCTGGTGGCCACCAGAATGACTGCATCCGCAAGCGGCAGACGCGCCTCCGGCAGACCCACCATGTTGGCGGCATCCACCGCCGCCTTGACGATGGGGATGATTTGCGGATAGGCAAGCCCCACGTCCTCGCAGGCGCACACCATCAGGCGGCGGCAGGCAGAGGGCAGGTCTCCTGCTTCCAGCAGGCGTGCCAGATAGTGCAGCGCCGCGTCCGGGTCTGATCCGCGCATGGACTTCTGGTAGGCAGACACGATGTCGTAGTGGTCGTCGCCCTCCCGGTCGTAGCGCATGGCGGTGCGGCGGGTGACCTGCCGGATCATATCTAAGGTGATGCGCTTTTCTCCGTTTTCCACCGGCGCTGCCGTGACCGCAAAGTCCAGGCAGCCCAGCGCCTTGCGCAGATCGCCCCCGGCGCTTTCGGCCAGATAGGCGCAGGCGTCCTCGTCCATGCATACCGGCACCTGTTCCCCTTCGGAAAGGCGCTGCACGGCGTTGCGCACTCCGCGCTCCACGTCCGCTGCGGCAAGGGGCTTGAACTCAAACACCGTGCAGCGGGAAAGCAGCGCGTTATAGATGTAGAAATAGGGGTTCTCGGTGGTGGAGGCGATCAGGGTGACGCTGCCGTCCTCGATACATTCCAACAGGCTCTGCTGCTGCTTTTTGTTCAGGTACTGGATCTCGTCCAGATACAGCAGAATGCCGCCCGCCGCTGCCAGCGTGCCGATATCCTTGAGCACTGCCTTGATATCCCCGGTGCCGCAGGAGGTGCCGTTGAGCTTGTGCAGGGTCATGCCGCTGTTCTCGGCAATAATGCGTGCCACCGTGGTCTTTCCGGTGCCGGAGGGACCGTAAAAGATCATGTTGGGGATGCGTCCGCTCTCGATGGTGCGGCGGAACACCCGCCCCGGAGCCAGCAGATGCTGCTGCCCGCACACATCCGCCAGCGTTTTGGGACGCAGGCGCTGCGCAAGTGGTTCATTCATGGTGGTTTCTCCTTTCCTGCCCGCAAGGCACTTTTTATATAGTATAGCGCATTTAGAAAAGGAGGACAAGGCCTTTTCTGAAAATCATTCTCAGATAATGCCCTGCAAACATTTACAAATCCTGTCAAACATGGTATGATTCAGGTATTCCCTTTTAAAGGAGGTTTGTCCCATGCCGGTACGAAAAAAAGCCCCGGAGGATCTTACTGCAAAAAAAGCGCTGGCGCTGGAAGTCATCCGGCGTCTCAAGGCCGAATACCCGGATGCTGGTTGCACCTTGGACTACGACCACGCATGGCAGCTGCTGGTCAGCGTGCGGCTGGCCGCCCAGTGCACGGATGCCCGGGTGAACATTGTGGTGGAGGAGTTGTTTGCAAAATACCCAAGCGTAGCGGCGCTGGCTGCCGCCGAGCCGGAGGACATTGAAGCCATCGTCAAGCCCTGCGGGCTGGGACACTCCAAGGCGCGGGATATCTCGGCTTGTATGCGGATGCTGCGGGATCAATACAACTGCCGTGTGCCCAATACCTTTGAGGAGTTGCTCGCTTTGCCCGGCGTAGGGCGCAAGAGCGCAAACCTCATCATGGGGGATGTGTTCGGCAAGCCCGCCATCGTTACCGACACCCACTGCATCCGGCTGTGCAATAAGATCGGCCTTGTGGACGGCGTTAAGGAACCGCAAAAGGTGGAGATGGCGCTGTGGAAGATCATCCCGCCGGAGGAAGGCAGCGACCTTTGCCACCGCTTTGTGATGCACGGCCGTGCGGTGTGCAACGCCCGCAAGCCGGAATGCGAAAAATGCTGTTTGAAAGACATCTGCCGCACCGCCCGCGAAGCCGCCGGGCAGCAGGCAGAGCCATAATTTTTAAGGAGGTATAACCTATGATCACTTTAACGATTTTGCTTATCGTTGCCCTGCTGTGCGTACTGGTGGGTTGCCTGACCGGCCTGCTGACGCTGGTGGGCGTGCTGGCCTCCCTTTTTGTGGGCGTGCTGGTGGGTGCGCTGGCCGGATATCTGGCCGGGCGCTTTATGGGCACGGAAACTTCCCTTGGCCGCAACATCCTGATGGGCGTGCTGGGCAGCTTTGTGGGCGAGTTTTTGTTCGGTCTGCTGGGCATTCACGCTTCCGGCAGCTTTTCTTCCTTTGCCATCTCGGTAGTTGGTGCCTGCATCTGCATCTGGATCGGGCAGAAGCTCTCCAAGTAATCGTTTTATAGCAATATACCGCCGCATTCTGCAGCCGGAGTTTTCCGGGCAGGGTGCGGCGGCTTTTTTATGGGCGTTCTGCCGGATAATCCCTCGCCCGGGCTGTGTAAACCGCCAAACTTTCTGCCAATTCTTGACAGGCATTTCCTGCCGTTGTATCGTTGACCCAGAAACGGAGGGTTCAACATGGAAAAAGCACTTGCACATATTTCTGAGGACGGAACCCGCACCCAGACCGTCTACGAGCACCTTTCCGGCACAGCACGTCTTGCCGGAGCTTTTGCCGCACCCTTTGGCGCTGCGCAGGAGGCTGCATACACCGCATGGCTGCATGACATTGGCAAATACAGCGTTGCTTTCCAGCAGCGGCTGGCGGGCGGTGCTGCAACCGACCACTCGACCGCCGGTGCACAGGAAGCGATGAAGGGCTGCGTGCCCCACGTTCAGGCCGCCTTTGCCATAGCCGGACACCACACCGGTCTGCCAGATGGCGGCAACCGAAGGACAGCCGATGCCGCTGACGCTACCCTCTTTGGGCGGCTGAAAAAGCCGGTGGAGCCTTACGATGGCTGGCGTGAGGTTCCCCTGCCCCAGAGCGCCCCGCCGGACTGGGCAAATCGCGACCCGCTGGATTTTGCATTCTTCACCCGGATGCTCTACTCCTGTCTTGTGGACGCGGATTTTATCGACACCGAAACTTTTATGAACGGGCAGGCCGCGCCCCGGGGCAGCGGTGCAGAGCTCTGTTTTCTGCTGGAAAAGGTGCGTGCCAAGGCCAGCGGCTATCTTGCGGCACAGAGCAGCTCGCCGGTAAGCTGCCAGCGCAATGCCGTGCTGCGGGCCTGCATGGAAAAAGGTGCCCACGGCGCACCGGGGCTGTATACCCTCACCGTGCCCACCGGCGGCGGCAAGACCTTTGCCTCCCTTGCCTTTGCGCTGGAACAGGCCGCTGCGCAGGGCATGAAACGGGTGATCTATGTGATTCCGTATATGTCTATCATCGACCAGACTGCCGCTGTTTTTGCAGACCTTCTGGGCGCAGAAAATGTACTGGCGGATTACTCCTGCACGGACTACAAAAGCCTTGAACAGGAAAAGTTGACCCCGGCGCAGTACCGCCAGCTGCTGGCCAGCGAAAACTGGGATGCACCTGTTGTGGTGACCACTGCGGTACAGTTTTTTGAATCGCTGTACGCCAACCGCAGCAGCCGCTGCCGTAAGCTGCACAACATTGCGGACAGCGTGGTCATCTTTGACGAAGCGCAGACCCTGCCCGTCAGTTATCTGCTGCCCTGTGTCAGTGCTATTGCGCAGCTGGTACGGCATTACCACGCCACCGCCGTGTTATGCACCGCCACCCAGCCCGCACTGGAGCCATACTTCCGGCAGTTTGCGCCGGAGCTGCCCTTGCAGGAGATCGTGCCGGACACCGCCACTTTATACACCACCCTGCGCCGAACCACCCTTTGCAACGCCGGAGAGCTGACGCAGGAGGCACTGACTGCGCAGCTTTGCGCACTGCCGCAGGTGCTGTGCGTGGTGAACCGGCGCAAAACGGCGCAGGAAGTGTACGCCGCCCTGCCCACCGAGGGCAGCTACTGCCTGACCACGCTATTGTGCGCCGCAGACCGCCGCCGCCAGCTGGCAGAGATCCGGCAGCGGCTGCGGGAGGGGCTGTCCTGCCGGGTGGTGTCCACCTCGCTGATCGAAGCCGGTGTGGACGTGGATTTCCCCGCCGCATACCGGGAGCAGTGCGGGCTGGATTCCCTTTTACAGACCGCCGGGCGCTGCAACCGGGAGGGACGCCACAGCGCGGCAGAGAGCCTAGTATACCGTTTTAAGCTGGAAGGCTGCGGCGTCCCGCAGATGCTGCGCCAGAACGTACACGCCATGCAGTACGCAGCAGGCTGCACCGCAGCGCTGGACAGCCCGGAGGCGGTCAGGGCTTATTTTAAGGAGCTGTATTTTGCGCGGGGCGAGGCCGCACTGGACACCAGCGGCATTCTGGATGCCCTGCGCAAGGGGATCTCGGGCTGCATTTTCCCGTTTGCACAGGTGGCAGAGCAGTTCCATCTGATCGAAGCCCCCACCCGCACCGTTTACCTGCCTGTTGGCGAAGGCAAAGCCCTTTGCGAGCAGCTCAACGGAACTGTGAGCCGCGCACTTTACCGCAAGCTGGGCGCTTACAGCGTAGCCTGCTATGCCCAGCAGTTTCAGGCACTGGAATCTGCCGGAGCGTTGGAACCACTGCCCAACGGCAGCGCTATCCTGACCGACAGCACCCTGTACGATGCCAAGACCGGGCTTTCCATGGACGTGGAGACCGGAAAAGGTCTGTTTTTCTGACAAAAAATCAGAAAAATGGCAAAGAAAATACGCAAAAGTCCTTTTTATAACACTTTAGAAGCAGTATTATAAGTACAGACTAAATTTGAAAGGAGGTGGTGTTCATGTCCATGTTGATCGAGACCTGGGGCGACTACGCCTGCTTTTCAAGACCCGAGATGAAAACCGAGCGTGTATCCTATGACATCATGACGCCCTCGGCGGCGCGCGGGCTGGTGGAGGCCATCTACTGGCACCCGGGCATGAAGTACCATATCGACCGCATCTATCTGCTCAAGCCGGTGCAGTTTGCCAGCATCCGGCGCAATGAGGTCAAGGCTACCCTGCTGTCCTCCGCGGCGCTCAGTGCAGCCAAGGGCGGCGAGGTGCCCATGCTGTGTACGGCTGAGAATATCCAGCAGCGGGCAGCGCTGGTGCTGCAGGATGTGCATTACGTGATCGAATGCCATTTTACCATGACCGAAAAAGCCGCACCCGGCGATAACCCGGGCAAATTTCAGGATATCCTGCGGCGGCGGCTGAATAAGGGGCAGTGCTATCATCAGCCCTGCTTCGGCTGCCGGGAGTTTCCGGCAAACTTCCGGGAATGGCACGGCAGCGCCAAGGAGATCCCCGCACTGCCGCTCACGCAGGATCTGGGCTTTATGCTGTATGATCTGGACTACTCCGACCCGGAAAATATCCGCTCCCAGTTCTTCCGGGCAAAGCTGGAAAACGGCGTTCTGGACTGCCGGGATGTGGAGGTGTTTACATGATCTTACAGGCGCTTACTGCCTATTACGAGCAGCTTGTCCGGCAGGGCAAGCTTTCTGCCCCCGGCTGGGACGACAGCTTTAAGGTGAGCTACGAGCTGCGGTTGAACGATGCCGGGCAGCTGGTTTCCGTGCTCGACCTGCGCACGGAAACAAAGATGGGCAAAAAGACCGTCCTTGCCCCGCGTGCAATGCGCGTACCGGCACACGTCAAGCGCACGGCCGGTGTTTCGGCAAACCTGCTGTGCGATAATTCCTCCTATCTGTTGGGCGCAGACGAAAAAGGCAAGCCGGAGCGTGCAAAGCAGTGCTTCGATGCCTGTGCGGCGCTGCACCACAGGCTGTTGGACGATGTCGACAGCCCCGCAGCCCGGGCGATCCTTGCTTATTTTGACCGCTGGGACCCGGCGCAGGCTGCTACGCATCCCCTATTGGCTGAGCAGTGGAAGGAGATCACCGGCAACGCCAACCTGATCTTCGGCTACGAGGCCGCTGACCACAGCCACAGTTTTGTCAACGACGACCCTGCCATTCAAAACGCATGGCAGGCGCACTACAATGACCGCTCTGCAGGTGCAAACACGGTACAGTGTCTGATCACCGGTAAGCAAGCGCCTGCTGCACTGGTGCACCCGTCCATCATGGGAGTACAGGGTGCGCAGAGTTCCGGCGCGGCACTGGTGTCCTTCAACGCACCCGCCTTTTGCTCCTACGGCCACGAGCAGGGCGAGAACGCCCCCATGAGTGAGTACGCAGCCTTTGCCTATACCACTGCGCTGAACCGCCTGCTTGCTGACCGCGACCATTGCAAGCGCGTTGGCGATACCACCATTTTGTGCTGGGCAGAAAACGCGGAGCCGGTCTATCAGGATGCCATGAGTATGTTCCTGTTTGGTGCAGACGAAGCCGCAGGCATTCAGGAAAGCGATGTACAGGCTGCGCTCAAACGTCTGTCTGCCGGGCAGACAGTGCCTTTTCTGGAAAAAGAGCTTTCTCCCGACCAGCACTTTTATCTGCTGGGTCTGGCACCCAACATCGCCCGTTTGTCCGTGCGGTTCTTCCTGCGCGACACCTTCGGTAGCTTTGCGCAAAATCTGCAAAAGCACGCCGAGGAAATGGCAATCGACTGCTCGGAAAAAGAAAAGTTCCGTACCTTGCCCATCTGGGCTGTGGTAAACGAGACCACCCGCACCGTGCCCGGCCAACCCGCAAAGCCGTCCCCGCAGCTGGCAGGCGACCTGCTGCGCGCCGTGCTGACCGGCGGGCGTTACCCCGCTACCCTATTGAACGGTGTGACCCTGCGCATCCGTGCCGAGCAGGCCGTGACCCGCGGCCGGGCTGCTGTGATCAAAGCGTATTACCTTCGTAATTACCCTACCGAACTGAACAAGGAGGTCTATACTGTGAGCCTGAACGAAACCACCAATGTTCCCTATCTTCTGGGGCGGCTGTTCTCTGTGCTGGAGGCTGTGCAAAAAGCTGCCAACCCCGGCATCAACACCACCATCAAGGACCGGTATTTCAATGCCGCCTGTGCTACGCCGGGCATGGCCTTCCCCACCCTGCTGCGGCTGAGCCAGAAGCATCTGCGCAAGCTGAACGACGGCCTTGCCACCTACTACGATAGTCAGATCACCGAACTGATGGCGCAGCTGCCGGAAAGCGGTTTCCCCGCTCGGCTCAGCCTGCCGGATCAGGGCAAATTTGCCATCGGCTACTACCACCAGACCCAGAAACGCTTTGCCAAAAAGAACGAGGAGGAATAAAAAATGTCTGCACCTATCAAGAACCGCTACGATTTCGTCATTCTGTTCGATGTGGAGAACGGTAACCCCAACGGTGACCCCGATGCCGGCAACATGCCCCGCATCGACCCCGAGACCGGCTACGGTCTGGTGACCGATGTCTGCCTGAAGCGCAAGATCCGCAACTATGTGGAAACGCTGAAGGAGGACGCCCCCGATGCCGACAATTACCGCATCTATGTCAAGGAGGGCGTGCCCCTGAACCGCAGCGATGCCGAGGCGCTGGAGCACAACGGTCTGACCCCCAAAGACGACCTGAAAAAGGCCAAGAAAAGCGACCCGGAGATCGACCGCAAGCTGCGGGATTATATGTGCGAACATTTCTACGATATCCGCACTTTCGGTGCCGTGATGACCACCTTTGTCAAGGGTGCGCTGAACTGCGGTCAGGTGCGCGGCCCGGTGCAGCTGAGCTTTGCCCGCTCTGTTGACCCTATCGTGCCGCAGGAGGTGACCATTACCCGCGTAGCCATCACCACCGAGGCAGACGCTGAAAAGAAGAACAGCGAAATGGGCAATAAGCACATCGTGCCCTACGGCCTGTACCGTGCCGAGGGTTACGTTTCTGCCAATCTTGCCCGCAAGACCACCGGCTTCTCGGAGGAGGACTTGCAGCTGCTGTGGCAGGCTATCCTGAATATGTTCGAGAACGACCACAGTGCTGCACGCGGCAAGATGGCCGTGCGGGAGCTGATCGTGTTCAAGCACGATTCCGAGCTGGGCAATGCGCCCGCCTACAAGCTGTTTGATGCCGTTACCGTGGCGCACAAGGCCGAGGTGGTCGCGCCCCGCAGCTATCAGGACTACACCGTTACGGTGGCCGACACCCTGCCGGAGGGTGTGCACTGCGAGAGGTTCCACTGATGGACGCGCCGGACGACTACCTGCAAATGTCCGGTATCCAGCATTTTGCCTTCTGCCGCCGCCAGTGGGCACTGATCCATCTGGAGCAGCAATGGGCAGAAAATCTGCGTACCACCGAAGGACAGCTGAACCATGCCCGCTGCCACGATGACACCCGCACCGAGCGCCGGGGCGATCTGCTGATCACTCGGGGAATGCGGGTGGTCAGCCACCGGCTGCGGATGGCGGGCAACTGCGATGTGGTGGAGTTCCGGGCTTGCGCAGATGGCATCCCGCTGCAAAGCACCCCCGGGCGCTGGCAGCCCTACCCGGTGGAGTACAAGCACGGCCACGCAAAGGAGACGGATGCCGACCGACTGCAATTATGCGCACAGGCCATGGCGCTGGAAGAAATGCTGGTGTGCCATATCCCGGAAGGGGCGCTGTATTACTACGAGACCAAACGGCGGGAAGCCGTACCTTTTACCGACGAACTGCGCAGCACCACCCGGCAGATGGCAGACGAGATGAACCAGTATTTTGCCCGCGGCTACACCCCAAAGGTAAAGCCCGGCAAGCACTGCAACGCCTGTTCCCTGAAAGAGCTCTGCCTGCCGGTGCTCTGCCAGAAGGCAGACGCCAAAGACTATCTGCGGCGTTATCTGGACGAGGCTGCGGCCACGGAGGTGACACCATGCGACAATTCCTGAACACCCTGTTTGTTCTCAGCGAGGATGCTTACCTCACGCTGGACGGCGAAAACGTTGTGGTCAGCCGTGGGAAATCCGAGGTCGGGCGGGTGCCGCTGCACACGCTGGAAAGTATCCTCTGCTTCAGTTACGCCGGTGCCAGCCCCGCGCTGATGGGCAAATGCGGGCGTATGGGCATCGACCTGAGTTTTTATACCCCGCGCGGACGCTTTTTAGCGCGCACTGTGGGCGAGGAGCGCGGTAACGTATTGCTGCGGCAGACCCAGTACGCCGTTGCCGCCAGTGAAGCGCTCAGCTGCAGCTATGCCCGCAGCTTTATTCTGGGCAAGGTGTACAATGCCCGCTGGGTGCTGGAGCGTGCCACCCGGGATCACCCGCAGCGGGTGCCCGTGGACGAATTGAAACAGACCAGCGCCCAGCTGGCTGCTGCCCTGCCGCTGGTGGAAAGCTGCGAGGATCTGGAGCAGCTGCGCGGGCTGGAGGGCGAAGCCGCACAGCGGTATTTCGACCGGTTCAACGCGCTGATCTTACAGCAGAACGATGCTTTTGTGTTCACCAGCCGCAGCCGCAGACCGCCGCTGGACAACGTGAACGCGCTGCTGTCCTTTGCCTATTCCCTGCTGGCCATCGATTGTGCCGCCGCGCTGGAGGGTGCCGGGCTGGACCCCTATGTGGGCTTTCTGCACCGTGCCCGCCCCGGGCGGCGCAGCCTTGCGCTGGATCTGATGGAGGAACTGCGCGCCGTTTTGGCTGACCGTTTCGTGCTGTCCTGTATCAACCAGAAAGTGCTGAGCGCAAAGCACTTTGAAAAGCAGGAAAACGGTGCCGTTCTGCTGACCGAGGAAGGACGCCGCGCGTTCCTGAATGCATGGCAGCAGAAAAAACGCGAAGTCATCACCCACCCGTTTTTGAAGGAAAAGCTCTGCTGGGGGCTTGTGCCCTATGTGCAGGCGTTGCTGCTGGCGCGCACCCTGCGGGGCGATCTAGAGGTCTACCCTCCATTTTTCTGGAAGTGAGGTGCAATCATGCTGGTACTGATCACTTACGATGTAAACACCGAGACCTCCGCCGGACGCAAGCGGCTGCGCAAGGTTGCCAAGAAGTGCGTGGATCATGGGCAGCGGGTGCAGAATTCCGTGTTCGAGTGCCTGCTGAACGCATCGCAGTACGCGGTGCTCAAGGCAGAGCTGACCGCCCTGATCGACCCTGCCTTGGACAGTCTGCGGTTCTACCAGTTGGGCAACAATTACCAGACTAAGGTCGAGCATGTTGGGCTGCACCCGGAGTTTGCGCAGGATAGTGTGCTGATCTTTTGATGCCCCGCCAGTGCGAACAGGCAGCGCACATGGTTTTCCCGGACGCTTCGCACCGGAATACCAGCCGTTTGCGCAAGTAACGGTGTGATTTTGCGGTTTGTTTTACAGGCACCTCTTTGCAATTTGTGCAGAGAGGTGTATAATGAGACAAAAGCAGAGGGTTTTCTCTCTGTTTTTGCTGTCGCCCTCCTCGCGGAGGGCGTGGATAGAAATCGGTTAGTCGGTCTGATGGCTTTAACCCTGCTGTGTCGCCCTCCTCGCGGAGGGCGTGGATAGAAATTTTCTAATTCTCCTTTTGCTCATCCTGCACCTCCTGTGTCGCCCTCCTCGCGGAGGGCGTGGATAGAAATACAGTCGGATGCCGCCGCGCGATACTTTCGGTCGCAGTCGCCCTCCTCGCGGAGGGCGTGGATAGAAATCTGTTAGTGGTGATCGATAAGACCCGGAATGCTGGTCGCCCTCCTCGCGGAGGGCGTGGATAGAAATTTGTTCCACTCTGGTGTCCTGTATCCGCTGGTGATAATGTCGCCCTCCTCGCGGAGGGCGTGGATAGAAATGCACCGGGCAGTTGCGACAAGCACCCGCCTTGCCGTCGCCCTCCTCGCGGAGGGCGTGGATAGAAATACGGCATTGTGTATGACAAGGACGGCAACGTTTTGTCGCCCTCCTCGCGGAGGGCGTGGATAGAAATTTGATAGTGGCATTGTATGCCGCACTCCTGTACCGTCGCCCTCCTCGCGGAGGGCGTGGATAGAAATTGGAAAGCGACAACGCCACCAACAAGACCGATATCGTCGCCCTCCTCGCGGAGGGCGTGGATAGAAATTTGCCAACGCCTGCAATCGTACTTTCCAGCACGTTGTCGCCCTCCTCGCGGAGGGCGTGGATAGAAATGTCACTACCGAGACTTACACAGCAGGGCAGGCGGGTCGCCCTCCTCGCGGAGGGCGTGGATAGAAATTCCTCTCTCCTGTTCCTCTGGCGGCAAGCCCTACAGTCGCCCTCCTCGCGGAGGGCGTGGATAGAAATCTTAACCAACGCATTTGCAATGGTATAGATATCCTGTCGCCCTCCTCGCGGAGGGCGTGGATAGAAATACCAAAACTGACATTGCCGCATTGATGGGCGCACAGCCGTCGCCCTCCTCGCGGAGGGCGTGGATAGAAATTGCGGAAATCTTTGGAGGTGATCCAGATGAAACGTGTCGCCCTCCTCGCGGAGGGCGTGGATATACACTGTCATTGTCTTGATCCGAGATCTGCTGTCCGCAACTCCCGCAGTTTACCGATGATCTGATTCAAAAGTTCAACACGCTGTGTCCGTTCATCTGAGTACCGATTGATCTTTTCCAGTCTCATCATATCTTGCCGAACATCTTCTGCGACATAGTACATTGCCAGCGCAGAATGTTTTCCAAATTCTTGAAGAGCGTCTGTGTTGGCAGCCTGAACACAAGCCCCCGCCGCACGAATGTACCCTTCATAGATCTCACGATCGTGCTGCTGTTTTTCTATCTTGTCCTGATGTTCGTATTCCAGTTGTCTCATTTTTTCTGCGTGTTTGTTGTTCAGATATGTCGTTGCTACCGGAGATACAACGGCTCCAATAATAGCCACGATCGCTGCAATTTCAGAAAATTCCATTTTCATCGCCTTCCTTCTGCCACAGTATACCGCAGAAGCAACCCTACATCAAGGCGGTCATGCCACCGCATACAAAATAAGCTCATTCCGAATTTTCCATTGTATTTTACAGCGTCCGGCGCTATACTCATTGCATAAGATACTTCCTGTGCATCCGCAAGGGTACACCGCACTGCCTTCGGGAGCAGTGTGGGAGTATCTTTTTTATAATAAAAACGGAGAGACATAATCATGACGGAAACGATTCCTTGCCCAGTATGCGGCAAGACCCATGTTGCAGAATATGACATCTGTGATGTCTGTGGTTGGGAAAATGACCCTGTGCAGCTTTTCGAGCCCAACCTTCCCGGCGGTGCAAACGAAATGAGTTTGCAACAAGCCAAAATGTGATATCACCTTATCAAAAACCGAACTACTATGTGCACAGGCGATATGATTAAAGTAAGATTTATCGAAAAAGACGATCCTATTACATTGCGCAATGGAAAGATTTATGTTGCCCGCGTATTGAAACCAACAAAAAAGGGAAAACGCTGGTACGGAATCGAATGGAGTGAAATCAAATGAAAGAATACACGCCTTCTGGTAAAACACCGGAAGAACTTGCAGCTGAAATCAAAAAGCTGGAAGAAGAAAGCGAAAATATGACCGAATGGCCAGATGTAGATAACTACGTTGACGATTGAACCACGATGCACGCGCACCGTGGTTTTTGTTTGCCCATTTTTAGCACGATGTAGAAATGCACTGTGCTATTATTGTGCCACTTCTTGCGCCACTAAATAAAGCAATTTCCAGATAAACAGGGGTAATTAGGGCACATCCGCTCACTTTCCCATCCCCTGCCGCACAAACAAAAGCCCCCGAAAACCGGCTTCACAAGCCAACTTTCGGGGGTTTTACTTTGGAGCTACTGACCTGATTCGAACAGGCGACCTGCTCATTACGAGTGAGCTGC
>ERZ772954.2128-NODE-2128-length-13387-cov-2.840759_pt1 | contig 13387 bp, 8 predicted proteins | sample MGYA00580684_ERZ772954 | MGnify/ENA primary metagenome ERZ772954 (study PRJEB29015, sample SAMEA2737654) | human gut metagenome | biome: human gut; feature: human-associated habitat; material: faeces | place: China | collected 2012 ...
GGAGTATAGTTGCAGTTTTATAAAAAATTTAAAATTTTTATTGCATCCTTAAAAATAGAAAGAGAGACATTACATGGAGACAGTAAAATTTACAGAACTTGATATAAAACCGGAAATTTTAAAAGCGGTTGCTAACATGGGATTTGAGGCAATGTCCCCAATCCAGGCAAAAGCGATTCCGGTAGAACTTTCTGGAAAGGACGTAATTGGACAGGCGCAGACAGGAACAGGTAAGACTGCAGCGTTTGGTATTCCTATTTTACAGAAAGTGGATCCTAAGCTTAAGAAACCACAGGCAATTGTTCTCTGTCCTACAAGAGAGCTGGCTATTCAGGTTGCTGATGAGATTCGTAAGCTTGCAAAATATATGTCATCCGTAAAGATTCTTCCAATTTATGGCGGACAGGAGATTTCCAAACAGATTCGTTCCTTAAAGGCTGGCGTACAGATTATTATTGGAACACCGGGACGTATGATGGACCACATGAGAAGAAAGACTGTGAAGTTTGACAATATTCATACAGTTGTATTAGACGAGGCAGATGAGATGCTCGATATGGGATTCCGTGAGGACATCGAGACAATCTTAAATGGTGTGCCGGAAGAAAGACAGACAATGCTTTTCTCCGCAACAATGCCAAAGCCAATCATGGAGCTTGCAAGAGCATACCAGCAGAATCCAGAGATTATCAAAGTAATCAGAAAGGAACTGACCGTTCCAAATATCACACAGTACTACTATGAAGTTCGCCCAAAGAACAAGAGCGAAGTATTATCAAGACTTCTTGATATTTACGATCCAAAGCTGTCTGTAGTATTCTGTAATACAAAGAAGGGTGTAGACGAGTTAGTTGCAGACCTTAAGGGAAGAGGATATTTCGCAGAAGGGCTTCACGGCGATATGAAGCAGACCATGCGTGACCGTGTTATGCACCGTTTCAGAAGCGGCAAGACAGATATCCTCGTAGCGACAGACGTAGCTGCCAGAGGTATTGACGTAGACGATGTAGATGCCGTATTTAACTACGATCTTCCACAGGATGAAGAATACTATGTACATCGTATTGGAAGAACTGGACGTGCCGGAAGAACTGGTATGGCATTCAGTTTCGTTGTAGGAAGAGAAGTTTACAAGTTAAAAGACATCCGCCGTTACTGCAAGGCAAAGATCAAGGCACAGCCAATTCCATCTCTTAACGATGTAACAGAGACAAGAGTAGAGAAAATTTTTGATCGTATTGACCACTATATCGAAGACCAGAACTTAAACAAATACATTGACATGGTAGAAGAATTTGTAAATGAGAAAGACTACACAGCAATGGACGTTGCCGCAGCTTTCCTTGCAGAGATTCTTGGAACTGCAGACGGCAAAGACGCTGGAAGTAATAAAGAAGACTTTGGAGATACCGGTGCAGAAGAAGGAATGGTTCGTCTGTTTATCAACATCGGAAAGAAACAGGGAATCCGTCCAGGTGATATCTTAGGTGCGATTGCTGGAGAATCCGGAATTTCAGGTAATTTAGTAGGAACAATTGACTTGTACGATAAATATACTTTTGTAGAAGTACCACGTGAAGTTGCATCTGATGTATTAGAAGCAATGAAAAACGTAAAGATTAAAGGTAAATCAATTAACGTAGAACCGGCAAATAGAAAGTAAAAAACAAAGATTCAAAGTCTGTTCGTGAGAGTGCAATTAAGATATTCATTTTTATGAATACTTTCGGTATTGTAAGTTTTGGCGATATAGCTCATAAAGTATACTTGGAAAATTTGCTTTTGCGAATAGAAATTTGAATTATTATAATAAATGTGTAAGTAGACAGAAATGAAAAAACAAACAGCAGAGGGGTAGTTATTATGGAGATGGTTCAAAATCTAATACGAAATCTTTCCGCAGCAGAGAAATTGCAATTTTACAGCTATCATACGAAACCAGTATTGAATTTCCAGGCGTTATTTACAGATGGAAGCAGCAACTATATGAATCCAGTCGAGCCAAAGACAGGAGACGAAGTTACTGTTCGTTTCCGTACCGCAAGAGAGAATGCAGAGCATGTATTCTTGTGTGTAAATGGTGAGAAAAAGGAGATGCAGATTGCTTCTAAAACAGAGCGATTCGATTTCTATGAGAGCAGCTTTTTTATGGGGACAGAGATAGCGGATTACTATTTTGAGATTCATTCCGGAGGTACCTGCTGTTATTTCAACAAGAAAGGCCCTGCAAGAGATTTAGAGCCTTTCTTTAATTACAAAGTCACACCGGGATTTTCTACACCAGACTGGGCGAAAGGTGCGATTTTCTATCAGATCTATGTAGATAGATTTGCCAATGGTGATACGTCTAACGATGTTTTAAACAGAGAGTATATTTATATCAATCAGCCATCGAAAAAGATAGATGACTGGTATCGCTACCCGGAAGAAATGGATGTGCGCAACTTCTACGGTGGAGACTTGCAGGGTGTTCTTGACCATCTGGATTATTTAAAAGGACTCGGAGTCGATGTCATTTATTTAAATCCAATCTTTGTGTCACCATCCAATCATAAATATGATATTCAAGATTACGATTATATTGACCCTCATTATGGAAAAATTGTTGTGGACGAGGGAAATACACTTCCAGACTGGGAAAATAATAACATGAACGCAAGTAAATATATTTCCCGTGTCACAGACAAACGCAATCTTGAGGCAAGTAACGAGTTTTTCATTCATTTCGTAGAAGAAGTGCATAAAAAAGGGATGCGAGTTATCCTTGACGGTGTATTTAATCACTGCGGTTCCTTTAATAAATGGATGGACGCAGAACGTATCTATGAGAATCAATATGGCTATGAAAAAGGTGCATTTGTCGATGCAAACAGCCCATACCGCCATTTCTTTAAATTCTATAATCAGAATGCGTGGCCGTATAACGATGACTACGATGGCTGGTGGGGACACAAAACCCTACCAAAATTGAACTATGAGGAATCCAGACAGCTTTATGACTATATTTTAAATGTAGGAAGAAAATGGGTTTCCCCTCCGTATAATGCGGATGGATGGCGTCTTGACGTAGCGGCAGACTTAGGACAGAGCGAGGACTTCAATCACCAGTTCTGGAGAGACTTCAGAACGGCAGTAAAAGAAGCCAATCCTGAAGCTATCATTTTAGCAAAGCATTATGAAGATGCCGGTTCCTGGCTTATGGGTGACCAGTGGGATACCATTATGAACTACAGTGCATTTATGGAACCAGTTACCTGGTTTTTAACCGGAATGGAAAAGCATAGCGATGAACGGCGGGGAGATCTTCTTGGTAATGCGCAGGCATTTGTAGATGCAATGGTATATCATATGTCAAGATTCCAGTATCCGTCACTCATGGTTTCCATGAATGAGCTTTCTAACCACGACCATTCCCGTTTCTTAACAAGAACGAACCAGACTGTGGGACGTACTGCAAGTATGGGAGCGGAAGCCGCCAACCAGAATGTTAACAAAGGTATTATGCGTGCTGCTGTCATGATTCAGATGACCTGGCCGGGTGCGCCAACCCTTTACTACGGTGATGAAGCTGGACTGTGCGGCTGGACTGACCCGGATAACCGAAGAACCTATCCGTGGGGAAGAGAAGACCAGAATCTCATTCAGTACCACAGAGATATTATCGCCATCCATAAGGAAGAAGAAGCTTTAATGAAAGGCTCCCTCAAATATCTTTATGGCGGCTTCAAAGTTCTCGGTTACGGACGTTTCACCGACACCGAGAAAATGGTTGTCTTAATCAACTCTGGTTTTGACGAAGCAAGAGTCAAAGTCTCCGTATGGGAGGTTGGAGTTACAGATGACGAAGAGATGGTAGAAGTCATCATGAGTAATGAGGAAGGATACACAATGGAGAAGAAAGTACATCCCGTAACATCGGGAGTGCTGGATATCACACTGCCTAGAGTATCGGCGATTCTTCTTAAAGCAGTAGAGATAGAAAAATAGTAATTTGTCGGGGTGAGTAAACAGACGAAGTGTGAGAATCCAATCCTCTATATTTGTGATTTTCGTCGCTACGAGAAGTAGTATTCTAAGAAAAGGTCGGTATTAAAGTTATTGATTTTGACTCAGTTGTACAAAACACAAAGTCATCAAAATCAATAATTTTAATACCGGCCTTTTCTAACATTTTATTATAGTCTCGTAGCTCCCAGACCACAAATATAGAGGATTGGATTCTCACACTTCTGTTTCTTGGCTGCCCGAGCAAATTTGTGGAAAGATTTGTGGGAGAAGACAGGAGAATAAAGCTATCTGAGAAACTAAATTTCAAAGAATTGACACAGAAATCCATAAGAAAAAATATTATTTTTACATATTAAAACAATAATATAAGTATCGAACTCTTATGACTCAACTTTTTAAAAAGCCATAATCTTCTGGCGATTCTCCAGATCACCCCAACGTGAAATAGTAATTCCATCTCCAGCCAAAACACAGCTCCCAAAGAGAGCAGGTATCCTATATTTGTGGCCTTAGAACGAGGATTGAATGCGAGCGCGGAGGCGAACATTCAACCCGCAAGTGATAGAGTCACAAATATAGGATATCTTCTCTCTTGGGGAGCGTCTCTACTTGCCTGCGGCAAATCAGAATTAGTTATTTGAGGTTCTGAATCTCCATTGGGTCATAGGTAGTCATCTGATATACATAGTAATTCAGCCAGTTGGTATACAACGTATTCGCATGGCATCTCCACGACTTCACCGGTCCGAGTTCTGGTTTATCGTCTTTGTAGTAGCGATTTGGAAATGGAACATTGTCCATTCCTTTAGCAAGATCACGTTTGTATTCGCCATCAAGGGTCAGTACATCATATTCTGGATGTCCTGTGACAAAGATTTGACGTCCTTCTTTTGCTATGATGATGAATGGACCTGCTTCTTCGGAGTCTGCAAGAATTGTAAGTTCCGGATTCTTTTCTACGTCCTCTCTTACAATCTGTGAATGTCTGGAGTGAGGTGCATTGAACACATCATCAAATCCACGAATCAGCGGGGTCTTTCTATGTATAGTGTGATGCTGGAAGATTCCGAAAATCTTTTCGTCTAACAGTTCTTTTCTCACACCGTAATGATAGTAAAGGCCTGCCTGTGCTGCCCAGCAGATATGAAAGGTCGATGTTACATGTGTTTTTGACCATTCCATGATTTCTACGAGTTCCGGCCAGTAGTCTACTTCCTCAAAATCGAGAGTTTCTACTGGTGCGCCGGTAATGATAAGTCCATCAAAGTACTGCTGCTTGATTTCCGGGAAAATGGTATAGAATGTTTCCATATGGGTTTGGGATTCATTCTGTGCATCGTGTGTTTCTGTTTTTAAGAAAGTGATGTCTACCTGTAACGGCGTGTTAGAAAGACTCCTTAAAAGCTGAAGCTCCGTTGCCTGTTTGGTAGGCATCAGGTTCATGATAATGATTTTCAATGGACGAATATCCTGTTTTAAGGAACGCTCGTAGTCCATTACGAAAATATTTTCATGTTCCAGTATTTTTTTTGCTGGCAAATCAGCATTTATTCTGATTGGCATGTATTTTCATCTCTTTTCTAAATAATATATAAGCATTTTATTCAATCATTGAAAGAAATTCTTCTTCTGTAATCACAGGGATTCCGAGTTCTTTTGCCTTTTTGTTTTTGCTTGAAGAAGACATGTTGTCATTATTGATAAGATAATCTGTCTTTTTAGAAACGGAACCTGTTACTTTACCACCGAGACTTTCGATTTTTTCCTTTAGTTCTTTTCGGTTTGCAAAATGCTCTACTGTTCCGGTAATAACAAATGTCTTGTCTAAAAGGCTCTGTTCCTGCTCGCCTCCTGCCGATACATTTTCCTCTTCAAAATGTAAATATGGCAGAAGTTTTTCAAGAAGCTTCTGATTGTGTTCGTTCTCAAAATAGTCGTGTACGCTTGTTGCAATCACTTCACCGATTCCGTCAATCTGTGTCATTTCTTCTACGGATGCTCCGCGGAGATTTTCTAAAGAGTTTCCAAAATGACGGCATAAAAGCCTGGCATTTGAACTTCCGACATTTAAGATTCCGATTCCATAAACGAAACGGAACAACTGTGTATCCCTTGATTTTTCAATAGACTGCATCAGATTATTATACGACTTCTCGCCGTATCCGTCCATAGCAATGATTTGTTCTTTATACTGTTCTAAGTTGTACAAATCATTTAATTCGGATAAAAATCCCTGCTCAATCATTTTCATCAATGTTGCTTCAGATAAGCCGTCGATATTCATCGCATCACGGCTTACATAATGAGAAAAGAGCTTCACTTTTTTTGCACTGCAATATGGATTTACACAATAAAGTGTCTTGACATTATTCTCTATGCGAACTTCTGTCGCACCACCACAGGCCGGGCAATGCTCTATCGGCTGGCAGGTACCGCTTTTGGTAAGATTCTCCGCAATCTGCGGGATAATCATATTGGCTTTATAGACCTTGATATGGTCATTTTCACCAAGTTCTAATCCTTCCATAATACTGATATTATGGAGACTTGCACGGCTTACCGTTGTTCCCTCAAGCTCTACTGGCTCAAACACGGCAATCGGATTAATAAGACCGGTTCTTGACGGACTCCATTCCATATCCACCAGCCTGGTTTCCCGCATTTCATCCGCCCATTTAAAAGCAAAGGAGTTTCGCGGAAATTTCGCAGTACTTCCCAGAGACTCCCCATAGGCGATGTCATCGTAGGTCACAACCAGTCCGTCTGATGGAAAATCGTTGTTTACAATTGCCTTGGAAAAATAATCCATGGCTTCATCCAGACTTTCAGAGGTAACCACCTTATACTCCACCACCTCAAAGCCCTGTTTCTTCAGCCAGATAAACTGCTGCTCCCTGGAATTAGAAAAATCCACATCCTGGGCACTTACCAGGGCAAAGGCATAAAAACGCACATTTCGTTTCGCCGTAATCTCGTTATTCAGCTGACGCACGGAACCACTGCAAAGATTCCGCGGGTTCTTATATTTGGCATCTGCATCGCCTATAGTCTCGTTGATCCGCTCGAACTCAGAATAAGTGATAATCGCCTCACCCCGAAGCACCAGCTGACCTTTATAAGGGATGCGAAGAGGGATATTCTTAAACACCCTGGCATTGTTGGTAATAACCTCACCTACAATTCCATTCCCCCTTGTTACTGCTTTCACAAGCTCACCGTTCTCATAAGTAAGAACAATGGTCAGACCGTCCAGCTTCCAGGATAAAAGGCATTTGTGATTTCCTATAAATCCACGGAGCACTTCCCTGTCTTTTGTCTTATCAAGGGATAGCATGGGGCTTGGATGTTCTTCCTTCGGAAGTTCATTGACTGCCTCGTATCCTACACGGACAGTAGGACTATTTGTGAGTACAGTGCCGGTTTCTTTTTCCAGCTGCTCCAGCTGGTTGTACAGGCTGTCGTACTCCTGATTGCTCATGATTTCCCTGTCTTCCTGGTAATATGTCTTCGCGGCCTGATCCAGCTTTTCTACCAGTTCTTTCATTCGCTGTAGAGAATTTTCCATGATGTCCTCCTGTTTTACTGTTATAATTACTGCAAGCAGACTTCCTCTGTGAGACAGACTGCCGTTTTTCTGAAATAGTGCGGGAAGCAGCTGGCTTATTTTGCCTTTTTACTTCTGGAATTGAAGAAAAGGGAATGCTGTCTCTTCCCTGTTTTTGGGAAAATACAGGCGCACTGTCCTGCCTTCTGGTTGCGGGAAGCTGGGAGGAATCTGCAATTCCACGTTCCAGCTTCTTCCACTCCTCCTGGGTGGCTTCTCTGTACCCGCCCTCTTTCAGGCCATCTATTGTCAGTTCCATGATTCGTACGCGCTTCAAACTAAGCACCTGATATCCCAGATATTCACACATTCGGCGGATCTGCCGGTTCAATCCCTGGGTGAGAATAATCCGAAAAGAATTTCTCCCTGTTTTTTCCACAAAACACGGACGGGTAATGGTATCCAGAATAGGAATTCCAGATGACATTTTTTTCACAAAATCACCATCAACTGGTTTATTCACAGTCACCAGATATTCTTTCTCATGGTAGTTTCCCGCACGCATGATCTTATTTACCAGGTCTCCCTGGTTTGTTAAAAGCAAAAGCCCTTCGGATTCCTTATCAAGACGTCCTATGGGATAAATTCGAACCGGATAATTCAGATACTCCGTAACTGTAGTCTCCTGGCGCTGTTTTTTTGTGCTGCACACCACACCTCGGGGCTTGTGAAATAAAAGTAGAACTTTTTCTTCTACTTTTTTCACAGGCTTACCATCCACAAATACAACTGTATCTGCTGTAATCCTTTCTCCCGGTTCTGCCTTATGACCTTCCACAGTCACCCGTCCGTTCTGGATCAGGCTGTCAGCCTCACGTCTTGAACAGAATCCCGCTTCGCTTAAGTATTTGTTGATTCTGATTTTTTCGTCCATTTTTCCATTATATAGTTTTTCCCGGGCATATGCAAGGCAAACCTTGCCCCAAGCTCCAAAAGCTCCAGAACACATAAAAAAGCTTTCCCGCAAAGTGTAATGCACATCTTGCAAAAAACCTTCTCCACACACGCTCCAAAGCGAATATTAAGCAGCCAATAAAGAAGATAGAAGCATGCAAAAAAGCCAGGACAATTTCCCCGTCAACACTCTGCAGACACTGTAAATTCTTTCACACTGCCGCAGGCATTACACAGGAAAATCCATCCCGGCTTCCACATTCTTTTCTTATTTTTCCAATAAGAAAAACCTCTTTATTCCGTTTTCAGATCTGAAAACTTCATTTTCACAACACACATAGCTCCCATCATCAGTGCTACACCGATGATCAGGCACAGTGGGCTCTGGATAAAGCCGGCGAAAATGTAAGTTACAAAGGATACCACTGCTGCCACAATGGCATAAGGCAGCTGAGTTGACACATGATTTACATGATCACACTGAGCTCCCGCGGAGGCCATAATAGTCGTATCCGAAATCGGAGAACAATGGTCACCGCAAACAGCACCAGCCATACAGGCAGAGATGGAAATAATCATCAAGTCTCCCGGTGTGTTTTCAAATACATGAACAACAATCGGGATCAGAATACCGAAGGTTCCCCATGAAGTACCAGTAGCAAATGCCAGGAAGCAGGCTACCAAGAATATAATAGCCGGAAGCATATTTACCAGTCCTTCTGCAGAAGACTTCACCATTTCCGCAACAAACTCAGCAGCTCCCAGACTGTCCGTCATACTCTTTAAGGTCCATGCAAAAGTGAGGATCAGGATTGCCGGTACCATGGACTTAAAGCCCTCCGGAATGCATGCCATACAATCGCGGAAGGACAGCACTCTGCGCACCATATAAAGAAGAATGGTAATCACCAGACCGAAAAAGCTTCCAAGCACCAGTCCGACAGAAGCATCACTCTGGGAAAAAGCAGTTACAAAATCTGTACCGCTGAAAAATCCTCCAGTATAGATCATACCGATTACACAGCAGATAACCAAAGAGATGATAGGGATCAGAAGATCCATAACCTTTCCTCTTGGATTCACCGGTCCATCACCTTCGCCTGAAGCATAAGGACGGGCTGCTGTGGTAAACAGATCCCCTTTTAACGCATTGGACTCATGCACACCCATAGCACCAAACTCTTCTTTCATCAAAACCATAGATACCATCATTACAATCGTAAGAAGTGCATAATAGTTATAGGGAATAGCTCTTACAAACACGGACATTCCATCCTCTCCCGGAACAAAACCGCTGACAGCAGCTGCCCAGGATGAGATTGGTGCAATGATACATACCGGCGCAGCTGTGGCATCGATCAGGTATGCCAGCTTCGCGCGTGATACATTGTGCTGATCTGTGATCGGTCTCATAACACTGCCTACCGTCAGACAGTTGAAATAATCATCAATAAAAATCAACACTCCAAGCAAAATGGTTGCCAGCTCTGCCCCAACTCTTGTCTTGATGTGTTTGCCTGCCCAGCGTCCAAAAGCGGCTGAGCCTCCAGCCCGGTTCATCAGGCAGACCATAGTTCCAAGAATTACTAGGAACACCAGAATACCTACGTTACTGCCGGATGATAACACACTGATCATTCCGCCTGAAAAAATATGATTAACCGTTCCCTCAAAATTACCGCCAGAGTACAGAAGTGCTCCAACTAAAATTCCAAGAAACAAGGAACTGTAAACCTCTTTTGTGATCAATGCCAGAACGATTGCCACAACTGGCGGTATCAATGACCAGAAAGTAGCGTACACAGCAGGTGTGCCAGCCTCCTCTTCTGCCGCTGCCAGAACAGTCACAGGACATGCCAGGACAAACATCATAACAGCTGCAAAAAGAACAGACAACTTTTTACAATTGTACTTCATTATCGATTTCCTCCCTCTTTTTTCCTGAATACCAGATGACCAGTCACAAACCGGTCAGAGCGTTTTCTTAAAAGCCTCCTCTTCTTTAACGCAAAAAGCCATGAATGCACTCCCATTATGGGGACACATTCATGGCATTTATTCTTCACAGGATCTATACCTTAGATAGCGCTCCACAACAGTGACAGTCTGCCGCATATTCTGCGTCAGCCCAGAACTTCTCTCCTGGCTGAGAAAAAATCCTTCGGCAGTCTCCCCTTTCATTCCAGCCAGTCTGCCATACGACCCAGAGCGTGTATCTGCGTATGCCCATACTCTGCACACAACCAGTCTCTGCAGCTGAAATTACTGATGAAGCCTGCGCCTCTATCATAACTTCCCGTATTCAGTTTATTCACAAACTAAATGTATCAGCTTTTTCCTGTAAATGCAACCCTTTTATTCACAATATTTGAAAATACCGTACTCATTTACCTGACCGATCAGTAAGAACCCTTTTGTTTCCATATACAGCTGCTTCTTTTTGCTTGGAACAGGGAAAACCAGGTAATTGCATTTCAGTCTTTTTGCATTTTTTACTACCTTTTTGATCACCGGTACTTCTGCCACAAGCTGTTTATGGAGCCATCTTGCAGCTTTTTTTCCAGAGGCTCCTTTACCGCCTCTTCCGTAAGGCATTTTGATAGACGGATCATAAACTCTCACATAGGAAGCTATTTTGTCATCTGTTGCCAGGTAAATCTCTTCATTTTCTTCCTTCTGCTCATTGATCAGATTGCAGATGCTTACTACCTCATCAGGAATCTTCTGTACATTCTGAACCTTTTTGTAAAAACCATCTCTATTCAGGCCAGTTCCGCAAAAAGCCAGCACTGCCGCAATAAAAATCAGAAGTATGTACTGCCGTGGTCTGGAAGCTCCCACCTTTTTTATCAGGCAGGTTCCTGCATAAGCTATAAGCGGCACTGCCGGAAGAATCCATAATACTCTCCAGTAAACCGACCGTCCTATACATTTCTGTATAATATAAGCAGTCACCGGACAGAAAAACACAGCAAGAAAAACTACAATATAGCCGGATAAAATTCTGGATCGTTCTTTTTTTCTTCCGAATACCAGGAAATACAAACATGCAGCCAGCAGTAAATAGACATAAAATCCGTTCCCCCAGTATTTCTGCCAGGCATCCAGTGAAGCCAAAAGTGCTCGTTTCATCTCTCCACCTCCTAAAATACCAGAATGTATACCACGCCAAGTATCAGGGATGGCAGACAGCAGACTACACTCTTTAAGAATCTTCTTCCGTCTCTGAATTTCACCAGACTAAGCAGAGCAAATACTCCCATCAGAAGAGGGGCAAGCATGATTCCCATTGAGGAAAACAGACAGCAGGCTCCATTTGCCAGAAAAGCTAGGCTCCATGGATATTCCGGTTTTTCCTGCATAAAAATCTCCATACAGAGCAGAAATAAAAATGGTAAAAATACCCCTGCCAGCACAGCTTTTCCCTGCCAGATCCTGCCCATTGTAAAAATTTCTGAATTGTATACCGAATATCCGCAAAACCACAGGATCACGGCACAAAGGATCATAAAAATTCCCTGTTCTCCAGCCTTTCCCTTGAAGAATATGCGGCTGTACTGAAAAAGCACCACATATGCCAGAAAAACAAATACCGCCGGAAAAACAGTATGTGCCACAATGGCTGGATGAAGTCCTCCGCATAACCGGCTGGTCACGGCAAGAAATGCAGGAAACGGAGAAAGAATGTAACGGCTTGGCAATACATTGTAAGCGGCTCCGGTGTAGGGGTTATATGCATAAAGAGAATCGGTTTCCACCGCGGTAGTGGCTGTTCCTACATAAAAAGCATCATCTTCATCCATATGGGCATAAAGCACCACAACGACAAGCTGGAACAGAATCAGAATTCCTGCCACCACAAGCTCCGGGGAAATTCCATTCTTCTGCAAAAAACTTTTCAAACCGGAAGAATTTCCGATCTGCGGCTTGAAAACATCTGACTCTTCTGCCCTTTTGCTGCAATATGTACCAGCACACTTACCGGTTTCCTTCTGCCTCTTCTTATAAAGACTCCAGACACCCAGAAATGCCAGCACACCAGCCGTCACACCATATGTAGCTGTCAGCAGATGAAGCGGCTGCTTTGTAAAGATCATGATAAGGGAAAGCAGCTCTGTAATGGCAAATAACAGTGTATAACCGGCCAGAAGATATTCACTGCAGGTTCTTTTTTCCCTGCGGAAATAAAATTCTCCTGCCAGGCAGGGAACCACCAGCAGCCAGATCACTGCCAGTATCCCCTTAAAAATAAATCCCATATATTATTTCTCCAGTTCTTTTTTCAGAATTCCCATGGCAACCTTCTCCGATGTGATCGGCAGCTCTCTTACCCGGACACCGGAAGCATTGTAAACCGCATCTGCAATTGCAGGACAGGGAGTATCAATTACCAGCTCACCGATGGACTTGGCGCCAAAAGGACCGCTCTTTTCATAGCTGCTTTCAAACTCAACCCGGATATTTCCAATATCCTCACGGCTTGGGATCTTGTACTGCATGAAAGAATTCTCACGAATCTTACCTTCTTTGGAATACTGCACATTCTCCATAAGTGCCATACCGATTCCCTGGGCAACACCGCCCTCTGTCTGCACACGGGCAAGATTGGGGTTAATAGGAGTTCCGCAGTCTACAACTGCCACATAATCGATCAGGTCAATATTTCCTGTCTCTTTGTCTACTTCCACCTCTGCTGCTCCAACCATATAAGGCGGCGGAGAAATCTGGGAAGAATAGGAGGCAGTCACCTGCATTTCCAGAGTATTTCCGCAGGTTCCCTTATAAGCAACATCCTGAAGACTGACCTCTTTTTCCCCTGCGTAGACTTTCTTTCCATCAAAGTCTGCTTCCTCAGGACTTACACCCAGCATTTCAGCACCC
>ERZ772954.2130-NODE-2130-length-13379-cov-3.134569_pt1 | contig 13379 bp, 9 predicted proteins | sample MGYA00580684_ERZ772954 | MGnify/ENA primary metagenome ERZ772954 (study PRJEB29015, sample SAMEA2737654) | human gut metagenome | biome: human gut; feature: human-associated habitat; material: faeces | place: China | collected 2012 ...
AGCTTGAGGACTGGAATAAGGACAAGGAGTATGACAGACTTGGACTCGAAGAAGAATACACAGAATATCTTGGCAATAAAGTAGTGTGTCATTCGCTTCCAATAAGACCAGGACGTAATCTTGCAGTAATAGTTGAGGCTGCGGCTGTAAACCACAGACAGAAGAAGATGGGTTACAATGCTGCCAAAGAATTATATAAACGTGTAACTGACAATCTTATGAAGCAGAATGACGAGGAGGAATAGGAAAAAATTATGAAAAAGTATTGTTTTGGAGTTGACGTTGGAGGAACAACAGTTAAAGTAGGACTTTTTACAGTAGAAGGTCAGCTCCTTGATAAGTGGGAGATTATTACAAGAACAGAAAATAATGGTGAAAATATTTTATTTGATATATGTGAATCATTAGAAGCTAAGTTAGACGAAAAGTCTATTGATTTAGATGAAGTTAAGGGAATCGGCATTGGTTTGCCGGGACCTGTTTTAGATGACGGAACTGTATTACAGTGTGTTAACTTAGGTTGGGGTAAGTTTAATGTATCAGAAAAAATGTCTGAAATGTTCCACGGAATAGAGGTTAAGGCAGGCAATGATGCCAACGTTGCAGCTCTTGGTGAAGCGTGGAAAGGTGGCGGAAAGGATTTTGATGATATCGTTATGGTTACACTTGGAACAGGTGTAGGCGGAGGTGTTATTTTAGAAGGAAAAATTCTTACAGGACATAACGGTGCAGCAGGCGAAATCGGTCACATGCATGTTGAAGATGGTGAAGAACTTAACTGTAACTGCGGCGGTTGCGGATGCCTTGAACAGTATGCATCAGCTACAGGTGTAGTGAGACTTGCAAACAGATATATTGCAAAGAATAGTGAATCAACTAAGATGACAGAATTTGGTGAAGACATTACAGCAAAAGATGTTTTCGACTTGGCAAAAGAAGGAGATAAGGGTGCTGTAGCTGTTGTTGAACAGATGAGTACATATCTTGGAAAAGCCATGGCAAGTATTGCAACAGTAGTAAACCCACAGGCATTTATTATTGGCGGTGGTGTAAGTAAGGCAGGTCAGTATCTTATTGATACCATTGCAGATGTTTATGTTAAATATGCTTTCCCAGCTTGTAGAGAAGCAAAAATTGCTCTTGCAGAATTAGGAAATGATGCAGGAATTTATGGTGCGGCAGCACTTATAGTATAAAAAGTAACTAGAGGTTTTAGGAGGATTCAATGGATAACGCATTCATAGAAAAGATTAAAGAAGTAGTTGGAGAAAAATATGTAAAAGAGAATGAGAGCATGGCATCTCATTGTACTTTCAGATGTGGAGGAAACGCTGAATTATTCGTAATTCCGGGCAGTATTGATGAGTTAACACAGGTTGTAGCACTTTGTAGAGAGAATGATGTGGAATTTCTTGTTATAGGAAACGGAAGCAATCTTTTAGTTAAAGATGAAGGCTACAAAGGTGTAATAATCGAAGTTAATTCAAGAATAAGTTTTATTGATGTTATTGGTGAAGATATTGTAGCCGACGCAGGTGCAAAGCTTTCAGCAGTGGCAGTTACTGCAATGGAGAACGACCTAGGTGGTTTTGAGTTTGCTCACGGTATTCCGGGCAACATTGGTGGTGCCGTAATGATGAATGCAGGTGCTTATGGTGGAGAAATGAAACAGGTTCTTAAATGGGTTAAGGTACTTGATAATGAAGGAAACATTATTACACTTAATGCATCTGAGCTTGAAATGGGATACAGAACAAGCATTATTGAGAAGAAAGGTTATATTGTTCTTCAGGCAAGAATTGGTCTTAACATTGAATTCTCAGAGGATATTGGTTTGATTATGCAGATGTTTATGCAGAAGAGAAGAGCAAGTCAGCCACTTGAATATCCAAGCGCAGGAAGTACTTTCAAGAGACCTGAAGGATATTTTGCAGGTAAATTAATTGACGATGCAGGGCTTAGAGGATACAGAGTTGGTGGAGCAATGGTATCAGAAAAGCATTGTGGTTTTGTAATTAATTACGATAATGCCACAGCAACAGATGTTATTAATCTTATTAAGGATGTACAGGCTAAAGTTAAAGAGAAGTTCAATGTACAGTTAGAACCTGAAGTTAGAATTATCTAAAAGTCTAAGTATGAGGGAGTACAAATGCGATTAGTAATAGTAACAGGTATCTCAGGGGCAGGCAAAGTAACTGCCCTTAAGATTTTTGAGGATAACGGGTATTATTGCGTAGATAATCTGCCAATAGATTTAATTGAAAGTTTTGCAGATATTCTTTTTGGACAGACTAATGAAAAGAATAAAGTTGCAATTGGAGTAGACATCAGAAGCGGAAAAAATCTTGAGAAGATGTCAGAAGTTCTTAAGAATATGAAAGCAAAAGAACAGAATTATGAGATTTTGTTCTTAGACTGCAACAATAATACTTTAATAAAGAGATTTAAAGAAACACGAAGAAGTCATCCAATGGGTGACAGAGATAGTGTTGAAAATGAAATTAATGAAGAGAGGTCAAAGCTGGAATTTTTAAGAGAACAGGCTGATTATATAATCGACACCAGCAATCTTCTCGTAAAAGAACTAAGAGGAGAAATAGAAAAGATATTTGTTTTAAACAGAGATTACAGAAATCTTTTTGTTACAATAATGTCTTTTGGTTTCAAGCACGGTGTTCCGGCAGATTGTGATTTGGTATTTGATGTAAGATTTCTTCCAAATCCATATTATGTGCCTGAGCTGAAACACAAAACAGGTAATCAGAAGGAAGTACAGGATTATGTTTTGAACTCGCCTGTGTCACACGAATTTCTTAATAAATTAGTAGATATGATTAAATTTCTTATTCCAAACTATATTGAAGAGGGAAAGAATCAGTTGGTTATAGGAATTGGTTGTACAGGTGGTCATCACAGATCAGTAACAATAGCTAATGAATTATATAATCAATTAAATAGTTCAGACGCTTCTTATGGAATCAGATTATCTCATAGAGACATAGACAGATAGTAGAAATAGTAGGAAGTGGCATGAGTTTTTCAAGTAAGGTTAAAAAGGAATTAGCAGGTCATATCAGTAATGCAACACATTGTCGAATAGCAGAAATTGCAGCTATTATTTCTATGTGCGGAAGTGTACTGATAGACGTTGATGAAAAGTATTCCATAAGAGTCAGAACTGAAACCGATTCAACGGCAGAAAAGTTTAAGACTTTGGTGTGGAAAACATTTCATATAGATGCAAAAATTGTTGTAAAAAAGAATGCATATTCAAAAAATGCGGAGACATATACTATTACCATAAAAGATCACAATCAGGCAATGAAAGTCTTAGAGGCAACTAAATTAATTGATGATCAGGGGCAGATAGGAGAGAATCTTTCAGTGACCAATAATGTTGTTATAATGAAAGATTGTTGCAAGAGAGCCTTCATAAGAGGGGCATTTATGGCAGCAGGTTCGATAAGTGATCCTAACAGCTCTTATCACTTTGAAATTAAGTGTAATAACGAAAAAAAGGCTGAGCAATTAATAAAATTACTAAATAAATTTAATATTGAGGCAAAAACAGTTGCAAGAAAAGGTCATTTTGTGGTATATATCAAGGAAGGCGAAGGAATAGTTGATGTTTTAAATGTAATGGAGGCTCCGGTAGCTTTAATGGAAATGGAGAATGTCCGAATCCTAAAAGGCATGAGCAACTATTACAATAGGCAGGTTAATTGTGAGACTGCCAACATTAAGAAGACAGTAACAACTGCATGCAGACAGATAGATGATATTAATTATATCATTGAAAATGAGGGCTTAGAATATTTGCCTGATAAGTTACAGGATATAGCAACATTGCGAGTTGAAAATCCTGACGCTTCGTTGCAGGAGTTAGGTCAGATGCTTGAACCGCAATTAGGAAAATCAGGGGTTAATCACAGATTGAGAAAGATTTGCCAGATTGCAGAGGAAATAAGGGGAATCCCCAAGGAGGAAAGGTTATAATGATAACAAAGGATGTAACAATTGATATTAAGCAGGCTACAGATGCAAGTCCGGTGGCAAAATGCGTACAGTTAGCTAGTCAGTTCAAGAGTAAAATATATATTGAAAATGGAGCTACAAAAGTTAATGCTAAGTCAATCATGGGAATGATGGCATTAGGAATTCTTTCAGGAGAAGAAGTAAAAGTATCTGCTGAAGGAGACGACGAGCAGAATGCAATTGATACAATGGTAAATTACTTAACAGCTAATTAATCGAAAATAGCATGAAATAAAAAATCCTTTCTGTCGGTGACGGAAGGGATTTTTTTGTGGTGATTACGTGTCGTAGATATAAAGCTTGTCCACATTCAAACTTATACATATCTGCCCACGGAAACATATTCCAAGCTTTATAGTATAAATTCAAAGGCAATTAAACCCGGTAATTCCCCATAAGTCTTTGCTCTTAATTCCAATATATAGTATAATTATTTAGTTAGCAGTAAGGTTAATGATAAGAATATAAAAGAATTAAAGAGTAACATAAAAGTAGACTATAAAAAGAAGAATAACAGTGAACATATATTACCAAAAAGAAAGGAACAGCTTATGAAACTTATATCATGGAATGTTAATGGAATCCGTGCCTGTGTTACAAAGGGCTTTATGGATTTCTTTAATGAAATAGACGCGGATATTTTTTGCATACAGGAATCAAAGATGCAGGAAGGACAGCTTGAACTTGAAATGCCGGGATATTATCAGTATTGGAATTATGCTGAAAAGAAGGGATATTCAGGAACAGCGATTTTTACAAAGAAAGAGCCAATGGATGTGAAGTATGGCATTGGCATAGAGGAACACGACCACGAGGGAAGAGTTATAACGTTGGAGTTTGAAGATTTCTATATGGTTACATGCTATACGCCAAATTCACAGAACGAACTTAAAAGACTGGATTACAGAATGCAGTGGGAAGATGATTTTAAGGCATATCTTAAGAAACTTGAAGAATCTAAACCGGTAGTTTTATGTGGTGATTTGAATGTGGCACATAAGGAAATAGATTTGAAAAATCCTAAGACTAACAGAAAGAATGCAGGCTTTACAGATGAAGAACGTGAAAAGATGACTAAGCTTTTAGATGACGGATTCATAGATACATTTAGATATTTCTATCCTGATTTGGAAGGAAAATATAGTTGGTGGTCATATAGATTTAAAGCCAGAGAGAAGAACGCAGGTTGGCGTATTGACTATTTTATTGTATCGGAAGCATTAAAGGACAAGCTTGAAGGGGCTGACATTCACACAGAAATACTTGGCTCAGACCATTGCCCAATTGAACTTGACTTGAATATATAAAGACAAAATAACAATTAACAGGTGATTATATATGAATTTTGCACATTTACATGTCCATACAGAATACAGTCTGTTGGATGGCTCAAGTAAAATTAAAGAAATTACAAAAAGAGCCAAAGAGCTTGGAATGAACAGCCTTGCCATAACAGACCACGGTGTTATGTATGGATGCATAGATTTTTACAGGGCAGCACTTGAAAATGGAATAAAGCCTATTATCGGATGTGAAGTGTATGTGGCACCGGGTTCACGTTTCGAAAAAGAAGCAGGGGACAACGAAGACAGATATTATCATTTGATTTTGTTGGCAGAAAATAATGAAGGATATGCAAACCTTTGTAAAATAGTTTCAAAAGGATTTGTGGAAGGATTCTATTACAAACCCCGAGTTGACTATGAAGTATTGGAAAAATACCACGAAGGAATTATTTGCCTAAGCGCCTGTCTTGCAGGAGAAGTACAGAAGTATCTGGCAAGAGGGGAATACGAAAAGGGAAAAGAAGCTGCCTTAAAATATGAGAAAATATTTGGAAAGGGTAATTATTTCCTTGAAATGCAGGACCACGGTATTCCGGAACAGGCAACAGTTAACCAGCAGTTAATGAGAATGAGCGAAGAGTTGGGAATTGACCTTGTTTGTACTAATGACGTACATTACACTTTTGCAGATGATGTGGAGGCACACGATATACTTCTTTGTATTCAGACCGGAAAGAAGAAAGCTGATGAGGACAGAATGCGTTATGAGGGGGGACAGTTCTACCTGAAATCACCGGAAGAAATGTACCGGCTTTTCAAATACGCACCTCAGGCAATGGAGAATACACAGAAAATCGCCGACAGATGTAATGTTACATTTGAGTTTGGAGTAACAAAGATTCCAAGTTTCCCTGTGCCGGAAGGCTACACATCATGGACTTACCTAAAAGAACTGTGCGAAACAGGACTTCACAACCGCTATCCTGTTTTTAAGGGAGAAGTTGACCAGAACTGTCATTTGACAAAAGAAGAACTGGAAGAAAGATTAAATTACGAATTAAATACAATAAAGAACATGGGATATATTGAATATTTTCTGATTGTTTGGGATTTTATTCATTATGCCAAGTCTAACGGAATTGCAGTTGGACCGGGAAGAGGTTCAGCGGCAGGAAGTATAGTTTCTTATTGTTTGGAAATAACAGATATAGAACCTATGAGATATAATTTGCTCTTTGAACGATTCCTTAATCCTGAGCGTGTATCCATGCCCGATATTGACGTAGACTTTTGTATTGAAAGACGACAGGAAGTTATTGACTACGTAGGTAGAAAATACGGAAAAGACCATGTGGCTCAGATTGTGACTTTTGGAACATTAAAGGCAAGAGGTGTAATAAGAGATGTTGGACGAGTTCTTGATATGCCATATGCTCAGGTAGATAATATAGCAAAAATGATTCCACAGGAGCTTAACATTACTCTTGATGGAGCTTTAAAACAAAATAGAGAATTAAAAACATTATACGATTCAGATCCAGAGGTAAAATACCTTATTGATATGTCAAGAAGACTTGAAGGACTTCCACGACACGCATCAATGCATGCGGCAGGTGTAGTTATTTGTGGAAAACCGGTAGACGAATACGTGCCATTGTCAAGAGCGGCAGACGGTTCAATTACAACACAGTATATAATGACTACTTTGGAAGAACTTGGACTTTTAAAAATGGACGTGCGAATTGTTCGCTAACGAAACACTTCCGAAAGGAAAACAAGTTAGCGGAGCAAGGAAATGAAATATCAGAGTACAGTTGGTACAAAAGAGGCTAGAGCCCGCCCGCTGGAAAAGATAAAGTAAAGAACTTGTTTAACTGTTTGTTTGATTAGAATAGTGAAAATCTATTTGTTGGGTAAATGTCGATACCCAATCCCCTAATACTCCGTTATGCTGTTTGGTCTTAATATCAAATGGTATAAAGCACGGTGAAGTCGGCTGAAAAGTGCCTAAATGGATGAAATATACAAGTAGTATTGGTACAAAAGTGGCCAGAGCCCACCCGTATGAAAATATAAAGTAAGAAATATGGTGACAAAGTAAGTCGGGGGTCCTTAAGAATAAAATCTTTGAAATGTAATAAGCCTACACACCAGGAACTACCGTATGAAAGGCTCGTAATTTAAGACCGAAACGAAAGTTTCGTTGTCCCCGTAGGGACTTTAGTCGTAGTAATTTTATTGTCCATTGAAATTACTATACTTATCCGGTAAAGGTTAAGTGTTCTTATCCCATTCGACTGAAGGGAAAAAGAATGGCTAACGGGTTAAAGGTAGAGGCTAAGTTACAATAATAAAGGATAAAACAAACGGAACAATTGAACCCTGAAAGAAAATGGTAATGCTATTAAGAGCAGATGTTTCTAACAAATAGGAAATGATTTGTGAATTCAGGGGGCAGCAGCCCGTAGTAGTAATGAAGTAGAGTAATGTCTATGGAGCGAAGGGGCATAGTCGTAAATAGGATATTGTAAGATAAGTTTAATTGTTAAGGTAGCCGATGAGCGAAACGAACTAACCATGTTATAAAGTGTCACGGAGGTGATGCCAGTGGGGACAAAACTTAACAGAGTTCCAAAGAACGAAAAGGAACTTAATAAACTCTTACAAGACATTTATATAAAGGCAAAAACAAGCTATGAAAATGACATAGAAAGCAATTTTACAGGTATATTGGAGATAATATCTTCCGAACCAAACATAGTGTCAGCAATCCACAAAATCAAATCAAATAAAGGTAGCAAAACTGCTGGAATTGATGATATGGATATAACTGATTATCTTAAAAAAGGCTATGATGAGGTTATAAAGGAAATACAAACCAAACTACTACACTATGAACCCAATATGGTTCGTAGAGTATGGATACCAAAACCTGGTAAGACTGAAAAAAGACCTTTAGGAATTCCTACAATTATCGATAGAATAGTACAAGAATGTGTGCGAAACATATTAGAACCCATTGCAGAAGCCCAATTTTTTGAGCATTCATACGGGTTTAGACCTATGAGGTCAGCTGATATGGCAGTAGCGAGAATTAAACACATAAATTTTCACGCTAAATGTTATTGGGTTGTCGAAGGCGACATCAAAGGTTTCTTTGATAATATCGACCATAATGTTATGATAAATAGCTTATGGGACATCGGCATACGAGATAAAAGAGTGCTATGTATTATTAAACAAATGCTTAAAGCAGGGGTTATGAAAGAATGTAGTAAAAGTGAGATGGGTACACCACAAGGTGGGATAATATCACCATTACTTGCTAACATTTATCTTAATCGATTCGATAATTTTATTACAGGAGACTTTGAAAGAAAGAAACTAAAAAAGACTTTTAGTAGAAGAGACGGGGAAATAAGTGCTATGAGAAAACATAGTAACCTAAAAACCTGCTATTTCGTTAGATATGCAGATGATTGGGTAATCCTAACAGATAACCAAGAAGATGCAGAAAAACTTAAATATAAAGCTAAAAGATACTTAAAAGACACGTTGAAGTTAGAATTGTCAGAAGAAAAAACATTAATTACAAATGTTTGTAGCAAACCTATTAAGTTTTTAGGGGTTGAAATCCGAATGGCAAAGAAAAACGGAAAGCTGGTTAATAAAGTTTCACCTGAAAGAGTCAGATTCCAAAGAAAGATGGAAGATTTAAGTCGAGAATTATTCTATATTAGGAAAACTTCTACATTAGATAAAGAAAGACTGATACAGAACATCACAAGGGTCAATTCAATTATAGTAGGTCTTATAAATTATTATAGTATGTGTGACCAAATAAGTGTTGTAATAAGGAAATATGCATGGTTGTTGAAATATACAGCATACAAATCACTTAAACGCTACGGAGGTCAATGGATTAGAGCGAAGGATGTTGCAAATCTAAGCGGATTGCACTATGGGCATCAAGCACATATACCAGCAATCAAATACAAAGATATGTATATTGGAATAACTGATATAAACTTTGCTAAATGGGAGAATCCAAAGCAGAAAAATCAAGAAGAAAATCCATATACACCCGAAGGTAGGGAACTTTACAACAAGAGAATGCAACGAAAAGGGCTTAGGGTTCGAACAGATGAAGTAAATTCAACAGAACACGCACTCTACATTAGGATGAGTAAAAACCCGCTATACAACTTTGAATACTTTATGAATAGACCATACACATACAATAGAGATAAGGGCAAATGTAAAATCTGCGGAGGGTATATAGAACCAACCGAAGTGAGAATACATCATGTCGAAAAGAAATTGCCGATGGACCAAATAAACAAGGTCAAAAACCTAATAACAGTTCATAAATATTGTCATGATTTAATTCATAGTGAGAATGAGCCTTCAGGGTTGTCAGAAAAAACATTAAAAAATCTTGCAAAATATCGCAAGAAACTTAACCAACAAATTAAATGATTTATCTATTCATATAGCGTGTGGCCCATGCAAATGGATACAAATGGCATAAGATTAAATAAAGTTGGTTACAAATTAAACAATTCTGAAAATATCCAAAAGTAGATTACCGTAGTCTACTATTTACGATGGAACGCCGTGTGCGATGAAAGTCGCACGCACGGTGTGAAGTGGGGGAAAACGACCCGTAACATTAAGTTGACGGTGTTCGTTACCTATCACTATTTTTTGGGGCTTAGAAACTTAACTGTAATACAGAATGCCCAAAGATTCATAAAGAAGAACAGAGGCATAGAACTTGACCTGATGAAAATAGACTACAATGACAAAAAAGTTTTGGATTATATTGGAACAGGAAATACAGAAGGAATATTCCAGCTTGAAAGTGCCGGAATGAAAAACTTCATGAAGGAACTTAAGCCTCAAAGCCTTGAAGATATTATCGCCGGAATAGCTTTGTACCGTCCGGGGCCAATGGATTTTATTCCTAAATATCTTGAAGGAAAAAATAATCGAGATAGCGTTACTTATGACTGCCCACAGTTAATTCCAATACTTGAGCCAACCTATGGATGTATTGTTTATCAGGAACAGGTAATGCAGATAGTTAGGGATTTGGCAGGATATTCACTTGGCCGAAGCGACCTTCTCCGTAGAGCAATGTCAAAAAAGAAACAGGCAGTAATGGAAAAGGAACGTCAAAGCTTCGTATATGGAAACCGGGAAGAGGGCGTAAAAGGCTGTATCAAAAACGGCATAAGTGAAGAGATTGCAAACAAAATCTACGATGAAATGATAGACTTTGCAAAGTATGCATTTAATAAGTCCCATGCGGCAGCTTATGGCGTGGTGGCTTACCAGACAGCATACCTTAAATATTACTATGCAGCAGAATTTATGGCAGCAATGCTTACTTCTGTAATGGATATTTCAACTAAGGTAGCAGAATATGTTTACTCATGCCGTTCAATGGGAATAGAAATTCTTCCACCGGATATTAACGAAGGTGAAAGTGGATTTTCGGCTAAGGGCAACAGCATACGATATGGACTTACAGCCATAAAGAATGTTGGTAAAAACATTATTGACGGCATAGTTGAGGAAAGAGAAAAACACGGCAAGTACACTGATTTGGAAGACTTTATTACAAGAACAGCCAATCTTGGTGTAAACAAAAGAGCAATAGAAAACTTTATCAAAGCCGGTGCCTTTGATTCACTTAATGCCACAAGAAAACAGATGATGATGGTTTACATTCAGATTCTTGACGGGGTAAACAAGGAAAACAAAGACGCATGGGAAGGCCAGATGTCTATTTTCGATATGGCAGATGACAGTACCAAAGAAAAGTATAAAGTAAAAATGCCTGATGTAGGAGAGTACACCGTTGACCAGAAATTAGCTTTTGAAAAAGAAGTTATTGGAATATATGCCAGTGGTCATCCACTTCAGGCACAGGAACAGAAATGGCGTAAACACATAACAAATATGTCAATTGATTTCACCGAACCTGAAGAAGGGGAAGAGTCAAAAGTTCCTGACAAGAGCAAAGTTGCCGTAGGCGGAATCATTAGTGCCATAACAAAGAAGTTTACAAAAACAGGACAGCAGATGGCTTTCATAACATTGGAAGACTTAGTTGGAACAGTTGAAGTTGTAGTATTTCCAAGACAGTTTGAGAGAAGTCGAATGTTAATGGAAGAAGGTCAGAAGATTTTTGTAAAAGGCGAGGCAAACATAGAAGAAAATTCTGCAGGAAAAGTTTTGGCTAACTCAATTGTATCTTTCGACCAGGTTCCGTCAGAACTTTGGATAGCCTTTAAAGACAAGGAAGAGTACATGGCAAAGGAGAAAGAACTACTTGAAACATTACTTCTTCATAAAGGTGGCGACAAGGTAATGATAGCTTTGGCAAAAGAGCGTCAGCAGAAAGCATTGCCAATAGAATACAGAGTTGATGCCAATAATCAGTTTATTGAAGAACTAAAGAAAACTTACGGACAGGATTTTGTAAAATTAAGAGTTTAATATTCAAAAGGAATTATAATGACTAATTTAAATATAAATTTTAAAAAAATGCTTAAAGAAACAAAATTCAACGCTGCCAGAATAATAATAGTTGGATTTCTTTGTGTGATAATAGTTGGAACATTAATGCTAATGTTGCCGGTAAGTTCAGCTAAAGGGCAGTGGACGGATTTTGTGACAGCATTATTTACAGCCACCACATCAACCTGCGTAACAGGATTGGTTGTGGTGCCAACTTATGCCTACTGGAGTCTTTTTGGAAAAGTAGTCATATTAATACTTATACAGCTTGGCGGGCTTGGAATTATCAGCATAGCCACAGGCGTATTAATTATAATAGGCAAAAAAATAAACTTAAAAGAAAGACGATTAATTCAGGAGTCATACAATCTTGACACAAGTCAGGGCGTTGTTTTGCACATAATAAGAATATTTTCGGGAACCTTTGCAGTGGAAGGCATTGGAGCAATACTTTACAGTTTTAGATTTATTCCAAAATACGGAGTGGCTAAAGGCGTGTGGTATTCTGTGTTTCATGCAATTTCAGCTTTTTGCAATGCAGGAATCGACCTTCTTGGAGACAACAGCTTTATGGCGTACAAGGGAGATGTGCTGATTAATATAACGACAATGTTCCTTATTGTGGTAGGTGGAATAGGCTTTATAGTATGGTGGGATATTTTGAAAAACATAAAGAATATTAGAAATAAAAAGTACCCACTTAAAAAATTCTCTGAAAGGTTGTCACTTCACTCCAAGATAGTTCTTACAGTAACGGCAATTGCAATATTTGGAGGAGCAATCTTAACGTTTGCTTTTGAATACAACAATCCTGAAACATTGGGAACTTTAAAGACAGGTGAAAAAATTCTGGCATCATTCTTTCAGTCAGTAACTCTTAGAACAGCAGGTTTTTGCACAATAGATCAGGCGGGGCTTAGAAATGCCTCAGTACTTCTTGCTTTTTTCTTAATGCTAATGGGTGGATCACCAATGGGAACTGCAGGAGGAATAAAAACAACAACAGTAGCCTTGTTGTTCCTTGATGTAAAATCAGTTGTTACGGGAAAAAACGCAACAGAGGCATTTAAGAGAAGAATAAACAGAGACAACATTAAGAACGCATTGGCAGTGATGACAATGGCCATTAGCATATTAATGATTGCAGTTATAGCACTTACATTTACGGAAACAGGTTCTCTTACCAAGATATGCTATGAAGCATTTTCGGCAATAGGAACGGTAGGTTTAAGCATGAACTTTACGGCAAGTCTTTCTCTTGCAGGCAAGCTAATAATTATCGTCTTAATGTTTTTTGGAAGAATAGGACCTATAACAATAGTAATAGCATTGGCGAGAAAACGAAGAATAGACCAGCACATAAAGGACTTACCTGAGAAAAAAGTGCTTATAGGATAGATTAAAGAAAGGACAGCATTAATGAAAGAAATCGCAGTATTCGGACTTGGAACTTTAGGAAAAAGCCTTGCCATATCATATTCAAATATGGGTGGAAAAGTTATAGCCATAGACAAGTCACAGGAAAAA
>ERZ772954.2144-NODE-2144-length-13277-cov-48.969899_pt1 | contig 13277 bp, 10 predicted proteins | sample MGYA00580684_ERZ772954 | MGnify/ENA primary metagenome ERZ772954 (study PRJEB29015, sample SAMEA2737654) | human gut metagenome | biome: human gut; feature: human-associated habitat; material: faeces | place: China | collected 2012 ...
GGAGCGGTGCTTAAGCCGCAAGGCGGGAATTGTGCGGTGTTGCCTTATAACAAAAGCGGGGCGCTGCCAATCAGCAGTGCCCCGCTTCATTTTGTGTTATGCAGTTTTATCGCCCCAGGCGCACCGGCTCCGGAGGCTCCTGGCCGGGGCGCAGGTCCATCCACCAATAAGCAAGGTCCAGCCATTGGCCGAACTTGTACCCAGTGCGGGGTTCCACGCCGATTTTTTTGAAGCCGAGCGCCTTATGGAACGCGCAGCTCTCTTTGTTCTGGCCGGTCACAAGGGCAACGGCGTTGCAGTAGCCGCGCTGGCGCACGCCGTCCAGCAGGGCTTTGTACAGCCGCCCGCCAACCCCCTGGCCCACACAGTCGTGGGCGCAGTAAACGGTTAGCTCCACATCCCACGCATAAGCTGTGCGGCTGTGCCAGGGGTGGGCGCAGGCAAAGCCGCACAGCTTGCCCGCTGCATTGACGGCAACCAGGAACGGCGCGCGCTGCTGCACATAGGCGATATTTTCGCGCTGGAATTCCTCGGTACACAGGTCATACTGGAAAGTGGCCGTGGAGTGGGTGACATACCAGTTGTACAGCTCCGCCACGGCGGCGGCGTCCTCCGGCGCGGCATCCCGCAGGGTGATGGTGTTTTCAGCGGTCCACTGGGCGGCAAGGGCTTCCTTTTCGGCTTTTGGCAGCTTTTTCAGGGCGGCTTCCCGCTTCAGGGCGGCACTTTTATCGGTGCAGCGCTCGGCATAGGTCAGCTTAACGGCACCTTTGGCGTGGGTATACTTGGCACCGGCCTTGCCGCCCTTGTGGGCGCGCAGGCGGCGGGCAAGGTCATTGGTCCAGCCGGAATACAGGCTGCCATCCGCGCAGCGCACCATGTAGACCCAGGCGGAAGCCGGGTCTGGCTGGCAGTCCGCCGCGGTGCTGGGGCGGGGACCAAACTGCTCTAGAGTTTCGGCGCTCACTGTGCGCTCACCGGCCTTCCGGCGGCGCGCAGGGCACGGCGGCAAGCCTCAATGGCATCCGCTTTGGTTTCCGCGGTGACAAGGAAACGGCTGGGGTGGCAGAACTTGAGAGCCAGGCCGCTCTTTTCGCGCAGGATCTCCTCCGGCTGGCCGCCCCATGCGGGCGGGAACGGCACCTTGCTGCGGCGGGTCTTGTAATCGGTCACGCACTGGGCGCTGTAGCCGCCGCGCTGGCTGGGGTAGACAACAAACAGGGCATCGGTTTTGTACAGGCCGTTTTTCCAGGGCATGTAGTCCGGCAGGACCACAATGCCGTCCTTGGAGTTCTTGTAGGCGTTCTGGACGGTCTCGTCCGCGCGGTTCACGGCGTTGGCTGCGGCAATCTCGTTTTCCAGCACCTGCTTGGCAAAGGGCACGGCGCGCCAGAAGCAGGCATCGGAATCTTCGCCGGAATCCCACACGGGGTTAAAGCTGCCGATGGCATCGGCCAGGGAGTTCTGTTCGCCGGTATTATCGTTCAAGTCCAGGGGCTGAACAAAATTTTCATCCAGCAGGCGGGCCTGGTGGGTACCCACCAGCTGGGCACCCAACACGCGCCACAGCAGGCCAAAGGCCGCATAGGGCACGCCGTTGGGGCGGCTTTCGCGCGGTTCCTGGTGGTGGTCAAACATACCGCAGCCCACATCGTACACAATGCCGTCAAAACCATCCGGCACAACAAAACCGCGGGTTACTTTGATATCCGGCCGCACAATCATCAGCAGCGCTGTGGCAAACACATCGTCTGCATGGAACTTGCCGCCGTGAGTAAAACCTTTTGCAGGAATTTTCATAGAATAGCCTCCGTCTATGGGGTAAAATGATGATTAACTAATATTATAACATGAAAGCGTAGGTTGGTAAATGCAAAATCTGCGCGGGCGGGCCGGATTTGGAACAAGTGGCAGCATTTGGCCGAAAAACGGTGATTCACAACCGGCATAAAATATGATATACTAACCTAATATGCCCTTTTGCGGGCATACCGGACATTCGGTGTGTTGACGCGGAATGTTGACCGCAACTTAATGAACAAACAAAGCGAAGGAACTGGATACCCATGCAAAACATCAAAAAAACATTAAAAAGCAAGCGCTTCTGGCTTGGCACGGTGCTGCCATTTGCGCTGGCTGTGGCAGCGGCCTTTGTGGCGCGCTACCAGTTAGAAATTTCTGACGGCGCAACTGCCAACTATATGGCGGGGCAGTGGCCGGTATACGCACCGCTCAATGCGCTGACGGCGTTCTGCCTGACGCTGGTGGTGTTTGCCCTGTGCGGCAGCTGGGGCATTGCAACCGGCGTTTCCGGCCTGATTTTTACCGTGCTGGCGCTGGTCAACTATTACACGCGGGACCTGCATGGTTCCGCCCTGATGCCGCAGGACATCCTGAACCTGGGCACCGCGGCAGAGGTGATGGGCAGTTATACCCTGCACATTACCCAGACAGTTATTACCATTGCGCTGCTGTACATCCCGGTGCTGGTGGCTGCCGTTGTGCAGGTCAAACTGGCCGGCAAGCATAAGCGCAGCTGGAAACAGCGCGGCGCCCATGCGCTGGCCTGCGCCTGTGGCATTTTTGCGGTGCTGTATCTGGGGTATTTCAGCCCCAACCCCATCAAGCCCGCCGCCACTTACGGCTGGGCCTGGCAGGAAACCTATTATAAGTACGGCTACCTGGCGGGTAGCATTGAAGCCGCCAGCCTGATGGTGGACCCCATCCTGCAGCCGGACGGCTACAGCGAGGACGCCGCCACCGAGGCCGCTGCAATGGCGCAGGACTATCAGGCCAGCCCCGAAACGGCAAACGAGCAGGACTACCCCGATGTGTTCCTGATCCTGTCCGAAAGCTTTTATGACTTTGACCTGGTAACGGACCTGCAGGCCGACCAGGAGATCATGCAGGTGACCAAAAACCTGCCCAACTCCATTTACGGCCACACCATCAGCCCGCATGTGGGCGGCGGCACCAACTCCAGCGAGTACGAGATGCTTTCCTCCAACTCGCTGATGCTGATGCCCTCCATCACACCGTTCAACTGGTTGAACCTGCACAAGGCAAACAGCCTGGTCAGCAACCTGAAAGATCTGGGGTATGCCACGCTGGCAGCCCACCCCTATACCAACTCCAACTACCGCCGCGATTCTGCCTGGCTGACGCTGGGCTTTGACGAGACCCACTTCCAGGATGATTTTCCGACCAAGGAAACCTATGGCAACCGCCCCTACCAGACCGACAGCGCCACCTACCGCGACCTGGAAGGTTTGTATGAAGCAATGCCGGAGGACCAGCCGCGGTTTGTGTTCCTGGTTTCCATCCAGAGCCACGGCGATTACGATATGAACCCCCCGGAGGAGGATATCGTGCATGCCGCAACCGATTACGGCGAGTATGATTCCATCATGGATGAATACCTGAGCAACATCTATATGACCGACCGTGCCTTTGGCGAACTGACCGAATACCTGACCGAGCAGTACGAAAAGACCGGCCGCAAGGTGATTGTTGCCATGGCAGGCGACCACGCCCCCAGCTTTGTGGATCATGTGGCCGACCATACCTTTACCGATGAGAACAATTTGCAGATTTTGGAGCGCAGCACGCCCTACCTGATCTGGGCAAACTACCCGCTGGAAAACGCAGGCCAGACCAGCGCCACCGACGAGTACAACCGCATGGATATGTGCATGCTGGCTCCCACCCTGGTGGAAAATGCCGGGCTGCCGCTGACCCCGTATTACCAGTACCTGCTGGCACTCAAGCAGGTGGCCCCGGTGGTGACAGCCGCCAATGACTATATGGACGCGGACGGCGTGACCCACACCTACGGCGAGAATGCAGAGCTGGATGCCTGGGTGCATGGGTACTTCTATTTGGAGTATAACAACATCGGTGCCAAAGCAACCAGTCAGCAGAATTTGTTCCAGGTGGAAAAGTAAGAAGCTGATAAGCAGACGTCAGCCAGGATTCCTCTGATTTAAAAACAAAAATGGCAAGAAAAAATCTCCCCGCTGCAATGTGCTGATGCACAAAATGCAGCGGGGAGATTTTCGATTTCAGATACACTCCGGGCCGTTACACGGCGGCGGGCACTTTCAGCACAAAGGTCTGTACGCCCCAGATCACCAGAACAACAATGCCGAGCGCGATGCGGTAAACGCCGAACGCGGTGAAGGTGTGGCGCTTGACGTAATCCATCAGGAAGCGGATGGCGATGATGGAAACGATAAAGGCAACCGCACAGCCAACGATCAGCACAACGGTCTGATCCAGCGTGAAGCTGTTGCCCTTGCCAAAGAACTTGACCAGCTTGAGCAAACTGGCACCGGCCATGACCGGGATGGCAAGGAAGAAGGTGAACTGGCTGGCAGCCGGGCGGGACATGCCGCACAGCATGCCGCCCAGAATGGTGGAGCCGCTGCGGGAGGTGCCGGGAATCAGGGAGAGCACCTGCCAGCAGCCAACCTTGAACGCCTGCGGGTAAGTAATGCGGGAAAGCTTGGTGGTGGTGGGCACCCGCGGGCGGCGCTCGATCAGGATAAAGGCAACGCCGTACACAATCAGCATCAGGGCAACCACCACGCTGTTATACAGGTGGGCGCCCATCCAGTCGTCCAGCAGAATACCCAGCACGGCGGCGGGCACGCAGGCTACAATAATTTTGAACCACAGCCGGACCACGGGCCAGCGCAGGTGGGCGGCAAAGCCGGTATCGCGGCCATTATCCTTGCAGAACGGCCACAGCTTGTGGAAATACAGCACCACAACAGCCAGGATAGCACCCAGCTGGATGACAACGCGGAACATTTCCATAAAATCTTCCGTATAGCCAAACTTCAGCACCTGCTCGGCAAGGATCATATGCCCAGTGCTGGAAATCGGCAGCCATTCGGTGATGCCTTCAATCACACCGTAAATGACGGATTTCAGAATTGAAAGAAACAGGTCCATCTTTTTTCCTCCCCTTGGCGGGATCACTCCCGGCCAGCAATACAAATATATAGTAGCACACTTTACGTGGTATTGCACCCTGCCGCTGTATAATTTACACTTTTGCTCCAAAACAACAGGCAAAAACGGTTGCCGTTTTGGCAAAATGCTCCTATAATAGAAGTGTGGCTTTTGCCGTATCAGTGGGAAAAGTTGGAATATGTATAGAAAATAGAGGATATTACAAAATGTATAAAACTGTAGTGTTTGACCTGGATGGTACGCTGCTGAACACCCTGACTGACCTGGCGGATGCCGGCAACCGGCTGTGCCGGAAATATGGCTGGCCCACCCATGAGCGCCAGGCGTACCGCTATTTCGTGGGCAACGGTATCCCGAAACTGGTGGAGCGCCTGGCCCCGGCAGACCAGCGCACCCCGGCGGTGCTGGAAGCGGCCCTGGCGGATTTTAAGCGGGATTATGGCCAGCACCTGCGGGACACCACCGCACCGTACCCCGGCATCCCCGAAATGCTGGCAAAGCTGAAAGCGAACGGCGTGCAGCTGGCGGTGTTTTCCAACAAGGCGGATGCGCTGGCAAAAGAGGTCGTCAAGGATTATTTCGGCACGCAGTATTTTACGATCGTGCGCGGCCAGATGACCGGCGTGGCCCCCAAGCCCGCCGCCGAGGGTACGAACGCCCTGCTGCAGGCCCTGCATGCCGACCCGGCCAGCACCCTGTATGTGGGGGACAGCAACGTGGATGTGGAAACCGCCCACAATGCGAACCTGCCCTGCTGCGGGGCGGTGTGGGGATTCCGCACGCGGGAGGAACTGAATGCGGCCGGGGCGGAATACCTGGCAGAAAACAGCGATGAACTGTATGACGTTATCATGAAATAACTGCAAAATTGCGGTGGGGGGAACTGTAAAATGATTGCGCAGCGCTATAAAGATATGCTTAGCGGCAAGTCCGTTATTCGCCAAATCTCCGAGTGGAGCACGGCTCGCGGGACCGAGATCGGCTATGAAAATGTGTTTGATTATTCGCTGGGCAACCCTTCGGTGCCCTGCCCGGAGCACTTTACCAAAACCTGCATCGATCTGCTGCAGACCAAGGAGCCGGTGACGCTGCATGGCTACAGCCCCACGCTGACCATCCCCGCCGTGCGCAAGGCGGTGGCCGAAAGCCTGAACCGCCGCTTTGGCATGGACTACGGTATGGAGCATATCTTTATGGCAACGGGTGCTGCCGGTGCGCTGGCCCACGCCATGCGCTGCGTGGCGGTGCCGGGGCAGGATATTATCACCTTTGCGCCGTTCTTCCCGGAATACAAGCCGTATGTGGAGGGCGCGGGCCTGAATCTGAAGGTCGTTCCGCCCCGCACGAAGGATTTCCAGATTGACTTTGACGCATTTGACGCGATGCTGGATGAGAACACCGCCGCCGTGCTGATCAACACCCCCAACAATCCCTCCGGCGCAGCCTACAGCGCCGAGACGCTGACCGGCCTGGCCGACCGCCTGCGCGCCGCCAGCGCCAAGTATGGGCACCGAATCTTTTTGATCTCGGATGAGCCGTACCGCGAAATCATGTTCGGCGGGCAGCCCATCCAGTACGCCGCCAAGTTCTATGACGATACGTTGACCTGCTATTCGTTCAGCAAGAGCCTGAGCCTGCCGGGCGAGCGCATCGGCTATGTGGCTGCGAACCCGCGCTGCGAGGACGCCGAGTATATTGTGCCCATGTGCGGCCAGATCAGCCGCGGAATCGGCCACAACTGCCCGGCATCACTGATCCAGCTGGCCGTGGCCGAATGCCTGGACGAAACCAGCGACTTGGGCGTGTACGAAACCAACATGGAGCTGATTTACGCCGAGCTGAAAAAGCTGGGCTTTACCGTGGTCAAACCCTCCGGCACCTTCTATATCTTCCCCAAAGCGCTGGAGGAGGACGCCAATGCGTTCTGCAAAAAGGCCATGAAGTATGACCTGGCGTTGGTTCCCGGCGACAGCTTTGGCTGCCCCGGCTACTTCCGCATGGCGTACTGCATTGATACCGAGAAGGTCCGCCGCAGCTTTGCCGCACTGGAAAAATTTGTGGCGGAAGAATACGGGAAATGAATTCCGTTCGGGCCGCGCCCGCCCGCAGTGGGGAGCAAAGCCCGAAATATACGATTTTGACACCATAAACGGGAGGTCTGCACAATGCCGCAACAAAAACGTCCGGCGCAGGGACCCAAGCGCCGCCCTGCACCCGCTGCCAGGAGCAGCAATATGCAGCGCCGCCGCGCTGTTTCACGCAAACAGAACCGCCGCGTGCATGCCCTGATCACCTTAATTTTCTGCATTGCCGTGTTTATTTTGGTGTGCGCAGGCTGCTTTTTGCTGGTAAAAACCGATGGCACTATTACCAACAAGCCCAACCAGAGCCAGGGGGATTCCAGCTCCGCCGCGCCCGACGGTGCAGACAGCACCACGGATGGCGACAGCCAGCAGGAACAGCCCACCATGACCGAGGAAGAACAGCGCATTGCCGATGCCACCGCAACGGCGTCCGCAAACTGCACCAAGGATGCCCCGCAGGTGGTGGACCCAGCGCTTTGGGATGAGCGCGGCAAAGCCTTGATGGAACAGCTGGCTGCCGATGAATTTTACCAGAGCGAGGGGCTGAAATACAGTGCCAAAGATGGCTGCCCCTATATGATCGCGGTCAACCGCGCGGCTTCTACCGTGACGGTACTGGCGCTGGACGATGAGGGTAACTACACCAAGCCGTATATGGCCATGGTGTGCTCCGGCGGCGCGGATACCCCGCTGGGATTCTTTGCAACGCCGGTCAATTATGACTGGCGGCTGCTGGCCGGGCCGAGCTATGGCCAGTACGCTACCCGCATCTGGGATTCCTATCTGTTCCACACTGTGCCGTATTACAGCCAGCACAAGGACGATATCGAGTACGACCAGTTCAACCAGCTGGGCACCCAGGCCAGCCTGGGCTGTATCCGGCTGCTGGTCTGTGATGTAAAGTGGATCTATGATAACTGCCCCATCGGCACCCGCGTGGTGATCTATGATAACGCCGATGACCCCGGCCCCATGGGAAAGCCCGGCACCATTTACACCGACCCGGCGGACGAGAGCAAGCGCGGCTGGGACCCCACCGACCCGGATTCCGCCAACCCGTGGGATGCAGCATTCCGCAGCGGTACAGCTATCCGCAGCGAGGCAGCCTGGAACGAATGGAACGACGCCCAGAACGATGGCCGCTGGAACGGCTCCATCAACCCCACTGACCTGCAGGGCTGGAGCACCGATTCCAGCGTTGAGGGCACCCGCGGATAACACACCATAGGGGTTAGGTTTTACCAGGTTTTCACCAAGAAGCACTTGTTCTGCCCGGCGAATTGGGATATAATAAAAGGGTTACAAACAGCTTTACCTGCCATGGAGGGCAATGAATGATGAAACTGGCAAAACGTGCAGCTGCACTTGTGCTGGCAGCGGTTCTGGCGCTCAGCCTGACCGCCTGCAGCCCCAAGGAAGTAGCAAGCAATCTGATTTTGAAAACGGCAGACCTGCTGGGCCTGCGTGAAGAAGGTTCCGATGACGATGAGGCGGACGAAATTGTGGCGCAGCCCGGCGGTGAGGTGAACTTCCCGGATGGGCTGCAGGATACCTCGGTCCACTGGAACCAACAGGTGCAGGATGGGACGCTGTATGTTGCGTTTAACAGCATCCAGAACCGCAACACCGAGTATTTTGTGGCGGGTTCCGATACCGTGCAGGTAACGGGCTATGCCACCACCGAATCCACCGGTATTCTGGAGTTCAAGGTGGCGCTGTGGGAACTTTCGGAGGATAAGGCAACCACTTCCTATGTGGCGGGCACCACGGTGTATTTCCCGACCGGCGGGGAGTGCAGCACCTATACCATCTCCGGCTTGACCCCCGGCAGGCTGTACAAGGCCAATGTCAGCTATGACTCTGGTATGTTCTACATTACCGGCGGCGTGAAAATTGAGGGCATTGGCAGCGACGACCTGGTTGCCCCGGATGCAGAATAACCAAAAATGAAGCGTGCCCCGGCGCAGCGGTCAACGCAGACCGACGCCGGGGCATTTTGCGGATATGACTGAAACAAAAAAAGGAATCAAAAGATGAACTTTGATAAAAAACAGCTGCGCAACACCCTGCTGCTTCTGCTGGGGGCGCTGATCTGGGGCACAGCCTTTGTGGCGCAAAGTGTGGGCAGCGGCTATGTGGGGCCGTATACCTTTTTGGCGGCCCGCAGCTGGCTGGCCTGCGCATTTTTGATCGTGCTGGTTTCGCTGCGCCGCGGCAAGGCCCGCAAAGCGGATCCCGGTGTTCCGTTCTGGATCAACGGCCGGATGCTGCTGCGGGGCGGTGTGTTCTGCGGCATTGCGCTGTTTGCGGCTTCGGCGGCACAGCAGATCGGCATTGGCACCACCAGCACGGCCAAGGCGGGCTTTTTGACGGCGCTGTATGTGGTGCTGGTACCGCTGCTGGGGGTGTTCTTTGGGCGGCGGCCGGGGGTCAAACTGGGAATCTGCGCCTGCATCAGCCTGGCGGGGCTTTACCTGCTGTGCCTGGCGGGGCACGATACCCTGACCCTGACCGGCGGCGAATGGATGCTGCTGCTCTGCTCGCTGCTGTTTGCGTTCCAGATTATGCTGGTGGATCATTACAGCCCCAGGCTGGACGGTGTGCAGCTGAGCTTTGCGGAATTTTTTGCAACGGCGGTCCTTTCCACTATTTTTATGTTTGTGTTTGAAACGCCGACCTTTGCCCAGATCCAGGGGGCGGCGGTATCGATTGCTTACTGCGGCATTTTGTCCAGCGGTGTGGCCTACACGCTGCAAATTGTGGGCCAGAAAGAACTTGACCCCACCATTGCCAGCATGGCCATGTGCATGGAAAGCGTGTTCAGCGCCCTGGCCGGCTGGCTGATTTTGGGCCAGACCCTTTCCGGCGTAGAACTGGCAGGGTGCGCTTTGATGTTTGCGGCAATTATTGGGGCGCAGATACCGGAGAAAGTTAGGAATTAGGAGTTAGCAAAACGCGCACAGCGCCGGTAAATATCGGGCGCTGTGCGCGTTTTTTGTATGATGACGAGGAAGAAAATGTATTGAAGGGGAAGAAAGGTAAAATTTTGCCGCGAACAGAAAAAGAGATTTGTAGGGGACGATGCTTGCATCGTCCCGTGGGGCGGGCCGTAACGTGAGCAGGTGGTACAATTTTATGATGTCTCTCTGCGGCGCGGTCCACCGAAATTATTTATTATTATTTATTCTTTTTTCATTCAAACAAAAACGCGCCCTCCCTTGCGGGAAGGCGCATTTGATTTAATCGTGCCGGATGGCCTCCAGGGCGCTGATGCGAACGGCGCGGCTGGCGGGAACGATGCCGGAAAGCAGGCCCACCACCACGGCAAAGCCGATGGCAGCCAGCACCAGCCAGATAGGAATGATGGACATGACGGTTCCGCTGCCGGAATCAGACATGTACATTCCACCGCCGTAATACATCGAATCGCTGCTGCCCATCAGGGAGCTGAGGTCGATGGTGGCGTTGATGCCCAGCTTCATCAGCAGGGTGTTCAGGCCGTATACGATCATCGTCATGTTGTTCATGCCAAAGCTGATGATGTAGCTTAAAATCGTACCGGCTACGCCGCCGATAAAGCCGATCATACCGCTTTCAATCAGGAACATCCGCCGGATGTTGCCAATCTCGCAGCCCAGAACTTTCATCACGCCGATCTCACGGGTGCGCTCGTAAATGGCCATCGTCATGGTGTTGGCGATGTTCAGCGCGGCAACAAACAGGCTGATGGCCGCCAGACCCGCCAGGCGCAACTGGCGCTGTGCGGTCTGCTGCTGCATCTGCTTGCGGTAATCCACCATGGAGCTGATCTGGTAGCCTTCCTCTTTTAAGGTATCGCAGATCTTATCCACATTCTTGATGTCATCGACCTTAATGTACACTTCGTTATAGGTCACTTTTTTGGGGTTAAAATCCGTTTTGGCCAGCTTGCTGTAGGCTTCGCTCAGCATCAGAAGGTCGTTCAGGCGGAAAGTAATGCCGTATTGCAGCATGTAATCCTCGGATTCTTCCGAGACAACGCCAACGATTTTGAGCTTGTAGCTCTGGGTCTTGGGGCTCTCGGTGTCACCATTGGTCAGGGTCAGGGTAAAGGTATCCTTGGTAGCATCCACAAAGGGCGGCAGCTGGTTGCCGTTGGCATCGGTTTCGCCGCTCCAGCGCTGGCGTTTGGAGCTGTTTTGGCTGCGGCGGGTATCCTCAAACTGATACAAAAACTCCTTGCCCACCACAACGGGGATCACATCCTTGCCGTAATTCACGCCGCTTTTGGGCCAGTCGCCGCTTTCCAGCTTGTTGTCCAGCAGGGGCATGGTGTCCGGGTCCAGGCCGAGAACGCTCCATACATAACTGGCGCGGTAGCGGTTGTTTTTGCCTGCTTCTACATACAGGTTCAGGTTCGGCTGGTAATAGGGGGTGACAGCCGTAACGTGGTCGATCTTGCGGAACCGCTGGACGGCTTCGTTATCCAGCTTGACCTCCTGCCCATTGATGTTCTGGCTGCCGTAGTTGTATACCTCAATCTTGGTCAGGCCGCCCATATTTTTGAGCATTTCGTCGTTGTTATGGCTTTCCGCAATGCCCATGGAGATCATAACGATAACCGCACAGATGCCCACAACGACGCCCACAACGGTCAGTGCCGTGCGGCCCTTGCGGCGGGACAGGTTGGTGACAGCCAGCCCGATCTGGTCAGATATCTTCATCGTTGCCTTCCTCCAGCTTGGCAAGTGCGGCGGCCTTCTTCTTTTTGCGTACCACCACAACGATCACAACTACCACCACGATCACGGCAGCGCCGATTGCCAGATAGGCCCACAGGGGCAGGCCGGTCTGCTGGGGCTGCATGTCATCCATGTTAGAGTCCATATCGCCAGAATCGCCGTAGTCCATGGCCGGCTGGACAGAGAAGGAAAAATCTTTGCTGACGGTTTTCAGGGTGCCGTTGGCGTCCTCATAGGTCAGGGTGATGGTACCGTTGCAGGTGCCTTCCTGGGTGGGGGTCATGTCAAAATCCACGCTGTTGGAGGAACCGGCGTTCAGGTTGCCGATGTACTGCACAGTGGTGTCGGCACCCAGGTTATCGCCGGAAAGGGTGGCTTCCAGGTTGGAAAGGGCGTCGCGGCCCTTGTTGACAAAGTTCAGTGTGACGGAAGCGGAATCGCCCAGCGTAATGCTGTCGCTGAGTTCCAGCTGGCCCAACTCAAAGCGGTCCGGCTGAGATACCGGAACCGAGATGGTGGTGGACATACCGGTAACGGCCTTGTTGGTGTCCGCGCCGGTACCCACACTGTTCACGGTGATGTTGGCCACGCCGCCGGTAAAGCCGGCGCTGGGGGTCAGGCTGAAGCTGACATCACGGGTGGACTTGGGGGCCATGGTGCCCAGGTAGCTGCTCAGGCTGCCGCTGGTCATGGTGATGCCGTCCGGCAGGGTCAGCGAGATGACCACATCGTTCAGGTTCTCCTGGCCGCCGGTGGCGTACAGGGTCAGGGTCAGGGTAAAGGGCGTCCCGGCCACAACCGCTTCATTGCCGTAGCTGGAAGCGCGGATCATCAGGTTGGGGGTATCGGGGTCTTCGTCCACACACTGGCCCAGGGTAACGCTGAGCTGCTGCATCGCCATGGTGGAATTCAGGTAGCTCAGGTTGATGGGCACGCTGTTGCCGCCGCCGTTGTAGATCACATCGCGGAACAGCAGTACATAGCTGTAGTAACCGGCACCGTTGGCGTCGGTTTCCTCGTACAGCTGGCCAACTTCGGCGTTGCCGGTAAAGGTGAACGCGGAGGAGTTGATGCGGGCAGAGATCTGGTCCGCGGGAATGAAGTTGTTGTAAGCACCGTAATCCGCCACGCGCAGAATCAGGTTAAACCGGCTGTCCCGGTCAATGGTGGTGATCTCGCCGCCTGCGGCATCGGTCACGGTCTGAGCAATGATGTAGGCCGAGCCGCTGTTGTTGGGGGCACTCGGGCCGTTGTCCGTCGGGGCGGGGGTCACGGTAGGCTCGGCGGTTGCTGTCGGTACAGGGGTAGAGGTTACGTCTTCGGCAAGGGCGGGCATGGCAGCCACGCTGCCGAAGAGCATGACGGCCGCCAGCAGGGCGGCAAAACGGGAAGCTTTTTTCACTCCGGGGTCCTCCTTAAATTGATTCCATCTTTTTCTATGGGCAACACCGCACAATTCCCGCCTTACGGCTTAAGCACCGCTCCGACGGCTGCG
>ERZ772954.2145-NODE-2145-length-13277-cov-4.945621_pt1 | contig 13277 bp, 11 predicted proteins | sample MGYA00580684_ERZ772954 | MGnify/ENA primary metagenome ERZ772954 (study PRJEB29015, sample SAMEA2737654) | human gut metagenome | biome: human gut; feature: human-associated habitat; material: faeces | place: China | collected 2012 ...
TTTCAGAACTTTTATAAAGTTCTGAAAACTTGCTCAGCGGGGAGAAAAGACTTTTTTGACACGCTGAGTTAGAATCTGATGAGGAGGATCTCACCATGCGCGTCATCACCGGCTCCGCCAGGGGCCGCCGTCTGAAGGAATTAGAGGGGATGGAGACACGGCCCACCACCGACCGGGTGAAGGAAGGGCTGTTCAACGTCCTGCAATTTGATATTGAGGGCCGTAAGGTCCTGGACCTGTTTGCCGGCACCGGCCAGCTGGGCATCGAGTGCCTCAGCCGGGGCGCGGCTTCCGCTGTGTTTGTGGACCGACGGCCGGATGCGGCAGCTTTGACCCGCGAAAACCTGAAGCTCTGCGATCTGACGGACCGGAGCCGGGTAGTGGCCGGGGACTCCATGGAATTTCTCAAGGCCGCCCGGGAAAAATATGACCTGATCTTTCTGGACCCGCCCTATGAGACGGAACTGCTGGAGACGGCCATCGCCCATATTGCCCGCCATGACCTGCTGAACGTTCACGGCATGATGATCGCGGAGCATCCGGTGGACAAGGCCCTGCCGGCCCTGTCCGCACCCTACCGCATGGGCCGGACCTACCGGTACGGCAAAATCGCCGTCACCATCTACCACCGGGACGGAGACGAGGGGGCGCAGGTATGAGGATCGCAGTCTGTTCCGGCAGCTTTGACCCCATCACGCTGGGACACATGGATATTATTCGCCGCACGGCGGCCTGCTTCGATCAGGTGTATGTCTGCGTCAGCCCCAATGCAGAAAAGCGGGGCCAGATGTTCACCCCGGAGCAAAAGCTGAAGCTTGTGGAGGCGGCGGTTTTAGAGCTGCCCAACGTAACGGCGGAGCTGTACGGCGGCCTGCTGGCCGATTTCGCCACGGAGCGGAAGGCTACCGCCATTGTCCGGGGCATCCGGACCCAGAGCGATTTCGACACGGAATATCAGCAGGCCATGGTGAACCGGGGCCTGCATCCGGGCCTGGAAACGCTGCTGCTGCCTGCGGACCCGGCGTACATCTATTTGAGCTCCACCGTGGCAAGGGAGATGATCCATTATCATCAGCCCCTTGATAAGTACCTGCCCAAGGCGATCCTGCCCCTGATCCGGGACTGGACGGAACAACGATAAGGAGAATGCGTTATGGCTGAAAACGATGTAAACCGTTTAATTGATATGCTGTATGAACGGGTCGAGGACGCCAAGTCCCCCGCCCTGAAGCCCAACCTCAGCATGGTGGACCGGGACGAGGTGCTGGATCTGCTGGACGAGCTGCGGAACCAGCTTCCTGTGGAGCTGAAACGGGCTCAGGAGCTGCTGGCCGCCCGGGAAAAATTTGTGGACGAGGCCAAGCGGGACGTGGAGCGGATGATGCGTCAGGCGGATCTGGAGGCCAAGAGCAAGGTCTCTGACAGCGAGGTGCTCTATGCCGCCAAGGAGAAGGCCCGGAAGATCATTGCCGACGCGGAGGATCGCTCCCGCCAGCTCTGCCAGGTGGCAAATGAGTACGCAGAGGACGCTCTGGCCCGGACGGAGGAGGCTGTGCAGGCCGCACTGACCGAGGTGAAGCAGTCCCGGTCCGCATTCCGGGCCGCTTCCGCCGCCAAGCTTCAGGAACAGCGGGAAAAGCTGGAGGCAGAAAGAAAGACTGCGGAAGAGACGGAGAACTGACGGCTGAGACCGCTGATGTGTAAATCGGCGGAATACACAAACAGAGATCATAGTCGGTGTGGAAAAGATGGTTGACCATAACGGAGACTGTCTGCCGTAAAAAAGGGGATTTGCGGGAAAATTCGTTAAAAATGACGAAAAAGAACCTGCAACTTTTTCAAAGAACTCTATATTTAGCGCAACTTGCGTTCTGAAAAAGAATGACAACACAAGATATTGTGTTGTCATTCTTTTTGATTTTACGTAAACCAATCGGCAACGATGGAACAATTGTTTGAAAACGGTGAATTATTCCTGACTTTTGGCAAAAAGTGGCCTGTTTTCAAGGGTTTGCGTCGGAAAAAAATACTTGCAATCCCCCTTGAAATCGCTTATACTCAGGGTGTGTGGTGGGGAAAAGTGGGGAAGATGTGGATAACAGTGCCACATTGGACCACGAAAACCCAAAAAGTAGGGAAGGAGGGCACCGCTATGGCCAGACTCATGGGCAAGTCCAATAACACCATTGACTCCAAGGGCCGGCTGGTGATCCCCTCCAATATGCGGGAAGCACTGGGAGACCGGTTTTATATCACCATCGGCGCCCAGCACTGCCTGACCATTTACCCCGAGGCCAAGTGGAACCAGATGTCCGAGGATATGGACGAGTTGCCCTACACCGAGGCCCGGGCGCTGACGCTGCTGTATGCCAACGCTGTGGAGTGCGAGCCTGACGGTCAGGGCCGCGTTCTGATCCCCGCTGCCCTGCGGAACTACGCAAACCTGAAAAAAACCGCCACAATCGTTGGCATGAACGCCTTTGCCGAGATTTGGGATTCCGCCACCTGGACGGAGCGGGAACGCCAGATGCTGGAAGAGGACGATATGGCCGCCGCCATGGACGCCTTGGCGCGGGCCCGTCGGAATCGGAGCTGAGCTATGGAATTTACCCACAAGCCCGTTTTGCTGGCCGAGTGCATCGAAGCGCTGCATATCCGGCCGGAGGGGATTTATGTAGACGGCACACTGGGCCGTGCGGGGCACTCAAGAGAGATCGCCCAAAGGCTCACCACCGGCCGGCTGGTGTGCATTGACCGGGACCAGGCCGCTATCGACGCGGCCCAGGAGCGGCTGGCCCCCTGGATGGACCGGGTGACGCTGGTCCACAGCAATTTCGACCGGGTCAGCGAGATTTTGGCGGAGTTGGACATTCCCGGCGTGGACGGTATGTTATTTGATCTGGGAGTATCCTCTCCTCAGCTGGATGACGCGTCCCGTGGATTTTCCTATATGCATGACGCACCGCTGGACATGCGGATGGACGCCACCGCCCCTCTCACCGCTTATGATGTGGTAAACACCTGGAGCTACGAGGAACTGCGCCGTATTTTGTTTGAGTACGGCGAGGAGCGCTACGCCCCCGCCATTGCGAAAAAAATCGTACAGGCCCGGGAGACCGCGCCGGTACAAACTACATTGGAATTAGCGGAGCTGATCCGCTCTGCCATGCCTGCCGCCGCGCTCCGGGAGAAACAGCACCCGGCCAAGCGGAGCTTTCAGGCCATCCGCATTGCCGTCAACGGCGAGCTGGATGCCCTGCCGCCCATGCTCAGCGGAGCCATTGACCGTCTGAACCCCGGCGGCCGACTGGCCGTCATCACCTTCCATTCTCTGGAGGACCGCATTGTGAAGCGGGCCTTTCAGGATGCCGCCAAAGGCTGCACCTGTCCGCCGGAATTTCCGGTGTGCGTGTGCGGGAAAAAGCCCAGAGTGCGGTTGGTGACCCGGAAGCCCATCGTTTCGGGAGCGGCGGAGCTGGAAGAAAACAGCCGGGCCCGCAGCGCCAAGCTGCGGGTGGTAGAAAAATGTGATCCATTTGATATTTGACTTTTAAAAAGGGACAAGCCCTTTATTGTGTGTTGATTTTGTGGAAGGGAGGGACTCTGCAATGGCGTCAGCGGCCAGAGAATACCGTTATGCGCATCGGGAATTCAGCACAAACGGGAGTCTGGCCCGGGATCTGGACTGGGCGGTCCGGGAACGGGAATTGGAACATGCCGGCGAGGTCCCTCGCCACGAGCGGACACAGGCGGCTCCGAAGGTTTATCATAAGGAACAGGTTTTGGTGCGGGAGCGCCAGGCGATCCCCGTGCTATCTGTGTTGGGGGTAACGGCTGTGGCCGTGGCCGCGGTGATGCTGCTGCTGAGCTATGTGCAGCTGACCACCTTGGCCGCCGACACCGTGGCTCTGAAAAGCGAACTGACGGTCTTGCAGGCGGAAAATGTCAGCCTGACGGCCCAGCACGAGCAGATGTTTGATATGGCCACCGTCAAGGAAGTGGCGGCTGCCGCCGGAATGTCCAAGCCTACCAGCAGCCAGATCACCTATCTGGATCTGGACAGCGAGGACAGCGCCGTGGTCTACCGGACGGAGACCCCCAGCGTTTTCAGCCGGATCTTAAGCTCCTTGCATCATGGAGTCTACGCCGTGGTGGAATATTTCGACTGAACCTGAAATAAGTATGTTGTGACACAGCGGGGAGTGAGAAGCCGGCGTCTTCTTACTCCCCTTCTTTGCTGAATTGCCCCTGAAAGGAGAACTCTATGGCATCCAATCCCCGGAGAAAAAGCGACGCGGCCCGGCGGGCCAATCAGGTCATCCGCAGCCGGACGGTGCTGGTCATGCTGCTGTTGGGCATCGTGACCTTTGCAGTGCTGTTCTGGAAGCTCTATGACATCCAGATCCGTCAGCATAGCGTATTGCAGGAAAAAGCCATCGAGCAGCAGACCCGCAGCGCCGTGGTCAACGCCTCCCGAGGCACCGTTTATGACCGAAACCTCAACACGCTGGCCATCTCCGCCACGGCGGAGGACGTAAACATCTCTCCAATGCGGATCGCGGAGTTTGTGGAGAGCCAAAAGGAAAAGCAGGAGAAGGCCGCCAAGAAGGCGGCGGATAAGGGAGAGACTTACACAGCCCCTATCCTGCGGGATCAGGCCTACATCGCCAAGGGCCTCAGCCGCATTCTGGGCGTGGAACAGGAGACTCTGGAAAACCGGATGACCAAGACCAACTATGACTATTGGAACATCAAGAAGCGGGCGGATCAGACGGTTTCCGACGAAGTTCGCCGTTTCATCAACGGCGAGATCGACCCTGACGGCAATGAGGTGCCGGAATCGGATCGGGTAAAGCTTCAAGGCGTCTGGCTCCAGCCATCCTCCAAGCGGTACTACCTGTACGGATCTCTGGCTTCCGGCGTTCTGGGCTTTGTAAACTCCGACGGCGTGGGCAGTGTGGGTCTGGAGGCCAAGTACGACGATACCCTTACTGGTACTGCCGGGTATACCATCAGTGCCCGAAACGCCGCCGGCACGGAACTGATGTACAACTACGAGCAGATCTTCGATGCGGAAAACGGGCACAGTCTGGTGCTGACGCTGGATGCCAACGTCCAGATGAGTCTGGAAAACGGTCTGGAGAGTATGCTGAAAAAATACGGCGCCAAAAACGGCGGCACCGGCATCGTTATGGATGTGAACTCCGGAGCTATCGTGGCTATGGCGTCCTATCCCAACTACGATCTGAATGACTACGGCACGATTTTTGACGATGCCCTGAAGACCAAGCTGGATACGGAGCTTGCCAAGATCGACGCAAAGCGCTCCACCTATGAATCGGAGGAGGCGTATGCCGAGGCCCGGTCTGCGGCCATCAACAGCGCTGTTCAGTCCCAGTGGCGCAACAAGTGCATCGACTCCACCTACGAGCCGGGTTCCACCTATAAGCCCATTACGCTGGCGGCGGCGCTGGAGGAGGGCAAGGTGACGAAAAACTCCACCTTCTACTGTTCCGGCTCCACCCGTGTGCAGGGCTGGAACAAGGCCATCTACTGTTCCAACCACAGCGGCCACGGTCAGCAGACCCTCATCGAGGCGGTGGGCCATTCCTGCAACCCTGCCTTTATCAGCATGGGCCTGTCCGTGGGAACGGAGACCTACTACAAGTATCTGAAATCTTTCGGCCTGATGGATAAGACCGGCATCGACATGATCGGTGAGGTGAAGGGCATTTTTCAGGATGAAAAGAGCTTCAACTCTCAGGTGGTGTCTCTGGCATCCTACTCTTTCGGCCAGACCTTCAACGTGACGCCCATCGAGTTGATCCGGGCTCAGGCGGCCTGCGTCAACGGCGGCTATCTCTATCAGCCCTACATTGTGGAGCAGGTGCTGGACGAGGACGGCAACGTTCTGTCCCAGCATGACTCTACTCCAGTGCGGCAGGTCATCAGCGAGGAGACCTCCGCCATTGTCCGGGAGGCGCTGGAATATGTGGTCTCCTCCGGCAGCGGCAAAAATGGCCGGGTGGCGGGCTACCGCATCGGCGGCAAGACCGGCACCGCCGATAAGACCGGCACCAAGACCAACGACAACCCAAAGGGCGACGTGGTGGTGTCCTTCATGTGCTTTGCCCCGGCAGACGATCCCAAGTACATCATGCTCCTGACTATGGACACCCCTCGCCGTGATACCGGCACCGCCGTGTACGGCGGTACCATGGTGGCTCCCGTGGCCGGTCAGATCATGGGCGAGATCCTGCCCGCACTGGGTATTGAACCGAATTACAGCGCCTCAGAGCTGGCGGGCGCCGATGCCGCCGTGCCCTATGTGGTGGGCAAGAGTGCAGCGGACGCGAAGGCAGCTTTGAAGGCGGCGGGCTTTGCCTGTACCACCGTGGGAAGTGGCGATACCGTGACGGACCAGACCCCGGCGGGCGGCGCCATCGTGCCCAATAATGCCTCCATCGTGCTCTATCTGGGCGTGGAGAAGCCAAATGCCCCCAGCACCGTCCCCAACGTGGTAGGTAAGACCCCGGCGGAGGCCAACAAGGCCCTGACCAATGCGGGCCTCATTATGAAGGTCACCGGCGCCACCAGCACCGGCGGCAGCACCGGCAGCGTCACCGCCATTTCCCAGAGCGCGGAGGCGGGGACGGAATTGGCTGCCGGCAGCGTGGTCACGGTGCGTTTCGGCGCGAAAACCACGGACTGACCGCCCCTTACCGCACTTTTTGCCAGGTTTATGACACCATTTTCGGTATGCTTTCCGGAAAAACCTGCTACAATAGCCAAGGAGTGCTTTGTATACAGCCGCCGACTGCCCTGCGAGGGGGGCGGTGGACTTTCGTGAAACAAGACCGATCAAATGGAGGAAAACGATATGAAACTGCGGGAACTGCTCAACGGCGTCCCTGTCGCGTCCTGCGCGGTGGATCTGGAAATGGAAATCACCGGCGTCAGCTATGATTCCCGGGCCACCCAGCCCGGAGACCTGTTCGTAGCCATGACCGGCTACGCCACAGACGGCCACAAGTATATCGCCACGGCGCTGGAAAAGGGCGCGGCGGCGGTGTTGTGCCAGAATTTGCCGGAGGGGGATGGCCCTTATATCCGAACGGCGGATTCCCGCCGTGCGCTGGCGGTGATCGGGGCTAACTGGTTCGGCCATCCCGCCGAGGAGATGACCATGATCGCCGTCACCGGCACCTGCGGCAAGACCACCACCACCTATCTGCTCAAGGCCATTCTGGAGCAGGCACGGGGGGCCAAGGTGGGCCTTATCGGTACCAATCAGAACATGATCGGGCAGGAGGTCATCCCTACGGACCGCACCACGCCGGAATCCTTTGAGGTCCAGCGGCTCTTCCGGGAGATGGCGGACGCCGGGTGCGCCTATGCAGTGATGGAGACCTCCTCCCATGCCCTGTGTCTGGACCGGGTCTACGGCGTTCACTATGCGGTGGGCATCTTCACCAATCTGACCCAGGACCATCTGGATTTCCATGTAACGATGGAAAACTACTGCGATGCCAAGGCTATTTTGTTCCGGAACTGCGGCGTCGGCGTGGTGAACGGTGACGATCCGTGGACGCCCCGGCTGCTGAAGGATGCCACCTGTCAGGTGCGCACCTACGGCGTCAAGTCCGAGGCGGACCTCCGGGCGGAAAACGTGGTGCTGTCTGCTGACGGCATCGCCTTTAACGCGGTGACAAAAACCGAGCGGGTACCCATCCGGGTGAATATCCCCGGCGGCTTTATGGTGTATAATACGTTGGATGTGCTGGGGGCCGCACTGGCGCTGGGCATTTCCCTGAAGGACAGCGCTGCTGTTCTGGCCAAGGTCCCCCATGTGCAGGGCCGGGTGGAGGTAGTCCCCACCCCCGGCAAGGACTATACCATCCTCATTGACTACGCCCACACGCCGGACAGCATGGTGAACGTGCTGCAAACGGTGAAAGAATTTGCCAAGGGCCGCACTGTGGCTGTGTTCGGCTGCGGCGGCGACCGTGACAAGACCAAGCGCCCCCGCATGGGCAAGGCGGCGGCGGACTGGTCCGATTTTGCCGTTGTCACTACCGACAATCCCCGGACCGAAGAACCTGCGGCCATCATCCGGGACATTCTGCCGGGCTTTGACGGCAGCAACACCCCTTACGAAGTGGTGGAGGACCGGGTGGAGGCCATCCGCTGGGCCATGGACCACGCCCAGAAGGACGATGTGATCGTTCTGTGCGGCAAGGGCCACGAGACCTATCAGGAAGTGAACCACCAGAAGTTCCACATGGATGAGCGGGAGATCGTGGCGGAGCACCTGAACAGCGGACGCTGAGCACCGGCAGACTTTAGGCATCCCCATTTCACAAATACAGCCGCGTGTGGCGGCAAAAACACCGGCCGGATGTGTACTGGCCGGTCAGCAAGAGAAAGGCCCTGACGGGGAAAACCCCCGGGCCGGGATAAGGAGAAAGCATGAGTATCTATGTGACGTTACTGGCCGGCTGTGTGCTGACCATAATTCTGGGCAAATTCGTACTGGCGGAGCTGCGGAAGCTGAAGGCCGGACAGGAGATCCGGCAGGACGGCCCCACCTGGCACAATTCCAAGGCGGGCACCCCCACCATGGGCGGCATTGCCTTTATTCTGGGCAGCGGCATCGTGACCTTTGCCTGCGGCTGGCAGCAGATGCTGGCGGGGGACTTCGCCCATCTGTATGTGTACCTGTTCGCCCTGATCTTCGGGCTCATCGGCTTTGTGGATGACTACCGCAAGGTCCGCCAGCACCAGAACGAGGGCCTGACCGCCAAGCAGAAGTTTGTCTTACAGCTTCTGGCGGCGGTGGCGTTCCTGTGCCTGATGCGGTATGAGGGCCTCCTGACCAACGATCTCTATATCCCCTTCGTCAACGTGACGCTGACGGTGAACTGGGTCCTGTATCTGATCTTCGCCGCCTTCGTCATCGTGGGCTGCGTCAACTCCGTGAACCTCACCGACGGTATCGACGGTCTGGCCTCCAGCGTCACCGCTGTGGTCATGGCGTTCTTCATGGGAACCGCTATGATCTGGAAATTCACCACGCTGGGAATTTTCTCCTCCGCCCTGTGCGGCAGTCTGGTGGGCTTTTACGCCCTGTATAACCGCCATCCCGCCAAGTGCTTTATGGGAGACACCGGCAGCCTGTTTTTAGGCGGCGCGGTGGCGGCGCTGGCCTTTGCCTTTGATATGCCGCTGGTGCTGATTCCGGTGGGGATCATCTACATTCTGGAAACTTTATCCGATATTATACAGGTTGGATACTTCAAGGCCACTCATGGCAAGCGGTTTTTCAAAATGGCCCCTCTGCATCACCATTTGGAGCGGTGCGGCTGGAGCGAGGTGAAGATCGTAACGGTCTTTGTGTCCATTACGGCCGTGTTCTGCCTGCTGGCGTATTGCGGCATCCGGGGCCGCTATCTGTAAACCGGTAAGACCTTGACTTGATTCGGAGAGAAAGGAGGAAACATCCATGACCCAGACACGGCCCCGCCGCCGTCCCCTGACCCATCAGGAGAAGCTGGCCCTTCAGGAGCGCAAGCAGCGCCGCCGGGAAAAAATGGAAGAGAGCCGGGAACTGGCCAAAGGTCCCATCGACCTGACCTTCTGTCTGCTGGTCATGCTGCTGACGGCCATCGGTCTGGTGATCCTCCTGTCCGCCAGCTTTCCCTCCGCCTATTATGAGAAAGCGCCCTCCCGCCACAACCCGCTGTATTACTTTGAAAAGCAGGGCGTTTTCGCCGTGCTGGGTACGGCGGTGATGCTGCTGGTCAGTAAATTCAACTATCAGCGGCTTCGCGGCGCGGGCAGAGCCTTGATCTATGTGTCCGTGATTTTCCTGATCCTGGTCATCATCCCCCACAACCCCATCGCGGTGACGGCCAAGGGCGCGACCCGATGGCTGAAGATCGGTATTCAGTTTCAGCCCTCGGAGATCGCCAAGGTGGCAATCATTACCTACTTTGCCGACAGTATTTCCCGAAAAAAGGACAAAATGCGCAGCTTCCGCTACGGCGTGCTACCCTACGCCTTTATTCTGGTGGTAGTGGCAGGCCTGGTGGCCGTTGAGCCCCACCTCTCCGGCGCGATCCTGATTTTGGGCGCAGGGGCGGCCATGATGCTTGTGGGCGGCATCAACTGGATCTGGGTAGGTACTGCCGCTGGCGCGGCGGTTGGCATGGTGTATGTGGCTTTATTTGTCATCGGCTATAACAAATCCCGCGTTATATACTGGCTGGACCCTTGGGCAGATGCTGCGGATAAGGGCTATCAGCTTTCCCAGAGCCTCATTACCATTGGCTCCGGCGGGTTGTGGGGATTGGGCCTCGGTAAGAGCCGGCAAAAATTCCTGTTTCTGCCGGAGGAGCACAACGATTTCATTTTCTCTATCGTCTGCGAGGAATTGGGACTGGTGGGCGCGGGGATCATCATGCTGCTGTTCGCGGCGCTGATCCTCCGGGGCTACTGGATCGCCCTCCACACCCGTGACCGGTTCGGCACGCTGTTGGTGGTGGGCTTTATCACACAGCTGGCGGTACAGGTGTTTTTGAACATCGGCGTGGTGACGGGACTGCTTCCCACCACCGGTATCTCTCTGCCGTTTTTCAGTTACGGCGGCACCGCCCTGCTTATCCAGCTGGCGGAGATGGGCGTGATCCTGAGCGTATCCAGGCAAATGAAGCCAACAAAGGCAGGGTAAACACCTGCCTCAGCGTGTCGAAAAGTTTTTTCGCCCCGCTGACACATTTTCAGAACTGTTAGTTCTGAAAATATTGGATTTTAATGGCGCAGGACACCCTTCTTGGGTTTCCCGCGCACATCCTTCCTTACTGTTTTCTTGATAGCCTTAGGCAGGGTAAACACCTGCCTTTTCGGCCTGTTTTGACATCTTTTTGGAAAGGGGCGCTGCTGGTGGAAAAGCGCATTGACCGGGTGATCTTCACCTGCGGCGGCACGGCGGGCCATGTGAACCCGGCTATTGCCGTGGCGCAGCTGATGGCGGAGAAGAACCCGCAGATCAAAATACTGTTCGTGGGGGCGGAGCGTGGCTTGGAAAAGGACCTGATCCCCAAGGCGGGATACGAATTCCGTACCGTTCACATCTCCAGCTTTCACCGCTCCCTCAAGCCGGCGGAGATCAAGCACAATCTGGTGTCCCTCTACAATATGGTCCGCTCCCCGGCAGAGGCCCGGTCTATTTTGAAGGAGTTCCGGCCTGACGCGGTGATCGGCACCGGCGGCTACGCCAGCTATCCCACCGTGAAGGCCGCCGCCAAAATGGGCATCCCCACGGCGGTCCATGAGTCCAACGCCGTGCCGGGACTGACCACGGAGCTGCTGGAGCCTTACGCCGGGCGGATCATGGTAGGCTTTGAATCCTGCCGCCAGCACTACAAGCACCCGGAGAAGGTGGCCGTCACCGGCACCCCGGTCCGGGAGGACTTCTTCACCCTGACCAAGGAGGCGGCCAAGGAAAAGCTGGGTGTCAATGACGGACGGCCGCTGATCGTCTCCTTCTGGGGGTCTCTGGGTGCTTCCGGTATGAACGCACAAATGGCGGATATGCTGGCTTTGGAGGCGGGGAAGGAGCCGTTCCATCATATCCACGGCGCGGGCAAGAGCGGATATGCTTCCGTGCTGAAGGCATTGGCGGAGAAGGGCGTGGACCTGAAGGACCACCCCTCCCTGCAGGTCCGGGAATACATCTACGACATGGCACCGGTGATGCGGGCGGCGGATCTGGTGATCTGCCGGGCGGGAGCCTCCACCGTCAGTGAGCTGACGGCGCTGGGCGTGCCGGCCATCATGGTGCCATCCCCCTATGTGACCAACAACCATCAGGAGAAAAACGCCCGCGCGCTGGAGACCCACGGCGGCGTGGAGGTTTTGCTGGAGCAGGATTCCTCCGGGCAGGCGCTGTTTCAGACGGCAGCAGGCATTTTGCATGATGATGTCCGGCGGGAAGCCATGGCATCGGCCATGGCGGAATTGGGCATCCGGGATGCGGCCCAGCGAATTTACGAAACCGTTCAGGAGTTGCTGTAAATTTACCGTTTCGGACTTTACACCGGCCCATCGCCGTGATAAAGTATCAAAGAAACCGAAAAACAGACGGCGAAAGCGCCCTGTATCCAAGAAAACGGCAGGCGTTTAGCCCTTTTGATAAAGCGGCGGCAGGAACCGAAGTTGCTCTCTCCCCATAGAATGGCCCGTGATACCATTTTCATCGGGAGGGAGCAATATGAGCCGACTGCTGATCCGGGGCGGGAACCGCCTCCAAGGGGAAGTTACCATACAGGGAGCGAAAAACAGCGTGCTGCCCATTCTGGCAGCTACCATTCTCGCCGGCGGAAGCGTGGTGCTGCGCCGCTGTCCCCGTCTGCGGGATGTGGAGGCGTCCATCCGTATCCTGCAAGCCTTGGGCTGCAAGGCCGGGTGGCGGGGGGATGTGTTGGAGGTGGACACCGCCGGGATGACCGGCTGCGATGTTCCCGACGCGCTGATGCGGGAGATGCGGTCCTCCGTGATCTTTCTGGGGGCGATCCTGGCCCGGTGCGGGGAGGCAAGCCTCACCAGCCCCGGCGGCTGCGAATTAGGTCCCCGGCCCATCGACCTGCACCTCTCCGGCCTCCGGGCACTTGGGGCGGAGATCGACGATACCGGCGGCACCCTGCACTGCAAGGCGGCAAAGCTGACGGGGCGGGAGATCGTGCTGGGGTTCCCCTCTGTGGGGGCCACGGAAAATTTGATGCTGGCGGCCTGCGGCGCGGAGGGCGTCACGGTGCTTTCCAACGCCGCCAGAGAACCGGAAATTGAAGATCTGCAAGGCTTTTTGAATACCTGCGGTGCGGAGATCACCGGCGCGGGCACATCCACGGTGGTGATCCGGGGCGGACGGCCCCTCCACGGCGGTACTTACACCATTCTGCCGGACCGCATCGCGGCGGCCACTTACCTGTGCGGGGCGGCCTCCGCCGGGGGCGAGGTCTTTCTCCGGGACGCACGGGAGGAGCACCTCTCCGCTGTGACGGCGGTGCTCCGGGAGGCGGGGTGCGACGTGACCGGCGGCAGCGCCGGGATCGTGTGCCGCCGTACCGGACGATTGACGGCGCCCCGGCCCATCCGCACGGCCCCCTATCCCGGCTTTCCCACCGACGCGCAGGCCATTTTGATGGCGGCGCTGCTGCGGTGCCGGGGACGGCGGCGATTTGCCATGGACGGACCTCCTCAAAAATGTAAAGCATCGG
>ERZ772954.2146-NODE-2146-length-13276-cov-141.729748_pt1 | contig 13276 bp, 10 predicted proteins | sample MGYA00580684_ERZ772954 | MGnify/ENA primary metagenome ERZ772954 (study PRJEB29015, sample SAMEA2737654) | human gut metagenome | biome: human gut; feature: human-associated habitat; material: faeces | place: China | collected 2012 ...
CCGATAACTCCGACAGATAATGTTCGAATTCCTCCTCCTGTGAGACCGTCTTTTTCCAAAGCCGTTTTTTGCGGTCATACCGGATAAATACAAGCAGAAGAATGACATACAAAATGCCCTCAAATATCCACATTGAAAAATGCCTCCTTCTCTTCCTTTGTCATCCATTTCACCATTTCTGCCCGCGTTGTCTCACTGATGGTATGCAGCTTCACATACCGTTCTCCATCAAACCGCACAAGTTCCACAATCCGGTACCCCTCCGGGCTTTCCGTGTCAGGCACGATCTCGCTGATTCTCTCGATATAGCGCTGTCCCTCTCTGTTCATGTGAAGATGCACATCAAAACGTACCACTTCCGTCACCTGTTCTAATGCAATTCTCTCCGACTGAAAACTGCCCTCCTTCAAAAGACTGTTCCGAAGCGATAATAAAAGACTTCTTGTACTCTTCGCATGGTGGGTAAAAATCGTAAACAGAGAACCTGTCTGTCCGCTCTCGATCATCCACGATGCCACTTTCGCACTGACGACCTCACCTATAATGCTCACGGCTCCGTCTGTTTTTTTCTGTACTTCCAGAGCCTCCTGTCCGCCGATTCCACCGTGTTCGAGCATTCCTGCGGTCTCCCGGAATGTCACAATATTTCTATTCTGATAACGTTCCCGCAAATGAAGTTCAAACGCCAGCTCTAATACACGGATGGTATATTCCTCCGGGATCTCTCCGACCATCGCAGTGAGCAATGTTGTCTTACCACAGCCCTGCATTCCGGTGACCGCCGTCACCTGACAGCCCTTCATGAGCCATTTTAAAAGTTCGACCGGGATTTCTGCATGTCCGCCTGTCACAAGCTGCTGTAACGAGACTTCCGGGATATTGTCGAGTTTACGGATAAAAAACATCCAGTTCTCCGCAAAATCCGGTCTGGCAACTACAACTCTGGCATGATCTGCCATCTCATGAACGAGATATCCTTTCTTTCGTGAAATTTCTCCCGGCTGATGATATCTGCAAAGATTTCTGGAAATCCGCTCCATCTCTTCCTCCCGCTCAAAATCCAGAAACGGCAGCCAGACACTTCTTCCATGATAAAAAATCCATGCACTGTGATACGTCCCCTCTTTTCCGGACACACCGCCGGAAACACCGTCGATCTTCATGTCGCGCAGCTCATCGATTGCACCAAGCCCTTTATAGTAAGCATAAATCTTCCTGCTCAAAAGCTCGATCTGCTCAATGAACTTCAATTTTCTTCCGCAGACTCCATAAACATGCTCAATCTGCTCCTCCGTGATCACATTTTCCGTTCCTGACAATAAGCCGTGTTCCTCGATCAGTTTTTCCATTGCTCCGCTGCCATACTGTTCTTTATACAGAAACAGCAGAATATCAAATCTGACCGCCGCCTGCCTGCTGCCTCTTTCCGAAAAGAAAAATGTATGTTTTATCATCTCTTCATCCATCTTCATTCCGTTTAGCAGAAATTCCTGAATAAAAGAAATCAAATACTCTTTTACCTGTAAATTTCCGTTTCCGGCTTCTTTTAAATATCTGCGGAGTTCCTCCTTCTGCCTTAAAAGCCGAAATGTCTGTCTTTCGTCCAGTTTTAATTCATACAGATTTCTGCGCAGAATGCGGTTCACATGTTCACTCACCCGCTCCACAAGTTCCTGTCTTGTAATTTCCTGCTGTTTTCCTTCAAACAGTTTTAGACTGCCTGTCTCTTCCACTGACAACCTGCCCGCCTCCCCTCTTTTCAGACCGCTCCAAAATCATCTGTACGGTATGCTCTAACTCTGTGAAAAAATTTTCCCTCATATCTGTCGGAAGTAACAGTCTCCTGCCACGGATATACCTGTCTAATTTCCCCTCCCGGCATGCCATCTCAAACTCAGGATTATAGGGAACTACACCAAGCTTCTCCGGTGCAATCCGATAGATTCTGTGGATATTTTTCTTATTATAGACAGCATCTTTCTGATAACTTCCGATCAGATACACCACCTTCTCCGAAACATCTGCATGCCCTGAAAAAAAATGATCTAACCCCTGGGATGTCTGACTGAAATTGACAACAATAAGATCTGCCTGTTTCATCTGCTCTTTCGTCCAGTCATCCCTTTCACTTCCACAGTCAATAAAAGAAAAATCCATGCTTTCATCCAGCAGACGGATCACCTGGTTTAAAACATTTCTTGTCTCCTTCGGATAAAAATCACAGAGCATACGCTTCCCCTGCGGAAGGCAGAAAAGTTTTCCATCCACAACCGGCTGTAAAGCCTCCTCCAAATGATGTTCCGTAAGACTGCCGTATTTCCCTGCCATCAACAGATAATCCAATCCTTCTAATACATAATACGAACATTCTTCATTCACAGTCGCAGAGTCCGGTCTGGCAAAATTTCCGACAAGATCATGCACATTCTTTTCCGCTGACAGCATTGCTATGCGGCAGTTATGCTTCGCAGCGATCATACTTGCTGTTGCGATCATATTCGATGTTGTTCCACACGCCGCCTCTTCACTCCAGAATACGATTTTCAAAAGCATTCCCCCCTTTTTGCACGGCGGACGCCCATCAAAACCTCTTTATAATCCTGCTCTGAAATATTCCTGCACAAGTGGAATAATACCTTTTCAAACTCCTTTGATAAATTTGCAAAATTCCGATATCCCTCAAACTGCATCATCAGCCTGCTGCACTCATCCGCCTCGGAAAAAGGTAAAAACAACTGTTCTAATACAAAACAGTTTTCATCTACAAAAAGTTTTCTGATTCCTCCTGCGCTCATATAACTTTTGCAAAAATCCCGGAATAAAACACTGACCGGATGCTCGATATGTAAAATAAATTCCCGGTACTTTTCAATCTCGCACTTCTCACAATTTAACGCACAGATCAATTCATCACAATCCGTGACACTTTTCTCGTCCGGCCAGCTGCCTAAATTTACAATGACATAGTCATAACCTTCTGTTTTCCACAGACTGCGCTCACAAAGTGCTGTGTAATCCACATTTTTATAAGTGATCATATTCATTTTTTCATTTGGTCTTGGGATGCAAAATCGCATTTTCTGCTCAAATGAATTGTCAATGACGAGAACACTATTCTTCATATTCTCTAAGATGCTGGCCAGATAGATACATAAATCCGTCTGTTCACAGCCAAAAATGCCAATTATCTTCTGCTTGCTCAAAATTCCTGCCTCCTAAAAATCTGCAGGGATATTCCTCGATAACTAACACTTATTTGATAAAAAAGATGTGATTATCATACTTTCTTTTTTTCAAAAAGTAAACTATCTTTTGGAAATTTATAAATATTTTAGAATTTGCATGATTTTCTTTTCTTTCTCCATAGAATCTTATATAATGGTATCAGATAATCGCAAAACAAGGAGGTCAAAATCCTCTCCTCGTTCAATGGAACTCGGATTTTGCTTCGCAAAACAAGGAGGTTTTATGAAAGACTTTATTATAACAACAGACACCACGACGGATCTTCCTGCAAGTTATGTCAACGAACATCATCTCGGCATGATGTCTCTTCCATATACGATTGAAAACCAGACTTACACCTGGGAACATTCCCTTCCAGAAAAAGAATTCTATGCCATGATGCGCAATGGTTCTCTTCCAACGACCTCACAGGCAAATCCTGAGGAAGCAGAAAATCTTTTTGAAAATATTATCAAAACACAGGATGTCGACATCCTGCACATTGCATTTTCTTCCGGTCTGAGTGGTACTTATAACAGCTGCCGTCTGGCTGCTATGAACCTTGCCGAAAAGTATCCCGACAACAAAATCATCGTGATCGACTCTCTCTGCGCCAGCATGGGAGAGGGACTTTTTGTACACAAGGCAGTCATGATGAAAGAAGAGGGAAAAAGTATTGACGCGATTGCTGCATGGTTAGAAGAAAATAAACTGCATGTCGTACATAACTTTACCGTAGATGATCTTTTCCATCTCTATCGCGGCGGACGTGTATCCAAAACCGCTGCCGTAGTCGGAAGCATGATCAACCTAAAACCGATCCTCCATGTGGATAACGAAGGACACCTCATCCCGCTTTCCAAAGTCCGCGGACGCAAGAAATCATTGATTGCCCTCGTTGACAGTATGGAAAAACAGATTGGTGCATGGCGTGACAAAAACGACATCGTGTTCATTTCGCACGGAGATTCCTTAGAGGATGCCCAGTTTGTCGCAGAACTTATTAAAAAGAGACTTGGCATTGAAAACTTTTTGATCAATCATATCGGACCAACCATCGGTGCACATTCCGGTCCTGGTACCATTGCATTGTTCTACATGGGTGATTACCGCTAAAACACTATATCAATTCTGTCTGAAATAAAACAAAAAGGCATATCAATATCCATGATGTTTTTCGGAACCTGATATTGATATGCCCTTTTAAATTCTATTGTTTTTCTTTCCAGAATTTTTCCAAATAAGAATCTACACTGTCAACCGTACACACCAGACGTTTCTCCCACTCTTTTGGGAAAAGATTCCGGTAATCGCTCTGTAAAAAACGCTCATCCAAAAGTTCGATCACACCCACGTCATCTATCGTCCGGATCACGCGCCCTGCAGCCTGCAATACCTTATTCATACCCGGATAACGGTAGGCATAATCGAAGCCTTCGCCCATTCTTTTTTCATAATAATCCATCAGTATTTCCCGCTCGTTACTGATCTGTGGAAGTCCTGTTCCGACAATGACCGCACCGATCAGCTGCTCCTTTTTCAGATCGATCCCCTCACCAAAAATTCCACCCATCACACAAAATGCGATCAGTGTTTTTTCCCTCCCTGCCGAAAATTCAGCCAGAAATGCCTCTCTTTTTTCCTCATTCATTCCCGGCTCCTGAATGATAGCCTCCACGTTGCCTCCGTCCAGCTCCTGAAACACCTCATAGACCTGCTGCATCATTTTATAAGATGGGAAGAAAACCATATAATTTCCTTTTTTTGCAAGCCCGGTCTTTTGGATATACTGTGCGATCCGTTCAAACTCACTTTGGTTTCTCCTTGTATACCGGCTGCTGACATCGCTTCCCATAAGTAACAGACTCTGCTCCTCCGAAAAGGCTGTCTCCGCATAGACCGCATAATTATCTTTCTTCGTGGATAACAGATTTTTATAATATTGGATTGGCAAAAAAGTAGCCGAAAAAAAGATGGCCGAATTGCCTCTGTCGATGCATTCCTGCAGATTCAGCGATGGATCAACGCAATAAAGTTTCATCTTAAAGCGCTCATCTTCCATATGCTCTGTGTAAATCACATAATGCTCATCCACACGCTCATAAATATTAATAAAATTGCGCAAACCAAAATAAAACTCACTGACTTCTTTCCGCTCCGGGAACTCTGTGCTGCGCTGTAAAAACTCATCCAGTTCTGACGCAAGCTTCATTAGGTAAAACATCAGATTTCCAATGTTGTCATAAACCTTATACTTTTCGCACTCTCTTTTATATTCCAGCAAAATACGGTTACAGTGGTTAAATTGCTGCTCAAGTCCCGGTCGGTAACGCTTTACAATCTTCTTTACCGCCAGAAAATCTTCCTTATAAATCTCCGCACTGTACATCTCTCTGCTGCGCTCCACCAGATTATGAGCCTCATCCACAAGGAAAATATAATCTCCCCGGATTCCCTCTGCAAAAAAACGTTTCAGGTACACATTCGGGTCAAACACATAATTATAATCACAGATAATATCATCCACCCAGGATGCCACGTCCAGACTCATTTCAAACGGACAGACCTGATACTTTTCTGCCTGCTCTAACAACACTTCCCTGGAAAAGACATCTTCCTGCAAAAGCAACTGAAAAACAGCATCGTTTACCCTGTCATAATGTCCTTTTGCATATGGACAGTGTACCGGATTACACTCCATCTCATCACACATACAAAGTTTTTCTTTTGCCGTGATCTGGATAATCTTTGCCTGATATCCGCCCTTGCGCAATAATTCAAACGCTTCCCGTGCCACCGTTCCTGTGATCGTCTTTGCCGTCAGATAAAAGATGCGGTCTCCAAGATTTTCTCCCACCGCTTTCACCGCCGGAAAAACAGTGGAAATCGTCTTTCCAACTCCGGTCGGCGCCTGGATAAACAGATTCTTCTTCCGTTTTATCGTGCGGTACACTCCGGCAGCGAGCTCCTTCTGCCCTTTCCGGTAAGGAAATGGAAACTGCAGTTTCTGTATGGATTCCTGCCGCAGGATCCGCCATGCATACTGAAAATCTGACCATTTCTTATAAGCCCTGATCAGCTCATCAAACCATTCTTCTAAAGCTGAAAATGCAAAATCTTCGTGAAAATATTTGATCTCCTCCGTATCAAGATTTACATAGGTCATCTGAATGCCGATATGTTCTATTCCATGCTGCAATGCAAAAATATACGCATAACACATTGCCTGTGCCTTATGGACCCTGACCGGTTCTGCTAACTGCTCTAGCTTCAGATATACCCCCTTGATCTCATCAATGACAACCTTCATATCCTCCTCAATTGTCATGGAATTGAAATTACTGGAATAATCAATCTCGCGTTCTGATTCCGAAGTGATCTGGATTCCATCCGCTCTTCCCTCTAATACAAGGTCATAATTTTCTTCCCCGATCACTAATTTCAGCGGCACTTCTGCATGATAATCGCTGCCCATCCGCTTCTGGATCCTGCGGTGCATTCTGCTTCCTGCTAACATTGCTTCCGGTGAAACAGACTGACCATGCCGGTTGTCAATATCTCCCTCCCGGAAAATAAATTCCACAAGATTACGCACTGAGATCTTGATCTGGCTTCTTTTTTCTTCTATTTGATTTTCTGTCTCTTTCCCTTTTTTCTCTTTGCTCATACTGTCCATTATAACTGATTTTCTGATAGAAAAAAAGAAAAAGACCATGCAGACAAAGATTTCAAATATACCTTTGTCCACATAGTCCTTTTCTTATTCCGGAACACATCACTTATGAACGAAATTTAATAACAGTGGAAATTTATGCAACCGCATATTTATTCATTACATGTTCAAAACGTTCATCCTGTTCACCATATTTTACAATAAGATCTTTGCAGATTCCCAGATACAGCATGCCAAGTAACGACTTTGCATCAATTACTGCTCTATTATAACAGACATCAATATCAAAATCACATTTTCCGGCAGCTCTTACGAAATCTTTAACCTCTTCTGTGTCAGTCAATCTGATTTTTCTTTCAATCATTTTAAACATCCTTTCTTATCAAAAACAATTACTTCCTATTTCAGAAACGCATTATGACATCATTTTCTTCATTTGTCAATTTTCCGTCATTGTTTCAAATTCCGTCATTTTCCGTTATTTTTCATCATTTTTTTCGTAAAATTCCGGAGATAAGGAACTAATTTTTCCGGTTTCACGTCTCTTAAAAAACTACACTATCTATTTTTACTACTATTATTTTCCATTACCAATTTTTTTATTCAATTTGCACATATTTTAAAGAAACTAATTTTGTTCATTTAGTTTCCTGATGTATAAAATCACATACAATTTTGCCTTAAATATCCATTCATGTTATATTTATGATAGGAAGGTCAAGAGGTATTTTGCCCCTCATTTATGATGAATCAGATTACTACTTATAATTTGTCTATCGTTTTTTATATTTTGGAGATCATATGTTCATTTTAAAAGGAATTAAAAATTTTTTATCCGATCTGTACCACAATCGCATTGCAATCCTTTGTATTATTATATACATGAGCGTTACTCAATATCTCTTTCACTCTGTCTGTCCAATTGCTATTCTATTTGGCTTTCCATGTCCTGCCTGTGGTCTCACGCGGGCTGGGATCAGTTTTCTCACAGCCCATTTTTCAACTGCTTTTCAGATGAACCCCTGCATCTTTCTTCTGATCCCATACTTTCTTTATCTTTGGATTTATAAATATATATTTGAAAAAAAGCCGCCTTATCTGACGTTCATCACTTGTCTGCTCGGTATCGTTGTCTTTTGCATTTATATTTTACGCCTGTTCACACATACGCTCCCTGAACTTCCAACAAACGGCATAATAATAAATCCCTGACAATCTGACGTTCTGCCAGACTATCAGGGATTTATTATTTTTCTAACCCTTATGCAAGGCTATTCAATTCATTCTGCATTAATGCTTCTGCAACAATTCCTAATCCAACAAAGCATAAAATTAAATATATAACTCCGCTATTGCTTGATGGGATGCCTCTGTCAGTTTTTGCCTTGTCGATCTTCTCTCCCTGCTTGTAAGCCCAGTATAAACCGTAAATGTTACAGGTAATCAGGCTTAAAACAAAAGCAACTCCTCCGGATGTGGCATTCTCCGCATTGGATACTGTATTGGTATCATTAGAAATAACGATAAACCAATAAATACCATATATACCACATGTAACGATGGATAAAATAATACATACTGCAATGTTTCTCTGTTGAATCATAACTAAATCCTCCTAATTAGTTTTTACTATTTCATTGTAGATAATTTCTGATGCCATGTCAACTAATTACTACATTTAGTTAAGTATTCTTCGAAGATACCTTTTCCATATTAATTTTTCAATTTGTCCATTAGAATTTCTCTTCCATACCCAAAAGCTCCATCTATCTGACAAATCTCTGCTGCAAATTTTGCTGCCTCTGCAATACTTGATACTATTGCTTCATCCTGACTAATGCCTTTTTTTCTAGCATCTGTGTAACCAACCATAAATGTTGTAATTAAGGAATCTCCTGCTCCCATTGTATCTACAACTTTTTCAATCGGAACAGCCTTCTGCTCATAATACTTTCCATTACAGTATAGCATACAACCCTTTGCACCGCGGGAAGCGCATACAATTTCCGGTCCGAGATCTGAAACTTTTTTCAAATGTTTTTTTACCTCTTCATCTGTTCCGTCATATGAGCAAAATGCATATGTCACAAGCGGTGCGATCTGCATATAATACTCTTCCGTAGAATCATCAGAAAAATCAAATGATAATGGAATATTCGCCTCTTTGATTTTTGGAAGCTGGCTTTCCATATAACAATAATTGCCGCAATGAACCAGATCGAACTGTTTCAGATATTCTATATCAAATTCATCTAATTCATAAATATGCCGGCTTCTCACACCACCTTCATTATAGTCAAGAAATACTCTGTCGCCATTTTCTAATTTACATCTGGAATATCCATTTTCGCCAGATATTTTCTTGCACTTAACGGTCTCTATCTTTTCATTATGCAAAGCTTCAATTACATGATCTGCATTTACATCTGTGCCAAAATATCCCATATATGCAGATCTCTTTGCTCCAAACATTTTTGCATACACCGCAAAGTTTACACAATTTCCACCCGGATACTGTTTGTTTGAATGCGTATAGATATCGACTACATTGTCACCAAATCCAACAACACTGACATTATATTCCATCTCAAATCCTCCATCTTGTATATTAATACTCTACAACACCCATATATCTTCTCATATCGAGCGGATGACCTGTCTTGTTCTGAATTGCTGTTCTATATAAAACGCTCATCTCATAAAATAACGGAGCATTAAAGTAATCTACGCATGCATTATCAATTCCATCAAGTCCACATTCTGCTGCATCAATAATTTCATATTTTTTAGCATATTTATCAAGAAATGCTTTTGCTCTGAGATCAATTTCTCTTGTTTTTCCAACGGACATCATCAGAATATATAAATGATCTTCATCCGTGACTTCAAATGGTCCATGGAAATATTCCGCAGAGTTCAAATAACAGCAATCCATCCACTGCATTTCCTGTAAAGAGCAAATTGCAAATCCATAACACTGTGCATATGCAGCCCCAGAAGACATAATATATAAAAATGGTGCATTGTAATAGTGCTCGGCAAAATTCCATGCTTTATTCTGATATTTTTTCATTGCTTTACGAATAATTCCATCACATTTAATAATACCGTCTTTCATGACATCATACAATTTGTATTCCGGCTCCTGACGATGAATAAGTTCGTTCAAAATGGCATATGTAATACACATTGGTTTATCCTTCTGTAAAGTTTCATCCACCCATTTATACACAATTGCATGATATTTATCACTTGCACATTTGCTTGTTTCATCCGATGTATATGTAATTACAAATGCTCCTGCCTCAGTTGCTGTATCTGCTGCTTCTACTGTTTCTTTTGTATTTCCGCCATGTGAGCAGATGAATACCAACGAATGTTTTCCTAAACGTTTAGGTGGTGTCAAAACAAATTCTTTACTTGGGATCCATTCCCCGATCATGGATGCTGATTCTTTGTTTACAAAATAATTGCTCGAATATAAATCAATCAAAGATCCTCCACATGCCACAAAATACACTTCAGAAATTGTTCCATTTTCTTTCTGAATATCATTTACCATTGCCTGTACATCAAATTCTTCAATCTTCATAATTTTGTTCTCCTATCTTTAATTTGTTTTTAGTTTGCTTTTTTTATTCTGATTCTGATTAATACTGCCATAATAATACCGACAATCGCTGATCCCATTAAAAATCCAAAGATCATTCTATATGCATCGTTTCCATATAAATCCATCCATTTTCCGAATATCGGGAAATAAAAGAAATCCGGTGCATATCCTAATACGGAACCAATTCCAATTACTGTGCCAATAAATGCTGAGTTAAATTTACATTCTTTTAATCCTGACCAGATAACACCATATAACATCATTGCGATTGCAGCCGGAAGTAATGATACAAATGTTGCAAATCCTGAACTTACTGTATTTGGCATTATCATTACAAATGCATATATTGCTGCCATTATAGCAAATGCCGTAATATACCACTTATTTGCAGATTTAAAAATTTTATCTATAATATAACCGCCCAATGGACAAAGCAGATTCATTAAATTACTTCTGACAATACTGATAATGGATGAATTTACAAGTGGAACGCCTAACACATCTGTAAGGTATGGTGAAAAATAAGATAAACTTGTATAAATTCCATAAGAGCATAACACCATAATCGAGAACATCCAGGTTGTCGGGTTTTTTAATACAACACCAATATGCTTTATCTGAAATACATCGTCCGGGTTCTTACTTGCAACATCTTTTTCTTTAAAAAATAGCAAAAGCATTAAAAATGCTAATATTGTACCAACTGCCATAACCCACATTGCAATCACAAACGCATGAGTTTCATCTGCTCCAAATTTACTTGCCCAAAGGCAGATTGCATTCACTAATGCTGAAATCAGTCCTGATGCCGCATAATAAATACCATAGCAGGTTCCCTGTGTTTCGTCTGTTCCGACCATTCCAACACCTTTTGTGATGGAACACCAGAACACAAAGTTCGTGGTCAGACCACATAAAAACCAAATCACACAGGCTATTTTAAAGTCCATCGTAAATATATAAATTAAGATAAGGACAAATGATCCGAATATCGAAGCAAGCATTGCTTTCTTTACCGGCAGCTTATCTGCAAGAATTCCTCCCGGGATCATTGCTGAAAGCATAGCTAGTGAATATGCTGACATCAATATACCAGACTGTTCGTTCGTAATCTTCATTGCTGCGATCTGCTGGTCATAAAATACATATCTGACATATGGGAAACAATACATTATTGCATTTACAAATCCTAAAATCAGCAACACTGCTATCTTACTTCCATTTAATCCTGCTTTATTTGTTTTTTCTGGCATTATAAATCCTCCTCTTTTGTATACACTATTTTTCCATTTACCATTGTCTTTTCAACTTGCACTAAGAGCATTTCTTCCATCGGTGTTTTAAAAATATTTCTGTCAAAAATTACCAGATCTGCTTTTTTTCCCATTTCAATACTGCCAAACTCTTTTTCTCTTTCCATTGCGTATTGGCTGTTAATTGTCCATGCATCTAACATTTCCTGCACAGTCAAACCATTTTCCGGATTGATCCTTTTATTATGATCACTGCCATAATTGGCACATCCGTAATATATAGATTCCGGTATGCTTGGAATCAATAATGGTAAATCTGTTGCTCCACAAAGTCTGACACCATTTTTTATGAGTGACCTATAGTTTAAATATCTTTTTTGCCTTTCACCTATTACTTTTTCATATGCATTCACATATCCTTCATAGGTATCTAATGCATATACTTGTGCATAGATTTCACCGAATACTCCCAATGCAGCCATTCTCTTTTCATCTTCCGGATCTGTCAGTTCCAAATCAGTAATTCCATGACGATTTTCAAGCTTTCCATTCTTTTTTCTGCACTTTTCATAAATATTTAAAATTTCATGGAATGCTCCATCTCCTTCCGAATGAAGTGTATACCGGATACCATTTTCATCTGCTTCCAAAACCTGTTTTTCAAGCTTCTCATAATCAATCTCTTTTTTACAGGTTATTGTTGTCCCCTCATAAGGTTCCAGTAAATGACCTTCTTTCTTTAGTATTAATCCATCTGTCATCTGGTTAAATCCGGAAAATCTTACATAATCACCCTTGAATTTCTGCTCCATGTCTTTCGCATATTTAATATTTGGTTCGGCACCTACCGGCTGCGACATGAATGCTATTCGTAATGTCAATTCATGATTGAGTTCCATTTCTTCCAATACATCTGTAAATCCATAAAAATCATCGAATCCCATTTCTTTTACAGATGTGATGCCCCTGCTGTTCAATAATTTCATGTAGGATATAAGTTCTTTTTCGATGAAAAATCTATCGTTTAAATACAATGGCATAATTTTATATATTGCCTCAGAATAACAATGATCTTCGTCAAATCTGAATTCCTCTTTTGCTTTTTTATTCATGAGACATGTTGCATGACCTTCCGTAAAAAGTACAACAGCTTTATCCGGCATAACACGCTCCAACATTTTCTCAGCTGCCTCATTTTTCACAAACTTCTTTTCAAGATGATTTCCAAACATTACATGCACGATATCTTTCTGTGCGGTTATTTTTTTTTCTAACTGTTCTATTGAATGACAATCAGAAAAATCTACTCCCAAATGTTCAATGACATATCCTGTAAAAAAAGTATGTGTATCACCGAATCCTGCACAGACAGTTTTATCTCCACATTCAGTGACTGTATCTGCCTTTTCCAGATATTCTTTCTTTATACTCCCTTTCTCGACATTTGCGATTTTTCCATCCTTAAGAAAAATACATCCTTCATATGGGACTTTTTCTACTGAATCATAGATA
>ERZ772954.2148-NODE-2148-length-13264-cov-9.064274_pt1 | contig 13264 bp, 13 predicted proteins | sample MGYA00580684_ERZ772954 | MGnify/ENA primary metagenome ERZ772954 (study PRJEB29015, sample SAMEA2737654) | human gut metagenome | biome: human gut; feature: human-associated habitat; material: faeces | place: China | collected 2012 ...
TGGTTGAACTGATTGTAGGAAAGAAAGGCAAGGGCAAAACAAAAGTACTGTTAGATAAGGTAAATGGTGCGGTAAAAGAGGCAAATGGAAGTATTGTCTACTTAGACAAGAGCACAAAACATATGTATGAACTCAACAATAAAGTACGTCTTATTGATGTATCCGGATTCCCTATTAAGAATGCAGATGAATTTGTAGGATTTATCTGTGGTATCCTTTCTCAGGATCACGATCTTGAGCAGATTTATCTTGACAGTTTCCTTAAGGTAGCAAAATTGGAAGATAAAGACATTACAGGTACTCTGGGACAGTTAGATGAGATTGGTAAACAATTTAATGTTACTTTTGTAATTAGCGTATCTTTAGACAAAGAAGAGATTCCTGAAGCGCTCCATGGTAAGATCAGTGTAGCTTTATAACCATCTTTTATTATTAATACTAAAAACTACATAACATAAATAAAAAGGATACCTGTTAAGATATTTTCAGCAGATATCCTTTTTATTGCATTTTGTAAGCATACCTGTTATCATGGAAAAACAATAAATATTAGGAGATGAGAGATATATGGAAGAATTATACAGAATAATTGAGCAAAAAATTAAAGATGCAGGATATCCAAGAGCAATTTCCGGTGAAATGGTTTACGGAGATATCTGCGACCAAATTGAAGGAAAAGAAAATGGCTCTTACGTTTTACTTTCCAAGGTTGAAGATGATGTTATTTTTGAATATCATATTACTGTAATGGATGATGAATTCAATCTTGGGTTACTGACAATACGTACTCCGGAAGGCGTATTTGAAACTGATTTTGATAAATAAAAATAGCTTTAACAGTTAGTAAATAGAATTCTAAAAACATATCATAACCCAAACAGAATCAAGTATGTGACAGATATGTCTTATGTCTGTTATTTAAAGTCTATACAAAACTCCAGACATAAGACATATCTGTCATTTTTCATACTTTATCTTTTTATGTTTTTAATCTTCGCGTAAATGCACCGCTGTGGCCGCCTTACGACGTCTTGCATCATCCATAGCTGCATAATGTTTCTTTGTGGTGTTTACATCTCTGTGACCTAATACATCGGCTACAAGGTAAATATCGCCTGTTTCCTGATACAAAGTAGTACCGTAAGTACTGCGAAGCTTGTGTGGTGTGATTTTTTTTGTGGTCGTAATGGCACCTGCGTATTTTTTTACCAGATTTTCAACAGCCTGGATGCCAATCCTTTTTCGCTGGGTAGAGTAGAAGAGAGCGTGTTCATGCCCTGCTACAGGAACGATATTCTTACGAACTTCCAAGTACTTTTTCAAAGCTTTTTCTACCTCATGTCCAAAATATACAACCATTTCATTTCCACCTTTTCGGGTGACTTTAATCCCATTATTTTTAAAATCAACATCTTCAACATCAAGTCCTACACATTCAGATACACGAATCCCGGTACCAAGCAGGAGAGTAACGATGGCAAGATCACGCTCCTTGGTTTTTTCATAATAAACACGTTTCTGTCCTGTAAGCTCATCGCCGCAGTGCTCTATATGATCCAATAACATGGCAACTTCATCGGCATCAAGACGTATAATATTTTTTTCATGAGTTTTCGGAACATCTACAAGAACAGTTGGGTTCGTCTGGATAAATTCATGTTTATAATAATATGCATAAAAACTTCTCAATGCAGAAATTTTTCTTTTCAGGCCACGTTCACCATTAGTTTCTGTTTTATCACCATTTTTATATACTTTAAGATATTCCTGATATTCCTCGATATCTATAGCTTTAAGCTGATCCAGAACATCAACGGTAAAATCTTTCATGGAATAGTCCTTAAAGGCAGGATTTTCATCCAGAAGAAACTGAAAAAAGATTCGGATATCATACGCATAGGAAATTCGTGTTTTGGTAGTAGTAAGCGGATCCATAGCACGAAAATAATCCTTGCAGAAATCAGGCAGTGTTTTCAAAACAGCTCGAAGCTTCAAAATATTTGAAATATCGGTCTGTTCGTGGTAAGTGACTTTCTTGCTATCATTATAATAATCAATATATTTATCCATAAAAAATCTCCTTAAAAAAATTATTTTATAACTTCTTAATGTTAAGAATATTGTTGAGAATATTTAAGACATATAAATCATCAAAGTTGATAATGATTAATAATTGCAGAGAAAATGCCTTTGTCAATAAACGATTACAGCGCAAAGACAGCTGCAGCCTACATCTATATGAAAAACTCGCGTTTGTCGTATAGATGTAGATAACATAAAAACATACTACTTTCGTATGTTTTTATGTTATCTTATTGTTGCCAACCAGTACATCCATTTATTGTTTCCGGATTTATTTTTGCGTGCTAATTGTTTGTATTTATCAAATAAATACCTTCACTTTTCGTTTTCCCGGAAAACTATAGTTTTACAGACAATCTGTAATAATGCGATTCAATTCCGGAAGCTCTTTTTTGAGAGCGATCAGTTTCCCATCTTTTAGAAAACAATGTCTGGAATAAGCAGTTGTGCAGATTTCATTTCTGCTCGCATTAAAAAATTCATAATTAAATTCCAGAGAAATTCCATTATACTGCTTAATGCCAACGCGGATCCGGATTTCATCATCGAAGAAAACCTGCTTTCTATATGCAACTGAAATTTCCACAACAGGGGAGATCACTCCCAACTCTTCTACTTTCTTATAGCTGAAACCCATCCGGCTCATATATCCAATCCTGGCCTCTTCCATCCATTTTACATAATTAGAGTGATGGATAATGCCCATCTGGTCTGTTTCATGATATTGCGCTTTTCTGTAATAAGTGTATGTTTTTTCTGATTCTTCCTTCATATACCATATATCCTTTTTTATATATTTATAAAATGAAAATAACTATACCACTCGCTTGTCTGCGAAACGATGTACTAGAGCGTGTCTGAAACCGGTTAATTATGACGGTCTCTTCACATAATTCAGAGGATTCTGATTTACCCCATTAACCATAACCCCAAAATGAAGATGAGGACCGGTGCTGTTCCCGGTGCTTCCTACATATCCGATGATATCACCTTTTTTGACCTTATCTCCTACACTCAGATTTGGGTTAAATTTAGACTGGTGCATATATTCTGTGATAAGTCCCTTTCCATCATGATTGATCTTGGTATAATATCCGGCACCGCCTGACGCTGCCGGTGAAAGCATGGCAACAATGGTTCCTGATGCTGCCGCATAAATCGGTGTTCCTGTAGGAGCAGGAATGTCAATTCCTTTATGATTGGTAGAACCGACTCCTCCCGGAGATTCCCTGTTTCCAAAATAACTGCTGATATAGGAATAACCGGAGCTTAAAGGCCACCGGAAAGAAACTCCGTTCTGATAGTCAGGAATAAGAGAACCATCTTCTCCAACATAATTGTTATCATCAATCCACTGATTTGTAACCAGAGCACCTGTGGAGGAATTCAGGTAATACTTCTCTCCATCCACAGTAACCCATCCACTTTCACGTTCACATGTAGAAGGATTCATATAATATTTCTTTCCGTCTACTGTCAACCATCCAGAGGCCAGCACCCCGTCCGATTTCGCATAATAATGAGCACTGTTTTTCGTGATCCACTTACTGCTGGCAAGTTTTCCGTCAGATTCAAAATAATATTTTTTTCCAGATGACGATTTCAGGATAATATCATCGTAACGGATTCCATTAGTTTTCTTAAAATAATACTTGTGTCCGTTGATCGTCTGCCATCCCGTAACCAGTTTACAATCTGATTTCCTGAAATACCGATAATAGGAATCCGGTTTATAGAATCCTTTGACAAGTTTACCGTTTGAAGCTGCATAATAATAAGAACCGTCTGTTTCTTTATACCATCCGCTTCTGACCAGCTGACCGGTATTTCTGTTAAAGGAATACCAGCTTCCCTTTACTTTCAGACGACCTTTTGCCATAGTGCCATTGGCCTGAAGATAATAAGTGGAATTCCCGCTTTTGCGAAAACAGTTTTTATACATTTTTCCTTTTTCATTAAAGCAGTAATATACATTATTTACTTTATGGAAGCCGGATCGTATCACTCCGTCGTTCCAGAAATAGTATTTATTCCCTGCAGATGTAGTAACCCATCCGGTATACATATATCCTTTTTTTTCATCAAAGAAATACGTTTTTCCATTTACTGTCTGCCAGGTAGTAAGCATTTTACCTTTTTCATTAAAACAGTACTTTTTTCCACTGATGGTCAGAATTCCGGCTTTGGCTGCACCGGTCTTGCCGAAATAGTACTGATTTCCTGCAGCACTTTTGTACCAGCCGGTAGCTTTTTTTCCGTTCTTATCGTAATAGTACCAGCTTCCGTTTTTTTTCACAAATCCTGTCTGCTTTTTGGAAGTTGCTGCAGCCTGAACCGGTACAGAGAAACCGGAAAAGATTCCACCCTGCAGAGCCAGTGCCAGAACCAAAAGAAAAGCTGTCAAATATAACTTTTTTTTCTTCATAGTAACTCCTGTGTGTGTTTTTTTGTAACTGTGAAGGTTTACTTATTTTTCTCTCGTTTATTCTTTAATTCAACATATCTGTTCTTCAGGAAAATCCCTGCTTTTTTGATATATCCCCATATTATGTTTAAAATCCGCAGGAGATATTTCCATATGGTTATGACCAGTCCGGAAAGCGGATTCCATATTTTCATAAAGAAATTATTTTTTCTCGCTTCCAGTTCTTCCGGTGAAACCTTGTGTTTTTCTTCCTTGCAAAGAGGAAGTACTTCACCTGTCTGTTCATCCAGACAGTCAATATTTATATATGTCTCCTCTTCTGCCGGCATTTTTTTGTCATTAAGAGAATGATTGATCAATCTCCAGATCAGAGCATAAAGTACGGCAAATACAGGAACTCCTGCAATCATTCCCGGAACCCCAAAGAGACCGCCCCCGATCATGATGGCAACAATAACCATAAAACTGGAAAGTCCGGTAGAGTCTCCGAGAATTTTCGGACCAAGGATATTTCCATCAAACTGCTGAAGAAGCAGGATAAAAATTGCAAAATACAGACCTTTTATGGGATCTACTACTAAAATAAGCAAAATACATGGAATGGCTCCGATGTAAGGACCAAAAAACGGAATGACATTTGTCACACCGATAATTACACTGATAAGAATTGGATACGGCAAATCCAAAAGCAACATTCCAAAATAACACAAAATTCCAATAATAGCAGAATCCAGAAGTTTTCCGTATATGAAACCACCAAAAGTCTTGTCTGTAAAACGCATAACGCGTATAAGCATATTTGCCCATTTATGAGGCAATATAGCATATACCATCATTTTGCTTTTGGCAACAAATTTCTCTTTGTCTGCAAGTACATACAAAGCTACAATGGCACCGATCAGAAAATTCTTCATAAAGATCAGGATATCAAAAATACCTGCTGAAACATTTTTGAGCATATCCTGCATCTGCGGAAGAATATCGGTAGTAAGATACTCCTGTGCTTTTACAGAATACTGGTTGATCATATCGAGCATTTCAGGATTCAGTTTCCATCCATGCTCAACAAATGAATTGAGCCATTTTTCAATAACTTTTATATAGTACGGAAAACTGTAAATAATACTCATGATACTTCGGATCAACTGAGGAAGCACCATCATCAGTAATGCGTAAATGATAATCCAGAACAGGAACATGGAAAAAAGGACACATCCCCATCGAATAGCCCGTTTTCCTTTTTTCTGTAACTTAATATTATGCTTTTCCAGCTGCGGATAGATCAGCTTCTGCTCAAAGAGATTGATCAGCGGACTGAGAATATAAGCAAGGATTACACCATAGATAATAGGCGCCATAATTCCCAGAAAAGTTTTGATTCCCACGATCAGGGTTTTCATGTGAAATATGCCATAATAAAACAGCATACTGGCGGCAATTACCAGAAAAGCGGTTACACCCCAGTGTAAATATCGGTTGTCCCAACGAAATTTCATAATGTCCTCCTTTTTAACATGGTATGATTATAGCATATATTTTGACAAATGTCATGAAAATTTAATATATATTAAAAAAAATTATAGCAGTCTTGTTACTGTTCATACACCACTATCCCGAGGCATACAAGCCAAAATTCCATTGCCGCAGGCAATCTGGAATGAATTGAAAAGACTGTTATAAATTCATCCAAAAAACAGATACTTTACCAAGGATGTGGTAAAGTATCTGTAAAAATATAATCCTATTTATTTTTTATGGAATCAAAAATCTCAATTGCCTGAATGATTGCTTTTGCTGCACCATCAATTCCAAGTTTGCTGCTGTCTACGCAGAGATTGTAGCTTGAAGCAGCACCCCATTTCTTATTAGTGTAGTAATTATAGTAACTGGAACGGCTCTTGTCTGTCTTATTGATCATGTCTTTTGCTTCTTTTGCAGTTTTATTATGTTTCTGTGAAAGACGGTTAATCCTCCAGTCTGTATCTGCATGTACAAATACACTGAAACAGTCTTTATACTCTGACAACGCATAATCTGCACATCTTCCGACCATAACGCATGGACCTTCGGAGGCCAATTTCTTGATTGCGTCAAACTGTGCAAGAAATACTTTGTGGTTCATAGGCATATCTGTAAATCCTGAAGAAGAATAACCAAATGAGTAGGTATCCATGACCAGAGAATATAAAAAGCTATTAGTTGGTCTTTCATCATGATTCTCAAAAAGTTCTTTGCAGATACCGCTTTCATTTGCTGCGTGTTCGAGAAGTTCTTTATCATAACATTTAATACCAAAATATTTGGCAACTTCCTGACCTATCTGTCTTCCTCCACTGCCGTACTCACGACCAATTGTAATAATTGAACTCGTACTATTCATAGTCTGCACTCCCTTCTGTTACATATTCGATAGACATATTATACAATATTTCCAAAAAAATGCAAACTACTTTCGTAATTTTTCTAATAATTTAACGAAATATTCAGGTAAAGGAGCTGTAAACTCCATATATTCGCCCGTTGATGGATGAACAAAGCCAAGAATCATTGCATGAAGTGTCTGCCCCTGCAGATGATAAGGATTCTTACCGGAACCGTACACTTCATCACCCAGAAGTGGATGACCGATACTTGTCATATGCACACGAATCTGATGCGTTCTGCCTGTTTCCAGACGGCATTCCACATAAGTGGCATTTTTGAAACGTTCCAGAACTTTATAATGTGTGACAGCATCCTTGCCGTTTTTATAGTTGACAGCCATCTTTTTGCGGTCAATCGGATGGCGCCCGATGGGACCTTCGATCGTCCCTTCGTCTTCTTTCAGTACTCCTGCTACGATTGCCCGGTATCTACGCCTGATAGAATGCTCTTTTAACTGTTCTGCCAGGTTGCGGTGTGCATTATCATTCTTGCATACAAGAAGTGCACCTGTGGTATCCTTATCGATTCTGTGGACAATACCAGGACGCAGAACACCATTGATTCCCGACAGATTGTCCTTACAGTGAAACATAATAGCATTTACCAATGTTCCGGAAGTATGTCCGGCACTGGGATGAACCACCATCCCCTTTGGTTTATTTACAATAAGTACATCATCATCTTCATAAAGAATATCCAGAGGGATATCTTCCGGAAGTATATCCGGCTCTTTTATGTCAGGAACTGCTACGGAGATTTCATCTCCTTCCTGAACTTTGTAGTTGGCTTTTACAGTAGAACCATTGACGGTTATTTTCTGCTCTTTAAGCAGCTTTTGAATATAAGAACGTGACAGTTCTTCGTTCATTTCAGAAAGATAGCGGTCAATCCGGATACCGGACTGACCGTCAGAAACCTGATAATTAAGAATTTCCATAATACTAATCCTTTTTTATTCTTAAGAAGTCATAATCTTCATCATTTTTGTATCTGAAACACACCAGCATAACAAGTAATATGCCACTGCATACCACATACATATCAGCTATATTAAATACCGGAAAATCAATCAGTGAAAAATAGATAAAATCCACAACATAGCCTCTGCATACTCTGTCAATAAAATTTCCAAGAGCACCGGAAACCATTACCAGTGCAGTTACTGACAGCGGCAGATAATATCTGTTTTTCGGGATTCTGGCATATACATAGATAAATACACCAAAAAACAAAAGGCACAAAATCACAAACACCGGAATTTTACCTTCAAACAATCCAAAGGCCATTCCACGATTTTCGAGATACCGTAATTGAAGAACTCCTGGAATGAGAGAGATATCAGGCTGATCTTTCAGTTGTGCCAGAACAAGAGATTTACTTCCCTGATCCAGGATTGTCAGCAAAAGGATAATAATACAGCCTCTGATCCAGTGCATACATGAAGATACGGAGGAAACAGCTGTCATATCAGAATCTCCCGGATTGCCTGGAGCAGTTCTTCATCTGTGACAGTTTTGTCTATAAAACTTTTACCGATCCCGTCCATAAGGATAAATTTAATATGACCGGCTTCCATTTTTTTGTCTTTTTTTGTTGCTGCCAGGACATCCCCGGCATTCAGTGAATCAACAGAAAGAGGAAGATTATAAGAATGGCACCCTTTTCTGATCTCTTCGTATTCTTCTTCTGTTAATAATCCTCTCTGCATGGAAAGATAAGCGGCAGCGATCAGACCGACTCCAACACACTGTCCATGAAGCAGCTGAAAGTTTTTCATTTTTTCGACTGCATGTCCGACTGTGTGACCAAGATTTAAAAGTGCACGTTCTCCCTGCTCCTTCGGATCACGCTCTACCACACCTGCCTTGATCTCGCAGCATCTGCGGATCATTCTGGAAAGCATACTCAGATCCAATTTACTGATCTCAGGCTGATTCTTACATACAAAACGGAAGAACTCTTCATCGCAGATCAGTCCTGTCTTAAGAATTTCACCCATTCCACAGGTGAATTCCCGATTCGGAAGAGACTGCAGGGTACTCATATTCATATATACAAGGCGGGGCTGATGGAAAGCTCCTACCATGTTTTTGTACTGAAGGAAGTCAACACCTGTTTTACCTCCTACGCTGCTGTCAACCTGTGCCAGAAGCGTAGTAGGAACCTGGATAAAATCAATCCCTCTCAGGTAAGTGGAAGCTCCGAAACCTGTCAGATCACCTACAACACCGCCGCCCAGCGCAACCAGCAGACCTTTTCTGTCCATTTCATTCTCAATCAAAGTTTTATATAATTCCTGTACTGTATTCAGGTTTTTGTTCTTTTCACCAGCTTCAAATACAAAAGAGAATATTTCAGAGGAAATTTCCTGAAGAGCTGATTTAACTGCCTCATGATAAAGAGGTGCAACATGACTGTCTGTCACAATACAGATTTTCCGGTTTTCAAGTCCTTCTTCTCTGATCGCACCGGCAAGATCCTGAAAGTCATTTTTAAAATAAATAGGATAATGGAAATCTCCTTCCCGTTTTACAAGTAATTTCTGTTCTGCCATTTTCCTGTTCTCCTTTTATTACAAGATTTACACATAGCGCAAAATGCGCACACTGCAGCGTCCTTTTTTTGTCTGGTGAGAAACACCGTCAAAAATGAACCGTCCTTTCCCACGTACAGATATAATATCACCCTCTTTCGGCTCATATCCGTTGCTGGTGATCAGTTTTCCGTTGACAAAAACCTGCCCGCCTTCAATATAAGATACCATACTGCTTCTGGATGTCTTAAAAGCAAGCGAGATCAATGAATCCAGACGTACCGAAGCGCAGGTACCGCTGACAGATTCAAGGACAGGGCGTGGAAATTCATCAGAATCCTCCACTTTTGTGATCAGAATATTGGTATGACGGACCCGGCACAGATTTTCAAGAAAGAATTCCGTCATTTTGTTCTGGCAGAAAAACCAGGCAGCTTTTTTCTGAACAACAATATCACCGATCACACTTCTGTCTACTCCAAGATAATCAGCCAGTTCCTGCCGGTTAAAGGGGATCATAAACTGGCTGCTGCCCTGCTGCACCATCTCCTGGGAAAAATAGGAAAGCAGCCTCCCCCGGATGGATTTCGGTGCCGTATGAAGGCTTCTTCTGGAAAGTTCCAGGTTCTTCTTCGCCATGACCATCAGCATGTTACGGATCAGTTTCTCATGGCAGGGACAGGTATCCGGACAGGTGTGAAAAATCTTTCCCACCTCCAGAAAAAGGATCTGGCAATCCTCTGCAGCCGTCACCCCTATGAGCAGCTTTTCCCCTGGAATGCAGGCATATGTCTCTCCGAAAACCTGGCCTGGCGCAATCCGGTTCAGAATACTCTTGTTTCCCATCATGTCAATGCTCTCAATATGAACACTGCCGTTAAGCACAAGTCCCATCGTCTTCACCTGGTCTCCCACCTGCCAGATCGTGCTGCCCTTGGCATAGCTTTGCGGAGTGGCTTTCAGACAGGAAAGCATGTGCTTTGTTTCTTCTGGACTTGTTCCCTGAAAGAGAAAAGTCCTGGAAAGAAATTCATAATTCATTTTTCTCCTTTTGTTGTTATAACAACATACTTGTTGGTTGGATTATATTATAGTATGCGTACAAAGTCAAGGGCGGAGGCAGAAATAAATTATCCATCTCTGACTTTCTCATGCGAAGCGAAAAGAATTTCCTGTTACTTTTCCTTTCGCAATTACAAAACATTCAGAAACCAATCAACTTATTTTCACGAAATACTTATATCTTATAGAACAATATGATCAAATTCAGGAGGAAACTATTTATGGAACAGAACATGTTTTGCTTTCAGTGTGAACAAACAGCCGGATGTACCGGCTGTACAGGTGCCAAAGGAGTCTGTGGAAAGACCGCGGATACAGCCAGACTTCAGGATGAACTTACCGGAGCTCTCATCGGACTTGCCCATGCAGCAGATGAGAATACACCACTTGCAGAAACCACATGGAAACTGATGGTGGAAGGTCTATTTGCTACCCTTACCAACGTAAGCTTCGATGACAAAGCCATCGCAGAAATCACAGACCGCATCCACCAGGAAAAAGCCCGGCTTCGCCCAGACTGTGGCGGCTGCGCTTCCCCTTGCGGACATAACGACGACTACGATATGAAGCTTCTCTGGAACGCCCAGGAAGACATCCGTTCCCTGAAATCCCTGATTCTCTTTGGAATCCGTGGAATGGCAGCTTATGCCTACCATGCAATGACACTTGGTTATACTGACACAGAAGTAAATGAATTTTTTGCAAAATCACTTTTTGCACTGGGCGAGGACTGGGATATGGACCTGCTTCTTCCTATTATAATGGAAACAGGCAAATACAATCTCTCCTGCATGGAGCTTCTTGACCGCGCCAACACTGCCACCTACGGCACACCAGCTCCTGTTACAGTACCTCTTACTGTGGAAAAAGGTCCATTCATCGTCATTACCGGTCACGACCTCCATGACCTGAAACTTCTTCTGGAACAAACAGAAGGAAAAGGCATTAATATTTACACCCACGGTGAAATGCTTCCCTGCCATGCTTATCCGGAACTGAAAAAGTACAGTCACCTGAAAGGAAACTTCGGTACTGCATGGCAGAACCAGCAAAAAGAATTTGCAGAACTTCCGGCTCCTGTTCTTTTTACCACCAACTGCCTGATGCCGCCGAAACCAAGCTACATGGACCGGGTATTTACTACAGGAACTGTCACTTTCCCTGGAACTGTTCACATTAATGAAGAAAAAGATTTCACACCAGTTATCCAACGTGCCCTGGAGCTTGGCGGATATCAGGAAGATCAGCATTTTACCGGAATCAACGGCGGAACTTCCGTTACAACCGGCTTCTCCCATGGAACCATTCTTGGCGTTGCAGATCAGGTAATTGAAGCTGTAAAAGCAGGTGCTATCCGCCACTTCTTCCTGGTAGCAGGCTGCGACGGCGCAAGAAGCGGACGCAATTACTATACCGATTTTGTAAAGCAGTCTCCTTCTGATTCTGTAATTCTTACACTTGCATGTGGAAAATACAGATTTAACGATCTGGACCTTGGAACCATCGGTGGGCTTCCAAGACTGATGGATATGGGACAGTGCAATGATGCTTACGGCGCGATCAAAGTTGCGGCCGCTCTTGCAGAAGCATTTGGATGTGGGGTAAATGAGCTTCCTCTTTCCATGGTGCTCTCCTGGTATGAGCAGAAAGCAGTTTCCATTCTGCTTACCTTGCTTCACCTTGGAATCAAAAACATCCGTCTCGGCCCGACCCTTCCGGCATTTTTATCACAGAATGTGCTCAATTATCTGATAGATAACTTTGGGATTGCTGCGATTACTACGCCAGAGGAAGATTTGAAAACGTTATTGGGATAAGGAGGATACTCTCATGATCAGAAAAATCATTCATATAGATGAAGAAAAATGCAACGGCTGCGGGCTCTGTGCCCGCGCCTGCCACGAAAGTGCAATTGGAATTATAGATGGAAAAGCAAAACTGCTTCGGGAAGATTACTGCGACGGTCTGGGAGACTGCCTCCCTGCCTGTCCAACAAATGCCATTTCTTTTGTAGAAAAGGAGGCAGCTGCTTACGACGAAGCCGCAGTTCTGAAAAATAAGAAAAAGCTGGAAGCACACTCCCAGCTTCAACAGTGGCCGATACAGATTAAGTTAGTTCCCATCAATGCTCCATATTTTGACGATGCTGACCTTCTTATTGCTGCAGACTGCACAGCCTATGCTTACGCAAACTTCCATCAAGATTTTATCAAAGGTAAGATTACTCTTATCGGCTGTCCGAAACTGGACTCTGTAGATTACAGCGAAAAGCTCACCGAAATCATCCGTCAGAACAATATCAAGAGTGTTACCATCGTGCGCATGGAAGTTCCATGCTGCGGCGGAATCCAGAATGCAGCCATAAATGCCATGAAAGCCAGTGGAAAATTTCTTCCATGGCAGGTGTACACCATTTCCACAGATGGAAGGATTCTTGCCTGATTTTGCCCCACAAAAATCCGGACTGCTCCACACAGCCCGGATTTTTTATCCCTGTAATCCCTTTGATTGATGAATCATATCTTCCACTACAATATCAAAGATTTCTCCAATGGAATTACAAAATTGAATGTACTCCCATTTCTTTATTCTTCTTTTCTCTTATAGCTCCAAAATCATCTTTAACACATTCAGCACACTGTCCGGGCCTGGTTTCTCCAGTACGTATCTGGCGGCCTGCTTGGCTTCCTCACGGGCTGTGGTAACCGCATAGCTCTTTCCAGCTTCCAGAAGCATGC
>ERZ772954.2163-NODE-2163-length-13173-cov-145.551151_pt1 | contig 13173 bp, 8 predicted proteins | sample MGYA00580684_ERZ772954 | MGnify/ENA primary metagenome ERZ772954 (study PRJEB29015, sample SAMEA2737654) | human gut metagenome | biome: human gut; feature: human-associated habitat; material: faeces | place: China | collected 2012 ...
TTTTGAAAAAAAACACACAGGACAGCTTAACATAGGAGCTGTCCTGTGTGTTTTTTCAAATCTTAGATGAAAAACCTAAGAATATTAATACTTTTTTTAATATTTCTATGAAATCTTCCAATAAGAGAGTGAAACAGTTTTTCTCTCCACATTGCGGTGATTTTATGTCCGTGCCGGAGGAGTCTTTCTTCATCTGAGCGGTATCAGGTAAAGAACTGTTGCCGGATACATTGGCAGATCCGGCTGTAGAAGCAGTTTCGGAAACCGGATCAGCCACAGTATCTGTAGATGAATCATCAGTGTTTGTATTACCTGATGCCGGTGGCACAGGTGCGGATGCCGGTGGTACCGGAGCTGGTGGCGCCGGGGCAGGATCTGAAATTACAGAAAAATCCGCCGTTGCCGTTCCGGTTGTTGATTCAATGGCAATGTTGTGAGCTCCTTCGGAAAGACCGGCAAGGAAGGATGGAAGTAAAGTTATGATAGTACTTCCGGAGCGGGCAGTATAGTCTCTGTCCCTCACTAATTCAATATTATCTACCATTACCCGGACAAAGGTATCAAAGGATGCATCTGAACGAAATACTGCACCGGAGTGATTGTCTGGATTTTTGCTCACTTCTGCTTTGTCACCTTCCAGCATGACCGGTGGCTTATCAGGAACCACAGGCGGTATTTCCGGTTCCGGTTTTCCTTCAGGTGGAGTGACTGGTAATTTATCAATGACCTCACCAGCTTCTACTATGGTATGACAATCTGTACATACCAGATCACCGGTATATCCGGTTTCCTCCTGTGTTGGCTCTTTAAAGCCCTGTCGCTGGAGATTCAAATGGCATGTTGGATCTATTTCTCCGTATTCCTCCCTACATTCTTCACAGACGGCTTTTTTCGTGCAGGTCGCCTGTCCACCGGAATGGACATGTTGTTCCATTTCCCCTTCGATTTGAAAGGTAAGGACTTCCCCTTCTATAGCAGTGACAGTCACTTTGAGTTTGTCTGTAACCTGAAGCGAATCATTTAAGCCAAGGGCTGCATCAGATTTAGTGGATTGTGTACCGCCCATAACTTCCAGTGCCCAATTTCCCGGTTTTCCATTTAGATTGCTTGGAAAGCGGATGTCAGGTTGTGCAAGATAACAGACTAAACCGGATTTTATGTTTGATGTTTCTGAATTGGTCAGCTGCTTCTCTGACTTATCATATTTGCTGCCATCTGTTGAGAAGTTTCTGTATTCCAGATACAGTGTCCTGTTCAGTTCCGGAATGCCTGCTTTATATCCGATACAGTCGTCAGTACCGGTGGCTGTGCCGCTGAGCTTTACTTTGTATTTACCCGGTTCTGTGATCGTCTTTAGAGTACTATGGTCTGTCCATCCCAGAGCCTCTTTTTCTTTGATCGAAAGTCCCTGTGGAACAGGTGAGATGGCATTTGCCATGGCAGACATGAAATAAACCGGCGTTTGATTTGACGAATTGTATAAATCCAGCAGACCAAATATATGCCCCATTTCATGGATCGGAGACTTCAATGAAACGATCGGTTTTTGATCATTGTTTGCCATATACAGAGTTGAGTAGTTATTTATGACCTGTACATAATATTGGCTTTGAAGCATCCTGCCATCGCCAAGATTGATCTCCACATAGTCTGCATAATCCTTATAGTTCCAAAGCGGATCAGAGCGGTTTATCACAATATTTTGTGTCGTGTTTTTATAGATAACAGTAATGGAATCGATCTTTCCATCCCGGTTTTTGTCAAGATCCTCATAAGAATATGTCTTGCTGCCATCGTAATTCGTAATGGTGTTTCCATTCTGGATCGCTTTGTTTATGGCAGCAGACCAATCGGTGCGCAGTTCGTACATGCGGTAGGCTTTTTCTTTACTCGTTTTATAACCGATTTCATTATCATTGCTGTAACTGGCATAGTATCCGCGTTCATGTTTTAACTGCAGGGAACCGCCGTTATCAAACAGATAAAGACTATTCATGCGCAATTTGTCTGAGGACGCATTCCGGTAGTAATCGCCCACGGAATAATAGGCAGTGTTATAGGAATTGTCTATGATCTCCCGCACAGAGACACCTTGATAAATATCATTCACAAATTCATTCTCATCTGCAAATCTGGCAAATACGATTAAATTTGTAAAGTTTGGATCGGAAGTCTGTTCTGTATTCCCGGCAGCTGCGCCCTTTACGGACAGAGAGCTAAAACCGACATTTAGCAACAGACACATGGATATCAGCAATCCGAAAAATGTACATATTTTTTTCATACATATTCTCCTGTTTGTCGTTGAATGTTGCATAGGTTTTTATAGTTTCTGGAAGAAAGGCGTAGAGCAGTTTTTTATTTCTTAAAATTCGCTCTTTTTCTTAAAGTCGGGTCCAAAATTCTCTTACGGATACGAAGGGATTTCGGAGTAACCTCCAATAACTCGTCGACATCGATGAAGTCAAGTGCCTGCTCTAAGCTTAAAATCTTAGGCGGAACTAAAGTCAATGCTTCGTCAGCGGAAGAGGAACGTGTATTGGTAAGGTGTTTCTTCTTACAAACGTTTAATTCGATATCCTCGTTTCTGGAGCAGGAACCGATGACCATACCTGCATATACTTTTTCACCAGGTCCGATGAATAAAGTACCGCGGTCCTGTGCAGAGAACAGACCGTAAGTGACGGATTCACCGGATTCGAATGCGATCAGCGAACCAAGCTGACGGTAAGCAATATCTCCGCGGTAAGTATCATAGCCATTGAAAATGGTGTTGATAATACCATTACCTCTGGTATCGGTCATAAATTCGCCTCTGTAACCGATCAGACCGCGGGATGGGATATTGAACTCAAGTCTTGTATATCCGCCGGTCAGAGGTTTCATATTGATCATTTCACCTTTGCGCTGGCTTAACTTGTCGATAACAGCACCGGTATACTCATCCGGAACATCGACATAGGCAAGTTCCATAGGTTCTAATTTCTTGCCGTTTTCGTCTGTGTGATATAATACTTCAGCCTTACTTACGGCAAACTCATATCCCTCACGACGCATATTTTCAATCAATACAGATAAATGTAATTCGCCGCGGCCCGATACTTTGTAGCTGTCCGGGGAATCGGTCTCCTCTACACGAAGGGAAACGTCTGTATTTAACTCGCGGAATAAACGGTCTCTTAAGTGGCGGGAAGTGATAAACTTTCCTTCCTGACCTGCCAATGGACTGTCATTTACGATGAAGTTCATGGAAAGAGTCGGCTCGGAGATCTTCTGGAATGGGATCGCAACCGGGTTCTCCACAGAACAGATCGTATCACCGATGTGAATATCAGCAATACCGGAAATTGCAACGATGGAACCAATATTTGCTTCTTCGACATCTACTTTATTTAATCCGTCAAATTCATATAATTTGCTGATGCGGACTTTTTTCTTTTTGTCAGGATCGTGATGGTTGACTACGACCGCTTCCTGATTTACTTTCAGGGAACCATTGTCGATCTTACCGATACCGATACGTCCAACGTATTCATTGTAATCAATGGTACTGATCAGTACCTGTGTCGGTGCTTCAGGATCACCTTCCGGAGCAGGAATGTAATCTAAAATGGTTTCAAATAATGGTGTCATATCTTTTTTGTTGTTTACAAGGTCGTGGATTTCACGAACGGCATAACCGTCTCTTGCGGAAGCAAAAAGGAATGGGCAGTCTAACTGCTCGTCAGAGGCATCCAGATCCATAAATAACTCTAATACTTCGTCCACAACTTCGTTTGGACGGGCTTCCGGGCGGTCTACTTTATTGACACAGACGATAACCGGGAGTTTTAAATCCAGAGCTTTCATCAAAACGAATTTGGTCTGAGGCATAACACCTTCAAATGCGTCAACGACAAGGATAACACCGTTTACCATTTTAAGGACACGCTCTACCTCGCCACCGAAATCGGCGTGGCCAGGAGTGTCGATGATGTTGATCTTTGTTCCTTTGTAAGTGATCGCTGTATTTTTGGAGAGGATTGTGATACCACGTTCCTTCTCAATATCGTTGGAGTCCATGACACGTTCAGCAACTTCCTGATTCTCACGGAATACACCACTCTGTTTTAAAAGTTCATCGACCAGTGTTGTTTTACCATGGTCAACGTGGGCGATGATTGCTATGTTACGTACGTCTTCACGTTTCTGCTTCATAAAAAATCTCTCTTTCTTCTGTGCGGAAAAGAAATTATCTGGAAATAAATCCTGTCTTTTCCTATTAATATAGCTTATAAATTAACTCGAACCCATATATTCTATCACAATTTTATGAGAACGCAAGTAGGCAGCAATATTTTTTTTCAAAACAATATAAAAAACTTATCGACAAGTTACACGAAATTTTTTCTGGAAGAAAATGGTAAAACCATAGTTGTCAGGCAAATCACCGGTCGATTCCGGTGATAAGAGGAAGGGAGAAAAATTCATGGCAGATAAAATTTTTGAAAATAACCAGGTGTCAATTGTGGGAGAGATTGTTTCTGATTTCAGATTCAGCCACGAAGTGTATGGAGAGGGCTTTTATGTGGTAGATGTCGCAGTCAACCGGCTGAGCAATTTTATGGATTACATACCACTGATGATCTCAGAACGGCTCATTGACGTGAATGAGGACTATATTGGTCAGACCATATATGTTATGGGACAGTTCCGGTCATTCAACCGGCACGAGGAAAAAAAGAACCGTCTTGTTTTATCCGTTTTTGTAAGGGAACTGGAATTGTTAGATGAGATCGATGAGGATATCAAGACGAACCAGATTTTTCTGGATGGCTACATCTGCAAAGATCCGATTTACCGAAAAACACCGCTTGGAAGAGAGATTGCAGACCTTTTGATCGCAGTGAACCGCTCTTATGGAAAATCGGATTATATTCCATGTATCTGCTGGGGAAGAAATGCAAGGTTTGCATCCGGTTTTGAAGTCGGTGGGCATGTTCAGGTATGGGGACGTATCCAGAGCAGGGAGTATGTGAAGAAACTGAGCGAGACAGAGACGGAAAAGCGTGTGGCATATGAAGTTTCCGTGAGCAAAGTGGAATTTATCGAAGACGAAGAGTAGATGTTAACAGGGAAATCATTCCTGAGAGTAGATATTGACAGGGAAATCGTGCATTGACAAGGGAATAAGATGGTGTTATGATTTACGCAATGAAAATATTGCTTGGTAGAGGTCGCGTGCTTTATGAGTCGCTTTTTGGATGTGTCAGGAACAGTTGATAAGAAGCAAAAGGAAAGTACGCCGAAAGGGTATGCAGCCTGAAGGCATATTACTTGGGCATAAAGTGAAGAACTTTATGACTGTCATCTGAATGGAGATCATTTGAGATGGGGAGCTATCAGATTCTAGGCAGATTTGCAAAGATGCAGAATGCGTATAATATTAGAATTTTGAGACCGGCTCGTCAGCCGGTCTTTTTTTACTTTACTGTAGCAACATTTTTAACAAAAAAAATTGCAGTGCGTATAATGACGATAGGAGGAGAATGCAATGTCTATTTTTAAAGGAGCAGGTGTAGCGATCGTCACACCGATGAAAGAAAATGAAGAAGTCAATTACGAAAAGTTACAGGAACTGATCGAATGGCAGATCGACCAGGGAACAGATGCAATCATCATTGCAGGAACGACAGGAGAGAGTTCCACACTGACCATGGAAGAGCACAGTAAAGTGATCAAGGCAGCAGTAGAATTTGCAAAACACCGTGTACCGGTTGTGGCTGGTTCCGGTTCGAACTGCACAAGAGAAGCAATTTATCTGACACAGGAAGCAGAGGAAGCAGGAGCGGACGGAATCCTTGCAGTGACACCTTATTATAATAAATGTACACAGGGCGGTCTGGTACGTTATTATTCTGAAATTGCAGAGTGTACAAAGTTACCGATCATCATGTATAATGTACCTGGAAGAACCGGATGCAATATTCTTCCGGAGACAGCAGCAAAGATTTTTAAGGAAGTTGAAAATGTAGTAGCGATCAAAGAGGCGACAGGAAGTGTTGCACAGGCATCACAGTTAATGTATCTGACCGATGGTAGGATCGACCTTTATTCCGGCGAGGATGGAATCGTAGTTCCGCTTATGGCGATCGGTGCGATCGGAGTGATCTCTGTATGGTCAAATGTTGCACCTGCCAAAGTACATGGCATGTGCCAGAGTTTCTTTGACGGAGACTTACAGACTGCAATGAAGATACAGAGAGAGGCACAGCCGCTTGTCAGTGCATTATTCTCAGAGGTCAACCCGATTCCGGTGAAGAAAGCGTTAAACCTCATGGGAAGAGAAGTCGGAACACTTCGTTCTCCTTTGACGGAGATGACCGATGCAAATGCAGCCGTTTTGGCAGATGCGATGAAGGCATATGGCATTCTGGATTAATATAATGGAATGTACGCTTGGCGAGTATTCTATTATCATGAAAAATTGGAGCTGTTTCACAGCTCCTTTTTATGTATTATAATATTGTATAACTGCGAAACTCATGTAAAATGTAAATTTAGAATATGAAGATGAAACAAAAGCTTGAGAAAACACTGGGTGAGCCAAAATCGAACAAGTTCGATTGGTTCTTGCTTGGCAGACATGGCGTTAGCTATGGCTGGCATGCTAGTACCGTTGCGAGCGACACGTAGCGAAAGCGTGTTTTCGAAAATTTTGTTTTATCTTCATATCCTTTCATTGTATAAAGTTGAGTTTCGCAATTCACTATATATCAAAAAACAACGAAGATACGAAAGGCAGGACTTAGGATTATGACAAAAGTAATTATGCATGGATGCAATGGAAAAATGGGACAGACGATCACGGCAATGTGCAAGGATGATCCGGAAATTGAGATCGTGGCAGGCATAGATCTGTATGACGGGATCAAAAATGATTATCCGGTATTTCCGAATATCTCCGTCTGTGATGTGAAGGCAGATGCAGTGATTGATTTCTCAAATGCAAAGGCAGTGGATGATCTGCTCATCTACTGTGAGGAAAAACAGGTGCCGGTTGTATTGTGCACGACCGGTTTGTCCGAGGAACAGCTCGCAAAAGTAAAACAGGTCAGCGGACATGTGGCAGTCTTAAAATCAGCCAATATGTCACTCGGCATCAATATGCTGATGGAACTTTTGAAAAAGGCGGCTTTAACGCTCGCACCGGCAGGTTTCGATATGGAGATCGTGGAGAAACACCACAATCAGAAATTGGATGCACCGAGCGGAACGGCTCTCGCTCTGGCAGACTCCATGAATGAGGCTCTGAATGAGAAATATGCCTATGTTTATGACAGAAGCCGGGAGAGAAAGAAGCGAGAAAAATATGAGATCGGAATTTCCGCAGTGCGCGGTGGAAATATCGTGGGAGAGCATGAAGTGATCTTTGCAGGACAGGACGAAGTGATCGAATTTAAGCACACGGCATATTCCAAGGCAGTTTTTGCCAAGGGAGCAGTGCAGGCGGCAAAATTTCTTGCAGGAAAGCCGGCAGGATTTTATGATATGAGCGATGTCATTCAGGCGCAATGATGAATGAAGTATAAATCAGTACACAGAATAAAAACAGGATGGTGACGGATGGAACAGACCGATTTACGTTATTTAAAAAGTCTTGCAAAGCAGTATCCGACCGTGGCGGCGGCCGCCACAGAGATTATCAATTTACAGGCGATTTTAAGCCTGCCGAAAGGAACCGAACATTTTATCACGGATATCCATGGCGAATATGACCAGTTTCAACATGTATTAAAGAACGGTTCCGGAGCGATCAAGAGAAAGATCGAGGACGAGTTCGGGAATGCCATCAGTCAGGCAGAAAAGAAATCGATCGCCACACTGATCTATTACCCGGAACAGAAGATGGAGCAGGTGATAAAGACCGAGGAGAACATGGAGGACTGGTACAAGGTCACATTGTACCGCCTGATCAGGATCTGCAAAGGAGCGTCTTCCAAGTACACCCGTTCCAAGGTGCGCAAGGCGCTTCCGAAAGATTTTGCCTATGTGATCGAGGAACTTCTGACCGGAAGACCGGATGTATCCGATCAGGAGGCATATTATAATGAAATCATCCATTCGGTGATCAGGACAGGCAGGGCAGCAGAACTTGTGGTGGCGTTCTGCAACCTTATCCGCAGACTTGTAGTGGATCATCTGCATGTTGTCGGCGATATTTTTGACAGAGGACCGTATCCAAACCTGATTATGGATACATTAATGTCACATCATTCCGTGGATATCCAGTGGGGAAACCATGATATCTCGTGGATGGGTGCAGCAGCGGGCAATCAGGCGCTGATCTGCAACGTGATCCGCATCTCCGCAAAATATGGCAATCTGAATCTGCTGGAGGATGGATATGGAATCAACCTGGTGCCGCTTGCAAGACTGGCAATGAGCCGTTATGACAAGGATCCATGCAGTTGTTTTAAGCTGGATTACCGGGAAGAGGAATACGATGTCCGGGATGCAATGCTCGATGAGAAAATGCATAAGGCAATCGCCATCATGCAGTTTAAGCTGGAAGGACAGATGATCGTGGGACACCCGGAATTTGGAATGGAGAATCGTTTACTGCTCGATAAGATAGACATGGCAGCCGGTACAGTCCTGATCGAAGGGAAGAAATATCCGCTCCGGGATCTGAATTTTCCAACCATTGACTGGGAACATCCGTATGAGCTTTCGGCGGATGAGGCAGATGTGATGGAACGTCTGACTGCCGCATTTTTAAATTGTGAAAAATTACAGAGACAGGTGCGTTTTCTTTTTACCAAGGGAAGCCTGTATCATGTATACAATGGAAATCTTCTGTATCACGGCTGTGTGCCGCTGAATGAGGATGGCTCTTTTACCAAAGTCAATATTTATGGGACGGAATATGCCGGAAAAGCGTTGTACGATGTGTTAGAAAGCTACGCCAGAAAAGGTTATTACGCCATTGATCCGGAAGAGAAGAAAAAGGGATCAGACATTCTCTGGTTTATCTGGGAAAATAAAAATTCACCGGTGTTTGGCAAAGATAAGATGACAACGTTCGAGCGGTATTTTGTGGCAGAGAAAGCGACACATGTGGAACCGAAAAATCCGTATTACCGGCTGCTGGAAAAAGAAGAGGTCGTAAATGCGATCCTCGCAGAGTTTGGACTATCCGGCCAGGAGGCACATATTGTCAATGGACATATCCCGATCGAGGCAAAAAAAGGAGAGTCCCCGGTGAAGTGCGGTGGTAAGCTTCTCATCATAGATGGCGGCTTTTCCAAGGCTTATCAGCCAAAGACCGGAATTGCCGGGTACACATTGATCTACAATTCATATGGTCTTGTACTGGCGGCGCATGAGCCTTTTGAATCCGTGGAAAAAGCTGTTTCGGAAGGAAATGATATTGTATCACATACGATTCTGGTGCAGCATGTTGTGAGACGGAAAACGGTTGCAGACACAGATAATGGAAAAGTGATGCGGGAAAATATCCGTGATCTTGAAAATTTACTTCAGGCATATCGTGAAGGAACGATTGTAGAAAATCCTTAAAAGTGTTATACTACATATATCTTACCATAATTTACCAGAGTAACATATGGTCTGGGATAATATGATACCAAAGAAGGGAGTTTCTTATGAAAAAGAAAGTAATACAGATTTTATCCATTGCATTGTGCATGGTGCTGTTGTCCGGAAGCACTGTCACGGCAAATGCAGCAAAGAAATCATCGAATACAGGTGCATATCAGGCAGTATTTGATGCAGAATATTATTATAATTCCAACCCGGATCTTCAGGCGGCGTTTGGATATGATGCACAGAAGTTATTCAATCATTTTGTATCTTCCGGCATTTATGAGGGAAGATCAGGCTGCGCTAATTTCAATGTTGCAATTTACAGAGCCAATTACCCGGATCTTCAGGCAGCATTCGGCAATGACCTTGCATCCTACTGTGCCCATTATGCGGCAAACGGTGCAGCAGAGGGAAGAAATGCAACGACACTGATCTCGGCTGGAGAGGGAGCACAGGCAGCGATTGTCCGTGGTTCCTGCACAACAAAGTTTGATCCGAGAGCTTCCAGGGCAACTAACATTGCAGTGGCAGCTTCCAGAATCAACGGTGTAGTCATTCAGCCAGGGGAAGAGTTTTCCTTTAACAAAACAATCTTACCAAGAACGGCAGCAAACGGTTATGTGGAAGCGCCAATTTATGTGAGTGGTAAACATTCCACAGGAACAGGCGGAGGTATCTGTCAGGTATCTTCTACCATGTATTCTGCAATGTTAAACGGAGGAATCCCGGCGACTGAGCGTCACCCACATTCTCTCCCGGTTCCATATCTTCCAGAAGGCAGAGATGCGACAATTGCAGGTAATTATTACGACTTAAGATTTGTGAATATTTATAATACGCCATTGCAGATTTCAGCAGTAGCAGATTTAAGAACCGGTACAGTCAGTGTGACATTGATCCAGCAGTAATTTATAAGAAAAATAAGAAAAGCAAAATACGAAACTTAAGTTTATTAGGTTTCGTATTTTGTTTTCACGGAAAAGGGGGATTACGATGAACGGAAAAAAAGTTATGTTAACAATCCAGGGGGAGAAAAAAGAGTATCCGTCAGGAACAAGTTTTTTGCGCATTGCGCAGGATTACAGCGATGCGTATCAGGATGATATTGTTCTGGTATTGTACAATAGGAGACTGCGGGAATTAAATAAGTGTGCAGATGGAGACGGAACCGTAGAATTTCTCACAACCGCAGACAAGACAGGGAAAAAGGCGTACCGCAGAAGCGTGACACTTTTAATGCAGAAGGCAGTCTATAATCTCTGGGGAAAAGGGAATATATCGGTGCGTGTAAAATACTCCATCGGACAGGGAAATTACTGTGAACTTGTGAAGTGGGAGAATGATACAGAGGAAGTTGTGAAAGTATCTGAGACAGAAATCAATAAATTAAAGAATGAGATGTATCAGATGGTAGTTTCCGATATTGAGATCCACAAGGAGAGTATCAATACGGATGATGCCGTGACACTGTTTCATGACCTTGGAATGACAGACAAGGAAAAACTGTTCCGTTACCGGAGAAGTTCCAGAGTCAATATTTATGAACTCGATCATTACATGGATTATTTTTACGGATTTATGGTGCCGTCGACCGGATATCTGCGCTATTATGATGTGATTCCTTATGCGGATGGATTTATGCTTCAGTTCCCGGATAAAAATACGAGAGAGGTCGCACCGTTTGTTCCGGCAGAAAAACTGTTCCACACGTTAAAGACATCCAGAGACTGGGGAAAAATGCTTGAGATCGATACGATCGGAGCCTTAAATGATGCGATCGCAGCCGGAAAAACACAGCAGATGATACTGACACAGGAGGCCCTGTTTGAGGAGCGAATCGGAAGACTGGCAGAACAGATCGTTTCAGCAAAAGACCGGAAGTTCATTATGATCGCAGGACCATCCTCATCAGGAAAAACAACGTTTTCCCACAGACTGTCCATCCAGCTGGCTGCAAAAGGACTGAATCCGCATCCATTTCCACTGGATGATTATTACAGGAACCGGGATACCTGTCCGAGGGATGAGAACGGCGAACTGGATCTTGAGTGTCTGGATGCGCTGGATGTGGAATTATTCAACCATGATATGAATGAACTGCTGGCAGGAAAAACGGTCAATCTTCCAATTTTTAATTTCAAAACAGGTAAAAGGGAATACAAAGATAAGCTTATGACACTTGGAAAGGATGATGTGCTAGTCATCGAGGGAATCCACGGACTGAATGATAAGTTGTCCTATTCCCTGCCGATTGAGAGTAAGTTTAAGATTTATATCAGTGCACTGACGCAGTTGAACATTGACGAGCACAACTGTCTGCCGACGACTGACGGAAGACTGATCCGACGGATCGTCCGCGATGCACGGACACGCGGAACCTCTGCAAAGGAAACCATTGCTATGTGGGATTCTGTGCGCAGAGGGGAAGAAAAGTATATTTTCCCATTTCAGGAAGGTGCAGATGTGATGTTTAACTCCGCGCTCATCTACGAACTGGCGGTTCTTAAAATGTATGCGGAACCGTTGCTTTTTGCCATTGACAAAGACTGCCCGGAATATTTAGAGGCAAAGCGTCTGTTGAAATTCCTGGACTATTTCCTTCCGATGCCGAGCGATGGGATTAACCAGAATTCCATTCTGCGTGAGTTTATCGGCGGAAGTTGTTTCAATGTATAAAAGCAATGAAAATTTTGGCGGAAAAAATATTCTTGCGAAAAAAATATTCTTGCGAAAAAAATTTTCTTGCGAAAATTGAAGGAATAGTGTATATTAAGGGGCGTCGCAAAGTTTTTGCGGCGTTCTTTCAGTTTTAAAATAAGTAGGACAAATGATCGCGGCTGCAAGTGTCGAAAGACCGCAGGTGAGGAAAGTCCGGGCTTCACAGGGCAGAATGCCGGATAACGTCCGGTGGAGGCGACTCCAAGGAAAGTGCAACAGAAATATACCGCCGATTCTGGCTTGACCAGAATCTGGTAAGGGTGGAAGGGCAGTGTAAGAGACTACCGCCTTTCTGGTAACAGGAGGGGCATATGTAAACCCCATTCGAAGCAAGACCGAACAAAAGCGTTGACGTGGCCCGCCAGCTTTAGGTAGGTCGCTTGAAATGGCTGGCAACAGTCATTCTAGAAAGATGATCATTCGTGTCTGCATTTGCAGACGGACATAACCCGGCTTATCGTCCTGCTTATTTTAGATAGAGAAGATGTCAGCTGACATCTTTTTTTTTATGCTGGATTGTTGTATGATGGTGTAAGTGTAGAAATTATCGTTGCACCTGCAAAAAGAGCAGTGCAATGTGTATACAAGAGAAAAAATCATGGCAATAATACATAGAAGAAAGTCGAGGATGATCATGCAGAGTGATATTACCGGATTTTTACAGGAATTTCATAAGATCTTAGAAGAGGCAGGAAAAAAAGGAGCTTCCGATATCCATTATGTGCCAAAAAGGCAGTTGCTGCTCCGGGTAGATGGAAGGCTTGTGGATATGACAGAGGAATGGAACGTGTCTTTTTCCATGGAGGAGCTTTTAGAGGCATTGCTGGACAAAAAACAGCAGAAAACATTCGAAGAAAATGGAGAGGT
>ERZ772954.2165-NODE-2165-length-13169-cov-4.974302_pt1 | contig 13169 bp, 23 predicted proteins | sample MGYA00580684_ERZ772954 | MGnify/ENA primary metagenome ERZ772954 (study PRJEB29015, sample SAMEA2737654) | human gut metagenome | biome: human gut; feature: human-associated habitat; material: faeces | place: China | collected 2012 ...
GTATATCAGCCTTCCAAGCTGAGGAGGTGGGTTCGATTCCCATTGCCCGCTCCACCAAAAACCGCCTAGATTCGTCAGAATCCAGGCGGTTTTCTTGCTTCATTACCTCATTTCTTTTCCATACCATATAATAATGTCCCCTTCAAAAAAATTTTGAAGGAGGCATTATTAAACTATACAGCTCTCACCCCACTCTCTTTTTCATCCTTGCCATGAATGCATCCGCCTCGATGGCCTCAGGGGTGAAGCTGTTGTTCTTCCACCATGCGGCCAGTGCTGCACCGACGGTGAAGCCGGTGGAGATCATCTGTTCGAGCTGGGCATTGTCGATGGGCAGCAAAGGCTTGCCCGCTGCACTGAGCAGCTGATTTGTCAGGGCGAGGCCCAGCGCTGCGGTACGGGTCAGAGTACCGGCGGAGACGGTACGGTTGGTAATGATATGTGCGTTCATAGCTTAATTCCTTTCTCTTGTATGTTCGTTTGCTTCTAAATCGGCGATGCGGTGGTTTGCCACCTTCATCTGCTCTTCCAGCACGGGGACGCGCTGGGCGAAGTTGTTGTGCGCCCGCACCTCGCGGGTCAACTCCTCAAGCTTGGTGTCTGTGACAGCCTGACTGCGGCTGTTGGCGATGAGTACGCCGATGAGGGTCACAGCCCCGGTGATGAGGGCGGCGAGAATGGTCTCCATCGGTCTCACCCCTTCCATCTGGACTTATTCGCCCGAGTATCAATATGTACCCACCCGGTCTTACGGCTGGGGTGAGCTGCATCCTTCGGGTACCGTCCGATGCCGCCGCGCCCGGAAAGCAAGGTCTCAGCGTAGGCGGCGACAGTCGCCACCGGCACACCTTCGACGTAGAAGTCTGCCGCCCGGCCCAGCAGGTGCTGGCTGCTCTTGCTGCCGCCCACGGCGGCGTTGTGTTCGGCGGTGCGGTAGCCGCTGGTGATATGTACCGGTTTGCCGAAGTGCTCCCGGATGCACTGCAGCAGCACCACCAGCTCGTCGTCGATGAGGACGACGTCGCTGCCCTTGCAGGCGAACTCGCGGACACGGAAACTGGACGAAAGCTGCCGGGTGGAGTCGCGGGTCATGGAATATTCACGAATCGACATCCTTATCCCTCCACTCAATACTTCTTCCCGCAGATCTCCTCGAAATCCGCCTTGGTGATGATGCCCTTGCGGACATACACCCGCAGCATCGCCTCAGAGATGCGGCCCTGCGTCCAGCGCTCGGTCAGTTTTTCCTTGTTGCTCATAACTTCGTTCTCCTTTCTTATTCTTCGGTGGTGTTGGTGGTATCATCCGGCAGGCTCAGCGCCACCATGTCTTCCAGAGCGTCCGCAATGCGGGTCTGGTCGGAGACGCCGGCGTCTGCCATGGGAGGGTTATCCTCGAACGCCTCGATGGCGGCCAGATAGTCCTCGTCGGTGGTGCAGGCACTGAAATCGCAGCCTGCCTTGCGGTAACGCTCCACCTCATCGTCGAAGACCAGCGCGACGCTGCCGTTGATGATGCCGCCGCCCACGATCATCTTGGTGTAGCGGCCCCACTGGTAACGGTCCAGCCACTGCTCAGCGGTAAGCTTCTCGCCCACCGGGGTGATGACGTCAGATTTGTTGTCGTAAATTTTGTATCGTGCCATTTTGATTTCTCCTTTTCTTTTATGCGGTGTAGACTTCGACGGAATCGTAAGCGGTGTCACTCTTTTCACCGGAATGCCCGCCTGCGAACAAAGCGTAGTCCCCGATGGTCGCAGCACCCATGTCATAGCCCGTCATGCTGGTGCCGATGCTGCTCCGGGTCAGAGATGCGTCGCAGAAATCTGCCACTCCACCTCCTGAAAAGATGGCGTAGTCTCCGACCGTCGTCGCAGCCAGACCCGTCCGCGCCGTGCTCAGGATGGCGGCAGACGTTTTGGTGAGGGAGGCATCGTAGATGTCTGCGGAGGCAGTGTTGCCCACAAATATTGCGTGGTTCCCGACAGTTGCAGCGGCGCTGTTGTTTTTCGTGCTGCTCAGAGCGGTCGCGGTGGTGCGGGTGAGCGAAGCATTGTAGGCGTCCACTGTCGTACAAAAACTACCGGCTCTTCCGCCAGCGAACAGTGCGTAATTGCCTGCGCTTGCGCCTTTCACATTCGCTCGTGCAACACTCAACCAAGGTGCTGTCGTGAAGGTGAGTGAGGGATCGTACGCCAGCACATCGCTCGTCACGTTATCTTTATTTATTTGACTGTAGACCGTCCCACCTGCGAACAGCGCGTAGTTTCCGACGGCTGCACCTCCGATCGCGACTGTGGCGCCTATTATGTGGGCGGCACTGCGGGTCAGAGAGGCATCGTATGCATCCACAGCGCTCACGAGATTTTCATAAAAGCCCAATAGATTATATGACGATGCGCCGCCAGCAAACAGCGCATAGCCGCCGACAGATGCCGCCGCATGACCGCACCGTTTGTAGCTCAGCTCTGTCGGTGTGCTCTTCGTAAGGGAGGTATTGTAGGCATCCACGGAACTGCTGACGCTGTAGCCAAAAGAGGACTTGGAGATATATCCACCCGCAAACAAAGCGTATTTGCCGACGGTCGCGGCCCGCATATCATACCGTGTAGTGCTCAGCGCCGTAGCCATCCCGACCTTTTCCAGCTCTGCACTGTAGCACAGCCTCGCCTTGCCTCCGACACCGATGTACATCTTCTTAACCTTGCGGGCCTTACCGCCGATGCCGATGTAGGCTTTCTTCATCTTGTGGGCTTTGCTTCCGACTCCCACATAAACTGCTTTTGCCATTTTGAAGTTTCACCTCCTTACTGATATACGATGAGCACCTTGTTGGTGGCAAGGCTGCTTCCTGCGCCCGGGTCGGTGGTCTGGGCGGCGAAAGTCAGGCCATTGACCGAGTTGGCCGTGCCGCCCGCACTCGAAGACCCGGCATAGTTGTGGGTGTGGGAACTGTTGGCTTTGCCGTTGAGTTTGGTATTCATCTCGCTTTCGGTGTAATACCGGTCATCGTGGGTGTGGCTGGACGCCGCCTTGCCGTCCACGAGGCCTTTCAGCACCTTGCCCTGATTTGCGCTCAGACTCTGGTCGGTGGCCGTGCTGGTCAGGTTGTCCTGTATGCCGCGCCAGGTGTTGGCGGTGGGCGGCGTATAGCCCAGGGCCTCCGTCACGTTGACTTTGGTGATACTGATGGTGCCGCCGGAGTTCGTGATGTTGCTGCCGGTCTTCACGCCGCCAAGGACGCTGGCCGTTGCTGTCGGCAGCGTGTAACCGCTCACACTGCCGCCGACCGATATGGGACCCCATGCCATAGGTCCATCCCTCCTATTTCACAATGTAATAAACTGCCGTGATGGCAGCTGTCGGCGTCTGCTGCGCTCGCAGCCGCAGTTTTCCTGCAAAGCTTTCGGTCGATGTGAGCCCTGCCGTCAGGGCGGTCTTTGCACAGGTCGGTGCTACCACTACGGCCACACAGTCGTTTGCCGTCAGGCCGGACACTGGGATGTCCAGATAATACGGACATCCCGCAGTGCTGTCGCTCGACCAGCCGCTGGCCGGGATGGTCAAAGACATGATGTTCACCTTATCTGCCTTTGTCTTTCCCATCTCTTCGATGCTTTTGGAGGCCGTCTGAGCCACCAGCGCGATCCTGTCCAGCAGCCGGTCCACGGCTTCCTTCAGATGAGCAAGCGTTATCCCCATCTTGTCCTCCTTTAAGAGCCAAACAGTTCATCCAGCATCGCGTTCACTTCGGTGTCGGTCGCCATGCTGGCGGTGATGCGGGCGTCCATGGTCTTTTCCATGTTGGTCACTTTCTGCTTGTCCGCGCTGGTGTAGTCGTTGGTCGAGAGGCCCTTGCCGGCTTCCTTCTGGACATAGCCGCTCAGATCCACTTTCCAGTCGCCCATCTTTTCCAGCACGCCGTCGATGACCATGTACTCGTCGTACTTGTCGGAGGTACCAGCAGTACCCTTCGGGACCATGTAGATGTACTGTGCAGCGTCTGCCGCCTTCAGGTCGATGTCCCCGGTCGAGGCGACGCTCTTGCGCTTCAGGTGGTCTGCCGCAGCGACAGCTTTGTTGATGGCGGCGGAGACTTCCGTCTCCGTCTGATATTTCTTGTCGTTCGTCAGGTCGCCCACCTTGGTGGGAGCATTGGTCTCCAGCGCAGATACGCGCTGGCCGAGACCGTCCGTCACATTCTTCTGGCGGCGGCCCAGCTCCTGCAGGTCGCGCAGCGCGGGGATACGGGTCAAATCATAACTAGCCATGTGTTTTTTCCTCTCTTTCTTTTATCCATTAAAAATTTCGTCAAGCATCCTCTGCACTTCTTCAGCGGATGCCTGCTGCATCGATGCCGTTCCCTTTGCAAACAGCGTTACAAAGGCACGGATGTTCACCTTCGGGGGGATGGCAGCGTAGAACCGCACACCGCCCTCCACGGTCTGAAGCACAGTCGCAAGGTTTGCTTTTTCGACCTCTCCGGCCGTGTCCAGCGTCAGGGTCCCCATCGGGACGTAAGAGCTGTCGCACCCATCGATGGCCACGTCGCAGCTGTACCAGTACCGTCCTACGGACTTGGCCATCTCTTTCCAGCCCGCCGCCGGAATGGTCAAATCATAGCTGCGGTAGTAGCCGCCGGTGTAGTCTCGCAGCGTGTCGGTCACGAGATCCTGTACGCCGTCGTAGTAGCCCTGGATGTCCTGAGCTGTCTTCTTTGCCTCGGCGGCAGAACTGGCCGCATCCGTTGCCGACTGGGCAGCGCGGGCGACTGCCCCTGCTGCGGCATCTTTCACTTCCTTTACTACATTGTCCTTTACCTCCTGGATGGCCTTTTCGGTTTTTTCCTTTGCGCCTGCTGCGGCAGCATCCGCAGCTGCAGACGCCGCCGGGCCGGCTGATGCCTCCACATTGTTCAGTGCATCCGTCTCGGCTTTGCGTATCTCCGTTACAGCCGAGTCTTTTGCGCCGATGGTGTTTTCATATGCTTCATTGGCCTTTGCGGCGCTCTGTCTGGCGTCCTCTCCGGCCTGCCACGCCTCGTCCTTTGCCTGCTCCACGAGGGCTACCAGCTGTTGCCATGCAGGCACCGGCGGTTCGGGGATGTCCCCCATCGTGCCGCTGTTCATGGCCACGTTGTACTTGATGTCCGCGCTGGTCAGGGTGCGGGTTCCGTCGCTTCCCTCAAAGACGAGCCTGCCGCACCCGGGCGTAGAGGTCACGATGGCGGGTACTTCTATTTTTCCGTCCTCCACGAGCGACGAAAACAGCATTCCCCGCTCTGTGTGCCAGAGCGCCCGGATGGTCATTCCCTCCCACTCGCCGGTCTGGGTGATGTTCAGCCGGTATATCCCCCGGTTCCTGCTGTAGCCCAGACGCAGCTGGTTGTCACAGCCCGATGTCCGCGCCGAACCCGTCGAGGCGAGGGAGATATTGCGTTCTATCATCAGGAGCTCTCCTTCCAGAGCTTTTTCAGCTCATCCACCGCGGGCTGCATCTCGCTGTTCTTGTTCGCCGCCCGCTGCAATATAGTCACCATGCCGTCGTCCTTCTCTTCGGTCGCTGCCTCGGCCTTCTCCACAGTCTCCACCGCGTTCTCCACGGCATCCGCCGCAGCAGTCTCTTTCTTAGTCGCCATAGTATTTCCTCCTTAGTTTGCCTTCGCCTTCGCGCTGTACTTCGGGCTGATGCTCTCGATGCGGACCATGTACTGCTCACACAGACGTTCCGCAGTCTTGATGGCCTTCCAGCCCACGGATGCGCGCTGGTTCAGCGGGTCTTCGCCCGCACCCAGCTGCTTGACGATGTGCTGCAGGCCGCCGCCCTCCACCTCGGTCACAGCGTAGGCATGAGCTGCCAGCACCAGAGTGCCAAACACGGCCAGACCGCTCGGGCAGCCGCTGCCGGTCCAGATCTTCGCCTCGCTGGTCTCGATGAAGCGCACACCGGCCAGCTTGCCGATCTCACCGTTGTAGATTCCGGGCGGGTTATCTCAAAAACATGGATGCATTGCTTTCGGTCCATCACGGCTCCCCGGTCTCCGCCATCAGGCGGCTCAGATCGCCCATCATCCCGCTCACGGTCTTGGAGAGGATGTTGATGGCGTCCTCCTGCAGGTCGCCCGGCAAGGCCCGCACCGTAAAACTGGCTGCCACCATCTCCTGCTTCAGCCGGGTGTTGATCCGGCCCACCTCTGCCCACAGCTTTGCTTCGTCCGGCGTCAGCTTCCGGGTGCCGGGCCGCACGGCCCCCTTGATCAGGGCCGTCAGCTGGTGGAACTCCTCTTCGCTCAGCTCCTTGTCATTGCTCGCTGCTGCGATGGCCCGCGCCCGGTCGCTAGGCGTACCGGTGCGCATGATGTGCTCGTATTCTTCCAGTTTCATTCCTGCTCCCCCGCATTCATTCCGTACAGCGCTGCCATAAACTTTGCTTCTTTGCCCTCTAAGCCCCGCGTTACCTTGAGGTCTTCCGTATCCAGCAGCATTTCCTTGATACCCCTCGAAATTTCCTCGGCAAACTGTGGGTTGGTCGCCATCGGCCCCAGCAGATGCCTTGCCACACCCACAAAGCCGCGGGCGGCACACGTCAGCACCTCATCCGGCGCTTCTTTTTTTGCCTCTATGCCGAGCATCATCTGCCCATTCGCCACTTTCTTAATCTCGATTCGTACCATTGCACTCTTCTCCTTTACGCGCTATGCTTGTCGTTCTTCTCTTCCGCCGCCCTCTGGCAGCTCTTCAGCTTGCGGCAGTACCGGCGCAGCTGCGCCTTCTCCGCCCGCTCGATCTCGAGCCCCCGGCCATAGCCCCAGCAGACGATGCCGCCGGCGGCCATCAGCACGGCCAGGATGGCCGCGCCCGTCCAGCTGCCCACGGCGTCAAAGGTGATGCTGTCGCCCACCCCCGCCGCGCCGATGAGCAGCGCAGTGCCGGTCAGGTAAAGCGCCTGTATCTTCATTTTCATTGCTATTCTCCCTTCGTTGTGGTAAAATCATTCCGGTGATAGGCCCTTTCAACCTGTCACTCGGAGGCTCGTCGGTGTTCCAGCACCGGCGGGCTTTTTGTTTTTCGGGGCCTTCCTGGCGTTCCGCTGGCAGATCTCCATGGCCTCCTGCCGCTGTTCCAGCGCGGCGTTCTTGTCGATGCGCCACAGCTTCGGCCCCTCCTTGTGTGCCGGCAGCTCCCCCCGCTGGCACATCCGCCGCACCGTCTTCGGGCAGATGCCCATCAGCTCGCCGTACTGCGCCACGGTCAGATACGCGGGCAGCTGCCTCGCGTCCCAGACTTTTGCCTTCCGCATGGCCAGCCCCTCCTTACAGCCACTCGCTGCGGATGTCCTCCGCCACGTGCTTGCTAAAGCCCATCAGCTTGTCGCCCCGCTGCAGCGCCAGCACGGCAGCACCCACAAGGGGCTGCATCCCGTTCCAGGTAACGTCCGCCGGGGCAATGTTGGTGGCCTTCTGGTTTGCAGCCTTGCACTTCAGGCGGCCGTCCTCGTCCACCAGCAGCACCAGCCGGTCGGCTTCCTCCCGCGCCCAGGTGGCGTCCAGCGCCGACGGCACGGTCTCCACATATCCGCTCACCAGCTTCTGCAGGGTCTCCAGCTTCATGCAGTCGCCCTCGTCGCACTTGAGCAGAAAGCTCCGGTTCTTCGCCGGGATCACGATCATGTAACGGTTCATATGTTTTCCTTCCTCCCGCACTCTTCGGCGGGTCAGCGGCTTGTCCGCTTTCTCGCTGCGTGATACAATCCTTTCAGAAAGGATGTGTTTTTATGACTGCTTCTCAACTTACTGCTATTTTGTCGATTTTCGCCACAATTCTCGCCTTGGTCGCCTCTCCCATTACAGCTGTTATCAACAATTATTCCGCCTATAAGCTTCAATCTTCTCAGTTGTTTTTCAACGCAAAACTTGAAGCTTATAAAACCTTTATCTCGTTAGCTTCTTCTACCTCCTATCCCTTGTCTTCTGAAGCTGTCCTGCAACTCAGCAGCGCTAATTCCCAAGTCATGATTCTTTCTGGAACTCGTGTGAACAACGCCACAAGCATTTACTACTCCGAGTTGCTTCGTTATCCAGCGTCGCCTTCTAAAGACGAAATGGCGAAACTCGCAAATGCAAAAATCGAGCTGATTATTGCGATGCAAGAGGAACTCAAAGAGTTCCACTGATCTGTGCAATGCCTGCCAAGACAGCACTTTCGAGGCTGCATATTGCTATTGCATACCACGGATACCACCGCAGCATACCTCGCGGCCCCCATCGGGCAATGACATATACGCACACCGCTGCACAAATCCATATTGCTGCCATGCCAATAATCGTTATCACTTTTCCTCCTCCCTCACGCACTTTTCGGCGGGTCAGCGGTATCTTTTTGAGATACTAGCGAGGCAAAAAATATTTCATTGACCTCTTCCGCCGACAAACCATAGTGCTCCTGAATCGCTGCAATTTCATTCTGTCGAAATTGCGCCCCACGGTACTCATTGATTTTAGCATTCAGGCGAGAAAGACTCATCTTCAGATAGTCTGCTAAGTTCTGCTGTGACTCGCCATGCAACTGCATCACAGCGTTTAATTTCCGTTTATTCATCTCTACCACCTCCGTATCTTTTTAGGATACTTAGATATTAGCATCTTTCTCGAATCCTGTCAAGATATTTTTTCTTGCTTTTTAGATTTTATGTGGTATTATTAAGACACAACAAACAAAAGAGGTGATGCTTCATGACCACTGGCGAACGGATACGCCAGCTTCGCATCGAGCACCAGATGACACAGGAAGAATTGGGCGCAAGAATTGGTGTACAGAAAGCGGCCATTTATAAATATGAAAACGGCCTTGTCGTCAATCTTAAACGCTCTATTTTGGAAAAACTCGCCATCGTTCTGGATACTACTCCAACTTATTTGATGGGCATGGAGGATTCTGCACAGCAGGCCAATGTACAGCTCGCTCCCCAGCAGTCCACTCTTTTAGCTGTCTTTGATCAGCTGAATGAAGAGGGGCAGGAAAAAGTTATCGGCTATGCTGAGGATTTAAACCGTACCGGTTACTATAAAAAACAGTCTCCAAATGTCATGGTTACGAAAGAAGCATAAAGACTGAATAGGTGTATTCTGTATGAATTGGATGTATATCGCCATTGGAACTGCTCCATTTGCTCTTCTGGTCGGATATATTTGCGGTAACAAAACTAGGCATAGACAAGAACTTCAACTTAAGTCAGATGAGTTTCAAAAACTGGAATCCGAAATTTCCCAACGAGAAGCTACTCTTAAAGAATTGAATGACGCTGTTTCGCATTATGAGCTTCTCAAAAAAGATTCTCAGCAAGAATTGGAATATCAACAGCAACGGAAACTTCAGTTAGATGAACTTGATCAAAAGCTTGCTGAACGTCATCGAAATTGTGTGTTCCTTGAAACTGATCTTTCCAGTCGTCAAAAGAAATTGGATGAACAAGAAGATTTCATTCACAAACTCTTAAATTCTAACCCTGCCACTGCTCCTTTTTTTGCAAAACAATTCGCAGATTATCTTCACCTGCAAGATTTGAAAGAGGTCAATTATCTTCAAACAAAGCCACACCCAGCATTTACGGCAGCTGAAAAAGTCAAAGAAATAGCAGCTCAAAAACGTACCCTTCAGCAACAATGTAAGCTTCAGGAGTATCAATTAACCCTCTACGAAACCATTTTTCCTTGGCTATCCGACTTTAAAGAAATTAGTTCGGAAGATTTGCAACAGTTTGCTGAATCTGAAATCGCACCAGAAAGTGAATATTCTTCTTTGAAAAAATGGTTATCACCTCAAGAATATCGTTCGCTTTCATCAGCCGATAGGCTTCAACTCGCTTTGGAGAGGTATTCTAAACGTCAAAAGTCCAACTGGCAAATCGGTATCGAATATGAACGCTATGTTGGTTATTGCTACGAGAAAAAGGGGTATCGCGTCAGATACAATGGTGCAACCGAAGGCCTTGAAGACATGGGTCGCGATTTGATTATTTCTAAAGACAATAAGATGTATGTTATTCAATGCAAGAGATGGTCTGTCGAAAAAACAATTCACGAGAAACATATTTTTCAGCTCTACGGAACAACTATTCTTCAAAAAATGGAACACCCTGATTGCACAGTTGGAAGCCTGTTTATTACAACCACCTCTCTTTCAGATTTAGCAAAGTCCTGCGCTGACTATCTTGACATCACTGTTGTCGAGAATTTTCCCTTGAAAGAATACCCTCTTATTAAATGTAATGTTTCAAAAGATGGAGATCAAATCTATCACTTACCGTTTGACCAACAGTATGACCGAGTCATAATCAACCCTTCCGATGGTGATTTTTATGCTTCGACGATTGCGGAAGCCGAATCCAAAGGCTTCCGCCACGCTTGGCGGTGGAGTGGTTCGTAATCTTCAATCCTTAGTTTATAATTCAGATTATAATTTAGAATCGAGGTGCTTATTTATGTCCACCCGTCCCCATCCCGAATCTGCCCGCATCATCCGGGAGGCACGGCAGGCCGCCGGGCTGACGCAGAAGGAATTGGCGGAGAAGCTTGATGTCACCATCGGCACGATCGGCTATTATGAGCGAGGCGTAGGCCAGCCCAAAACAGATAATCTCTTTGCACTCTGTAACATCCTGCACATCAGACCCGCCGACCTCCTGAGCGCCGATACATAACCAAACGCCCCCGCCAGTGTTTCCACCAGCGGGGGCGTTTGTACAAAAAAATCCCGGCAGCCTTGTACGAAAAAGCTGCCGGGGCGCGCATGGGACAATGTCGGAGAAAAACGTAGTCAATGACTCTCTGCCTGCTGACACATCCAGTATACCATACCTCATGTGCATCGGCAAGCAAGTCGGAAAGGAGTTTTTATGGCCAAAAATAAAAAGCGTGCCGATGGACGGTATTCCTGTCAGGTCTACCTCGGCAAAGGCCCGGACGGGAAACGCAAATACAAGACCTTCTATGGCTCGACTCTCCGTGAGGCCAGGGCCGCTGCAGATGATTTCCGTTCTGCCGTCAGCAAGGGCATGGACCCGGAGCAGGCCGAAGCCACCTTAGGCACCCTGTACGATAACCTCATTGCCGCCAAAAAGGCAAAGGGCATCGGCCAGAAAAGCATTGACCGACTGGCGACCAATAAGGCCCACTGGGGCGAACTGGTGGATGTCCCGGCGTCTGAGCTGCGCGCGGCCGACTTCCAGAAGGTGCTCAACAACTTGGCCGACTGGCACGACGGCAAGCCGCCTCTCTCCCACTTCACCCTCACCAACCTGCGCGGCAGCGCCAAGGCCGCGTATGACCTCGCCATCCCGGAGATCGTGATGTACAACCCTTTGGTCAAGACCATCACCCCCGCCGGGGCCGCACCGGAGCCGCGCGACCCCCTCACCGAAGAGCAGCAGCGCTGGATCCGTGAGACACCCCACGCCGCCCAGCGAGCCGCCATGCTCCTACTCTACTCCGGCCTCCGCCGCAGCGAGGCCACCGCCCTCACTTGGGCCGACATCGACCTTGACGACGCCACCATCACGGTCAACAAAGGCTACGACTTCCGCGCCAAGAAAGTCAAGATCACCAAGACGCCTGCCGGCGTCCGCGTCGTCAGCATCCCCAAAGTTCTTGTCGATTATCTTCGCACCCAGCAGGATGGCTGCTTCTATGTGCTCCACAACCACAAAGGCCAGCAGATGACCGAGCAGGGCTGGAAGCGTCTGTGGGAAAGCTATATGCGCGACCTGAACGTCAAGTACGGCTACGACGGCCAGCAGAACAAAAATCGCCCGGGCGGCCTGCCCATGCGCATCGACGCCTTCACCCCGCACCAGCTCCGCCATACCTTCTGCACTCTGATGTACTTTGCCGGTGTGGACGTCATGACCGCCCGCGACCAGATGGGCCACAAAGACATCTCGGTCACGCTTGGCATCTATACCGCCCTCGACAAAAAATTCAAGAAGAAGAAAATAAATCGTCTGGACACTTACCTCAAAAAGTCCTGTACACAGTCCGGCTGACTTGTTTCTTGCCCTTTTTGACTTGCATCTTGACTTGCATTTCAAAAAAACTTTCCGGGAAATTAGGGCAATTAGCGCCCACATTCCCCTCCGAAGGCTATCTCCCAGCCAAACAAAAATCCCCGAAAAGCCAGGCGAGAAGCCACTTTTCGGGGATTTTACTTTGGAGCTACTGATCCGATTCGAACGGACGACCTGCTCATTACGAGTGAGCTGCTCTACCAGCTGAGCCACAGTAGCACATTGCGATCTCTGCAACGTGTGATATTTTACCATAAAAGCCGGGAGCTGTCAAGATTGATTCGCAACTTTATCCCTCTGTGTTTGATTTAGCTCCTTTGCAAGGACGCGGCTCAGCTCACAGACCACAAAGCAACAGCCGAGAAACACCAGCAGCGCACAATCGGGCGGGAGGCGGCGCATCGTGGTCACGCGGCCGCACAGGCTGCTGAACGTCTCCTGCGCCCGCTGAGGAAGGAGAAGATAAAATACCAGCAGCGAAAGCGGCAGATGGAGCAGCCGGGCGCGGTAGAGTGGGCGGAGGGTCATCTCGGGCGGGCAGATGGTCCGCACCTGCATCAGAACAGAAAGCCCCTGCACGCTCAGCGCCGCGCAGCACAGCATACTGGCGAACCGGCCGCTTTTCGCAGCCAGGTCACAGCCGGAGCAGACCTCTAAAAGCATCGCGCAGAAAACGCCTGCACCGGAGGGCAGTGCTTCCCCCGCTCCTGCGGCCAGCATCCGGAAAAACAGGACGAAACCGCAGAGCTTGAGGTAGGTCTGGGACGCCTGCGCGATGATGCCGTCCAGCCGGAGAGGCTGCGAAGCGGTCGGGACAGCGGGGTGCGCCATTGACCCAAGCGTCCCTCCCAGCCGCGCCAGAAGCGCGGCGGACAGATAGCCCGCCGCCACCTGTGCAAGGAACAGCAGGACGCCCAGCTCTGCACTGCCCAGCATGGACTGCCCGACAGCCAGTATCACAAAGGACGGGCCGGAACAGACACAGGCCGGAAGGAGCGCATCGGCCTCCCGCGCGGTGAGCTGCCCGGAGCGGACGGCCCCGGCGGCGGCACTTGCTGCGGGGGCAAAGCCGCCCAGAGAGCCGATGAGCAGCACCCGCCCAGCCGCCGG
>ERZ772954.2167-NODE-2167-length-13166-cov-5.612463_pt1 | contig 13166 bp, 10 predicted proteins | sample MGYA00580684_ERZ772954 | MGnify/ENA primary metagenome ERZ772954 (study PRJEB29015, sample SAMEA2737654) | human gut metagenome | biome: human gut; feature: human-associated habitat; material: faeces | place: China | collected 2012 ...
CAGGACTTTCTGGTTGCGGAGACAGGACTCGAACCTGCGACCTCCGGGTTATGAGCCCGACGAGCTACCAACTGCTCTACTCCGCGATATTTATTTTTGGTGCCGGTGACCGGACTCGAACCGGTACAGTATTGCTACCGGGAGATTTTAAGTCTCCTGTGTCTACCATTCCACCACACCGGCAGCTTATCGGCAAATATTAGGATACCATACTCCCGGGGAACTTGTCAAGAGGAAACTTTAAAATAAGGAAAGAAAATTGAAATGCCGCGAAATGCCACGGCATTTCAATCTGGAGCGGCTGATGGGAGTCGAACCCACCTATGCAGCTTGGGAAGCTGCCGTTCTACCGATGAACTACAGCCGCAGGAACGTATTGTATTATAGCAGACCTTTCTTTATTTTGCAACACGAAAAATGGCGGGTCTTCTGAAAAAGTTAGAAGGATCTCCGGGGGTCAAATGACGGCGGCATGAACGCCTTTGCACACTCATATAATGCACCGATCAGAAAGGGGAGGTCATCATGAAAAAAATCCTGGCGCTGATGGGCGCCGTATTGCTGCTGAGCGTCAGCGCCCGGGCTGTGGAGGTGTCCGCTCCCTCGGCACTGCTGATGGAAAAGGAGACAGGGACCGTGCTGTTTGCCAAAAACGAGCACGAAAAGCTGGAGCCGGCCAGCGTCACCAAGATTATGACGCTGCTGCTGACCATGGAGGCCATTGACGGCGGGACACTGCGCTATGAGGACACCGTTACCGCCTCACCTCACGCCTGCTCCATGGGCGGCAGTCAGATTTGGCTGAAGGAGGGGGAACGGCTGACCGTGGACGAGATGCTGAAGGCCGTGTGCGTGGTATCCGCCAATGACTGCGCCGTGGCACTGGCAGAGCATCTGGCCGGCAGTGAGGAATCCTTCGTGGAGCGGATGAACCGGCGGGCAGCGGAGCTGGGGATGAATGACACTACTTTCAAAAACGCCTGCGGTCTGCCGGTGGAGGGCCACGTCACCTCTGCCTACGACATTGCTTTGATGAGCCGGGAGCTGATGCTGCGCCATCCGGATATCCGAAGATACACAACGGTCTGGATGGACACCCTTCGAGATGGGGCATCCTCACTGGTCAATACCAACAAGTTAGTGCGGTTTTATGACGGCACTACCGGACTGAAAACCGGCTCCACCAACGCTGCCGGATACTGTATCTCTGCCACAGCGGAGCGGGAGGGCATGGAGCTGATCGCCGTCATCCTCAAGGGAAAGACCTCTCCGGAGCGGTTTGCGGACGCGCAGACGCTGCTGAATTACGGTTTTGCATCCTACGCCCTGAAAACCGTTATCCCCGACGAACCGCTGCCGCCGGTGCCGGTGAAGTTAGGGACGCAGGCTACGGTCCAGCCAATTCTTGGGGAAGAAAATCAGCTGCTGCTGGAAAAGGCCCGGACGGGGGAACTGGGCCAGTCCGTGACGCTGGAATCCTCCGTGCAGGCCCCGGTGGCGGTGGGGGACCGGCTGGGAACGCTGACCGTCACTTCCGGGGAGGAGGTTTTGGCAGAACTGCCCTTGCTGGCCGGGGAGGAAGTCCCCCGGATCACCTTCCTCCAAATGCTGCCGCGGGTACTGCGGATCGCTCGTTTGGCTGAGTGAACGGCTCCCGCACCGCCCTTTTTCTCTTGCCGTACCCCGGAAAAAATGCTATACTGGACAAACAGAGGGAAAATGTGCCCTCTGGCTGAAATTTGATACATGAGGGTGAATCACATGCTGGATGTTCAGTTGTTTGATCTGCATACATTTTTACCGAAGCCTTACAAGGAGGCACTGCTGCCCCGTTTGAAAAAAGCCCATGAAAAACTTCAGACCGGCACCGGTCTGGGCGGAGAATTTACCGGTTGGGTGCATCTGCCTCAGGCGTATGACCGGGAGGAATTTACCCGGATCCGGACTGCCGCTAAGAAGATCCAAAGCGATTCTCAGGCATTGGTGGTCATCGGCATCGGCGGCAGCTATCTGGGAGCCCGCGGCGTGATCGACTGCCTGTGTTCTCCCAATTATAACCTGAAAAAGAAAGAGACGCCCAACGTGTACTTTGTGGGCAACGGTCTCTCCGGCGACGCACTGAGCGAGGTACTGGATCTGGTGAGGGATGTGGATTTCTCCGTGAATATCATCTCCAAATCCGGTACCACCACGGAGCCTGCCGTGGCCTTCCGTTTCTTCCGGGAGCTGCTGGAGGAGAAATACGGCAAGGAGGAAGCCGGTAAGCGCATCTACGCTACCACCGATAAGGCCCGGGGTGCGCTGAAATCTCTGGCGGACGCCGAGGGCTGGGAGACCTTTGTGGTGCCGGATGACATCGGCGGCCGCTATTCCGTCCTTACCGCCGTGGGCCTGCTGCCCATCGCCGTTACCGGTGTGGATGTGGAGGCCCTGATGGAGGGCGCGGCTGAGATGATGAACGTCTGTGCCGACGGCTCCTACGATAGTCCCGCATGGCAGTATGCCGCCCTGCGGTATGAGCTGTACCGGGCTGGGTACGCCATTGAAATTCTGGGCTGCTACGATCCGGCCTTCCGGTTTATGACGGAGTGGTGGAAGCAGCTCTACGGCGAGAGCGAGGGAAAGGACGGCAAGGGCCTGTTCCCCGCCAGTGTGGAGTTTACCGCGGACCTGCACTCCATGGGTCAGTATATTCAGGAGGGCCGCCGCATCCTCTTTGAGACGATCGTGCGGCTGGGCGCCTCCGACCGGCAGTTGGCCGTTCCTCGGGACGAGACGGACGGCGACGGGCTGAACTTCCTTGCGGGTGCGTCTATGGACCACATCCGGGACCGGGCCACGGAGGGAACGCTCTTGGCCCACAGTCAGGGCGGCGTACCCAACGTCATTGTGAATGTGGGCGGTAAGGGTCCCCGTGAGCTGGGCCGGCTCATCTACTTCTTTGAGTATGCCTGCGGCTTGTCCGGCTATCTGCTGGACGTGAATCCCTTCGACCAGCCCGGCGTGGAGGCGTATAAGAAGAATATGTTTGCCCTCCTCGGCAAGCCCGGCTACGAGGATCGTAAGGCGGAGCTGGAAGCCAAGCTGACCGAAAAGCATTGAGAAAAGCGGAATACGAAAAGCGGAATATGCAAAAAAACACGGCAGAGCATACATTGCTCTGCCGTGTTTATAAACAAATTTTGAAGTTACTTTTTGGGATTGTCTTTTTCCATTCTTTATGGTATGCTATGACTACGAAAGGTCCCGTTAATTACGGAGACGAACTATGACAGGAGTGATCTATTATGGTTAGACTGATTATGGGCGTCAAGGGTTCCGGCAAAACCAAGCAGCTCATCGAACTCATCAACGCTGCCGCAAAGGATGAGGCCGGCAATGTGGTCTGCATTGAGCCGAAGCGTGACATGTCCTACAATATTCACTACAACATCCGCCTGATCGACGCGCAGGAATACGATCTGCACAGCTATGAGGTATTCCGTGGCTTCATCAGCGGTCTGTATGCCGGCAACTACGACATTTCTCAGGTGTTCATCGACAACCTGTGCAAGACCGTGGGCACCGATGTGGATGCGGAGACCGAGAAGTTCCTCAACTGGCTGGATGTATTCGGCGAGCGGAACAACATCAAGTTCACCGTCACCATCAGCGGCGACGTGGAAACTGCTACCGACGGTATGCGAAAGTACCTGTAATTGAATAAAAGAAAACCGCCTTGCTGAAAAGCAAGGCGGTTTTTGCTGTCCGGATTTGAAAGCTCAGCTTTCTTGGGCGTGTAAAGTACCGTTGGGGGTGGAGAGACAGCAGGAGGATACGCCGAAGCAGCGCAGCAGCTGCTGGCGGGCTTCCAGCGCCTTTTCGCTGAGATACCAGACCACCGTATCCTTTGTCTCCAGATAGGCGCAGGCGTAGCGGTCAGAATAGTAGGTGCGGCCTTTGGCTTCCAGTGCGGCCACAGCGTCTCCGTTGAAGGCGGTGGGTTTTCCGGTACCCTTCCGGCCGTGGCCCTCCGCCGTCAAAAGCAGGGCGAGCTTCTCACCGGGGATCTGGTCATTCAGAGTGCTGAGCGCGTAGTAGACGGTCTCCAAAGGCTCCATGGCATATACGGGAACAGCGCCGTCCGTGTCCTCATGTCCGGACACCTGCAGCACGATCCGGTCTGCGGCCTTTCCGAGAGCCTGATAGTCCGGAATTGCTTCCCTTCGGGCCGGGGCGCTTGCCGCCACATACAGCTTTTTCTCCGGCACAGCGGCCCGGAGCGCCTGTACGAAGGCAGCCAGGGCGTCGCCATTTTCAGCGGACGGGGTGATGTTCAGATAAACGCCGTCATAGCTGCTGTCGGTCAATGCTTCGGCAACTGCCGTGGCTGCGGCGGCGGTGCTCTTCAAAACGCCGGACTGACCGGAAATACCCAGCAGGACCGTCTGGCCGGAGGCGGTTGCTGTTTCCATGACCTGTTTCTGCGTATTGCTGACACTCAAAGCCAGCCGAGGGTTCTGACCGCCGGTCAGCGTTCCTGCCATGAGTATGACGGTCTGATATCCGGAAAGGTCCTCCGCTTCCTCGCCGGAGCGGAGAAGGACCATGGCCTCATTTGCGGTCTGAGCAGGGTGCAGTTTGTCATACAGGCGGCTGAGCATGACAGCAGCCTGTTCCCGGGTGGCGTACCGATCCGGCACGAACAGATCATTCCCCATACCGCTGACCAGACCCAGCTCGTAGGCCATAGCGATATGCCCCTTGTTGGTGGTCACGTCCCGGAAGGGAAGCGGATCATCTTCCGCAAGACCGGCGATGGGCCCGTAGCCCAAGGCCCGGATCAGCATGACTGCCAATTCCTCCCGGGTGATGGGATCGCCGGGACGGAAATCGCCGGTCTGACGGGTGACTGCCCCGTGCTCATAGCAGGCCCGGAGGGCCGGCTCATACCAGGCGCCCTGCGGCACATCCGAAAAGATCCGGTAGTAGGTCTCACCGCTCTGCCAGCCGAAAAAACGGCTGAGTGCCACGGCGAAGCCCGCCCGGGTCATGGGCTGGCCCACGCCGAAGGTATCGGCGGTCTTGCCCTGAAACCATCCCTGAGCCGCGCAGCGGTCGATGGCGGTTGCCGCCCAGTGGTTGGACGGCACATCCTGAAAGGAAGCCGCCCCGGCGGGAACGGTAAGCGCCCCGCTCAGCACCGCGCACAGGCACAGGCAGGCGGTCAGCTTTTTCAAAATCGTTCGTTTCATCTATCTGCCTCCTTATGGAAAGGGTATCCGTTTTTGGACTTTATTAGACGGTTTTGGGAAAAACTCCCATCTATTGTAGCAGACAGCGGCCTGTTCGTCAAATCCGGAGGGAAAACTGGCTGAAAAACAGGGAAAAAACCGAAGGGACCTCTTTCGCTGAGCAGAAAAATGTGGTATCCTATATGCGCTTTATGAACTCTTACGGAGGATTGATTATGAACAACAACGAGATCCTGCTTTTAAAGCTGGGCGAGGTGGTGCTGAAGGGCCTGAACCGCCGCAGCTTTGAGGATAAGCTGGTGAGCAATGTCCGCCGCCGGATGAAGCCCTGCGGCAGCTTCCAGATCTACATTCGCCAGAGCACTATCTATGTGGAGCCTCAGACCGAGGACTGCGACATGGAGGCCGCCTTCAAGGCTGCCCGTCAGGTGTTCGGAATCGTGACGGTGGCCCGCGCCGTCCCTTGCGCCAAGGAGATGGACGCCATTGTGGAGACCGCCAAGACCTATCTGGCGGATGAATTTGCCAAGGCCAGAACCTTCAAGGTGGAGAGCCGCCGGGCGGACAAGCAGTTCCCTATGAACTCCATCCAGATCTCCCAGTATGTAGGCGGTGAGCTGGGGCAGTTCTTCAACGTGAAAGCGGATATGCACCATCCTGATCTGACGGTTTATGTGGAGATCCGGGAGAAGTACGCCTATATCCACACGCCCTCTGTCCCCGGCGCCGGCGGCCTGCCCATCGGCATGGGCGGCCGGGCGGTGAGCCTGCTTTCCGGCGGTCTGGACAGCCCCGTTTCCTCCTATATGATTGCCCGCCGGGGCGTGGAGCTGGAAATGGTGCACTTTGTTTCTCCCCCGTATACCTCCCAGCAGGCGCTGGACAAGGTGCTGGAGCTGGCCCGGCTGCTGACGGTGTACTGCGGCCGGATGATCGTCCACATCATCCCCTTCACGGAAATTCAGGAGGAGATCCGCCGCCAGTGCCCCGAGGAATACTTTACCCTCATCATGCGCCGGTTTATGATGCGGCTGGCAGAGGCAGTGGCCCGGAAGTCCCACGCCTCTGCGCTGGTTACCGGCGAATCTCTGGGTCAGGTGGCCAGCCAGACCATCAAGGCCCTGGGTGTCACGGAGGACGTGACGAAAATGCCCGTTCTGCGGCCCCTCATCGGCACCGACAAGGTGGAGATCATCCGCATGGCCCGGGAGATCGGCACCTACGAGACCTCCATTCTGCCCTATGAGGACTGCTGCACGGTCTTTACCCCCCGCCACCCCGCCACCCGGCCGGTGCTGGAGGATGTGGTGCAGGCGGAATCCGTTCTGGATATTGACGGCCTGGTGGCCAAGGCCCTGGAGGGCGAGACCTGGGTTCGGGTAAAGCCCTGACCGGATCGGAAAGAAGGCATCTGTTATGTCACATACCGCTGAGATCATTGCCGTCGGTACGGAACTGCTTCTTGGAAATATCACCAACACCAACGCCAGCGAGATCTCACGGGCGCTGTCTGCTGTTGGTGTCAATGTGTTCTGGCATACCGTGGTAGGGGACAACCCGGAACGGCTGCGGGAGGCGCTGGACATCGCCCGGAAGCGGGCGGACGTCATCCTCACCACTGGCGGCCTTGGCCCCACCTATGACGATCTTACCAAGCAGACCGTCTGCGAGACCTTCGGCAAGCCGCTGGTCCTGCGGGAGGATGTGCTGGAGCATATTCGGACTTATTTTGCCCGGAACGTCCACCTGACCATGCCGGAAAATAACCGCCAGCAGGCGGAGTTTCCCGCCGATTGCGTGATCTTCGACAATCCGGTGGGCACCGCTCCCGGCTGCGCCTTTGAAGCGGAGGGGGTGCACGTGCTGATGCTGCCCGGTCCGCCCTTTGAAATGCGGACCATGCTGCAAAGCTGGGCGGTCCCCTATCTGCGGGGACTTTCCAAGGAGGTCATTGTGTCCCATGACATTATGACCTTCGGCCTTGGGGAAAGCCCTATGGAGGATCTGATGCGGGAGCGGATCTCCCGGATGGGGAATCCCTCCCTCGCCACCTACGCCAAGCCCAGCGAGGTCCGGCTCCGCGCTACCGCCAAGGCGGACAGCGCAGCGGCGGCGGAGGCCATGCTGGCCCCGGTGGTGAAAGAGGTGACGGATTATTTGGGAGACGTGGTGTACGGCGTGGATGTCCCTAATCTGGAAACCGTCTGCATGACACACCTGAAGGAAAAGGGCTGGACCTTCGCCACGGCGGAAAGCTGCACCGGCGGCCAGATAGCCGCCCGGATCACGGCCCTGTCCGGGGCCTCCAGTGTGTATCGGGGCGGCGTGGTGAGCTACTGGACCAGCGTAAAGGCAGAGGTGCTGGGGGTGCCCCAGACGCTTCTGGACCAATACGGCGCCGTGTCGGAGGAATGTGCCCGATCCATGGCGGAAAATGCCCGGCGGATCACCGGAGCTGACATTGGCCTGTCCGTCACCGGCGTGGCCGGTCCGGACCCGGACGAGCGCAACAACCCGGTGGGACTGGTGTATGTGGGTCTGGCGTCCCCCGATGGGACGTGGTGCCGGAAGCTGGAGTTGGGCAAGCGCCGCCGGGATCGCATTCAGGATCTGGCTGCCAACCACGCCTACGATATGCTGCGCCGCTGCCTGACTGGACTGCCGGTGGAGCAAAGCGGCACCGGAAAACACATGGAAAAGCTGTAAAACGCGACGAAAATCGCAAATAACAGCAAAATGACAGCAAAAAGGACACTGGCTTGTATAACAAGCCAGTGTCCTTTTTATCATTATGATGCTTGCGTTGTTGTCGATCGGATCACTTCAGGACCCGGACGCAGCCCTCGATCAGGCTCATGGTGACGGTATCGCCCACGCTGAAACGCTCCGTCAGCTGGGGGTTGTAGACCTCCACGATGATGGGCTGCTCATTCAGCATGACCTCGTACTCGATCTTGGCGCCGTAATAGGTGGCACGGGAAACGGTACCGGGGAGAGCACCGGCATCCTTGGTAAGCAGGAAGGATTCGGGGCGGACCGTCAGGCAGCAGGCACCGCCCACTTCCACACCCTCCATCTTGCCGGGGGCGGGGATGGAGAAGGTCTTTCCACCAATCTCCACCAGCGCGGCCTCGCCGTCACGGCCCTTGAAGATGCCGTCGATGAAGTTGGCCTTGCCGATGAAGTTTGCCACAAAGCGGCTGGCGGGCTGCTCGTAGATCTCCTGAGGAGTGCCCTGCTGGCAGATAACGCCGTCCTTCATGATGACCACCTTGTCGGAGATGGCCATGGCCTCGGACTGGTCATGGGTGACGTACAGAGAGGTGATCCCCAGCCGCTGCTGGAGGGCGCGGAGCTCATCCCGCATGCTCTCGCGGAGCTTGGCGTCCAGGTTGGACAGGGGTTCGTCAAACAGCAGCACGGAAGGCTCGATGACCACGGCACGGGCCAACGCCACACGCTGCTGCTGGCCGCCGGAGAGCTGGTTGGGGAACCGCTTCTCCATGCCCTTGAGCTGCATCAGCTCCACTACGTCATTGGTGCGGCGGATGATCTCATCCTGAGGGAGCTTAGCCACACGCAGACCGTAGGCGATGTTCTCCCAGATGTTCAGGTGGGGGAACAGGGCGTAGGACTGGAACACCATGGAGATGCCCCGCTTATTAGGGGGGATCTTGGCTACGTCCCGGTCTCCGATGAACACGTTGCCGCTGGTGGGATACTCAAAGCCGGAGATCATCCGCAGGGTGGTGGTCTTGCCACAGCCGGAAGGGCCCAGCAATGTCACCATCTCGCCGTCCTTGATCTCAAGATTGATATGGTCAACAGCCACGAAGTCCTTGCCGGTATCGGGCTGCTGAAAAATTTTGGTCACGTCCTTCAGGACCACGCCGGAGCTCTTTTTGCTGAAGCCCAGCTTCTCGTTCTTCTCTTGGCTCATTTTGATTCCTCCGTTTTCGATTTAGCCTGAGGCACCTTGGAACGGGGCGCCAGCAGAAGGTTGATGACGGTGTTGAACAGGCCGATAAACACCAGCAGAATGCCTACCATCATCGTGACAAAGGCAGCTGCCTGCCCGTATTTCGCCAGGTCAAACAGGGAGTAGATGTTGCTGGTGACCAGCTTCCACCGGGGAGAGACCAGGAAAATGACCGCGCTGACGGCAGTGATGGCCTTGGTGAAGGAGTAGACAATGCCGGAGAAGAAGGCGTTTTTCAGCATGGGCAGCGTAATGCGGCGGAAGGAATAGCCGGTGTCGGCGCCCAGAATGGTAGAGGCCTCTTCAATGGAATTGTCGATCTGCAGCAGGGTGGTGGTGCCGGACTCGATGGCTACCGGCATGTTCCGGAAGGTGAACACGATCACCAGAATCAATCCAGTGCCAGTGAGGGCCAGCGGCTTGGAGTTGAAGCCCAGGATGTAGCTGATGCCCAGCACGGTGCCGGGAACAGCGAACATCAGGACGGAGGCGACCTCGATAAAACGCTTGCCGTAGTAGTTCCGCTTGGCGGTGATATAGGCGATGACCATGCCCAGCAGGCCGCCGATCACGGCGGAGATCAGGCCCAGCGTCATGGAGTTTTTCAGGCTGTCCCAGCCGTACTGGAGCGCCTTGCGGTACTGATCCAGCGTCAGGGAGAAGTCCACGCCCCAGGTGCGGACAAAGGAGGCAAAAATTACCGTGCCGTAGAACAGAATGATGATGGCGGAAACGATTAGGCAGAAAGCAAACAGGGGCCACTTGATGTGGGGTTCCTCAATGAGCTTCCGGGCCTGGGTGGGCTTGCCGGTGACTGTGACAAAGCTCTTTTTGTTGACCCAGTATTTATTGAGAAGATACGCGATGACTGCGGGCAGAAGCAGCAGCAGCGCCAGCACGGAGCCCTTTCGCATATCATAGCTGCCGGTGATAATGTTGTAGACCTCAATGGAGAGGGTGGTGTAGTCGCCGCCGATGGTAGCCGGGTTGGAGAAGTCCTCCAGAGACTGGATGAACACCAGCAGCGCGCCGGAGATGATGCCGGGGAGGGACAGGGGGAAGGTAACCGTCCAGAAGGTTTTCCAGCGGCCTGCGCCCATGTTGCAGGCAGCATCCTCTACAGAGGCGTCGATGGAGGCCAGAATACCGGAGAGGGTCAGGTAGGCGATGGGGAAGAAGCTCATCACCTGAACCACAATCAGGCTCTTGAGGCCGTATACGCTGCTGCCGGTGATGCCAAGCAGGTTCTTGGAAATCAGACCCTGCTTGCCGAAGAGGAAGATAATGGACAGGGACAGCACGAAGGGCGGGGAGAGGATGGGCAGCGTGGCCATGGTCTTGAAAAAGCCCTTGGCCGGTACGTTGACCCGGGTGACGGTATAGGCAAAGACATAGCCGATGAAGGTGGCGATGACGGCCACAATCAGGCCCAGCGCCATGGTGCGGCCGAAGACCTTGCCGTACCGGGGCGTTTGCAGGATGGTGATGAGATTGGCCAGAGAGAAGGCACCGGTCTCATCCGTAAGGCTGTAGATCAGCGTTTTGGCCAGAGGATAGATGACGAACAGCAGCAACAGCGCGAACGAGAGGATGATGGCAATCAGCAGCAGGGGCTGGCGCAGGATCATCTTCGTTTCATTGAGGCGCTTTGCGCGGGTAGTGGCATTTGCCATGAGCGTTCCTCCTGAGTGAGAGTGTCAAAAGCGGCGAGAAAGCTGCGCAAGGGAGTTCCGCCTTCTCTGTCTTGGTATGCGGGCCCCCTCCCCTTGGGGGAGGAGGCCCGTTTGCGGGAAATCAATCAGAAATCTATTGGGATCAGCCCTCGGGCTTGGTGGCGATCTTATTCTCGAACTGCTCGCAGTACTCGCTCTTGACGCTGGCAGCCCAAACGGCGTCATAATCAATCACGGGAACCTCATCCAGCGTCACCAGACCGTCGGCCACAGGAGCGGCGGTGTTGGTGGGAACGCGGAAGGAGTCGTTTTCGGCGTAGCAGCCCTGACCGGCCTCGGAGGTCATCCAGTCGATGAACTTCTTGGCGTTCTCCTGCTCGTCGGCCTTGCCGCCCTTGATGAGGGCCATGGCGCCTACCTCATAACCGGTGCCGTCGGTGGGGAAGCTCAGCTCAATGTGATAGCCCTCGGGAGTCAGCTGCAGGGCGTCGTGAGAGAAAGTGAGGGCGATGGCGGCCTCACCGATGGCCACGGCATTGGGAGCGGCGGAGCCGGACTTGGTGTACTGACTCATGTTGGTGTTCAGCTTTTCCAGATAGTCCCAGACCTGATCGTCGCCCTTGAGCTGAACCAGCGTGGCCAGAACGGTGTAGGCGGTGCCGGAGGTGGCGGGGTGGGCCATGATGATCTCACCCTTGAACTCGGGCTTCAGCAGGTCTTCCCAGCTGGTGGGATATTCCAGACCCTTTTCGGCAAACCAGTCGGCGTTGCAGGCGAAGGCGATGCAACCCACATAGATGGGGTTCCAGGTACCGGTGGGATCCAGATAAGTAGAGGGTGTCTTGTCCAGATTGGGAGACTGATAGGCTTCCAGCAAGCCCTTATCCACGGCGGCGATGTAGTTATCCGTAGAGCCGCCGAACATCAGCGTTGCCTGAGGATTGTTCTTCTCGGCTTCCACACGGGTCAGCATCTCACCGGCGGAGAGGCGGACATAGTTGATCTTGATGCCGGTTTCCTGCTCAAACTTGTTGAAATAGTAGATGACTTCGCTTTCGGGGAATGCGGTGTAAACGGAGAGTTCCTTGCTGCCGGAGGATTCGGCGGGCTGCTCGGTCTTGGAATCGTCAGTCTTGGGAGCCTCGGTCTTGCCGCCGCCGCAGGCGGTGAGGGCCAGCAGGCTGGTGGCAGCCAGCAGAGCGGCGAACAGGCGCTTAGTGGATTTCTTCATAAATCGTTTCTCCTTCTCATCCATTATTTATTTCCATTCCGCACTGCGGAAGAGAAAACACGGCTTTGCGGGAACCTTGGACAGTTCCTCTTTGCGGGAAACAAGCTGCGGACCAACTCATAGCACCAGTTGTCCTGACTTCTATCCGGGCCCGCAATCCATTTCTATGTAGGCGGTTCGCAGTTTAGCATGGACAGGCGGCATCCGGTCAGACGCTGCGCAAACACTCCAACTTATGGCAGTGTAAACAATGAACACATATGTGCAACCGTTTACATTGACAACAATACCACATATTTCCAAATGCGTCAATGAAGAATGTACTTTTTCTACATCTGATGCAAAAAGAACCCTGTATGCTTTGTACAAAATGGACAATGCGGCTTGCGGCCGCACGGCTTTTGCTTTTGGCACATACACAAATGACTGCGAATACTGGCGAAAAATATTAGAGGCATCCGCCATGTAAAAGTCCTTTTCAGCTGCGTTTTATGTAACCGCTTACATTATAAATCAAGAGGGCAGCACATAAAAAGCCTCCGCCAAACGGCGGAGGCTTTTGCTTTGTTGAAAACAGGCAACCACGGGCTATGCCCGTGGAATAAAAAAGGCTAAGCCTATGAGAGGGAAAAGATAAACCTCCCATGCTGCAATCGAAGCAGGTTTGCCGACCGCAAGAAAAGTAGCAGAGGAGGAATATCCATGTTTGGAACACAAAAGAAAGAGGAAATAGATAGTCTTGCCCATACACGCTGGAACTGTAAATAACACATAGCCTTTGCAATGGTATTTTCAATCACACATTGTTGTGTGAATTTCATCAAGGCAAGCTGTTACTCCATTTAACGATACCTTTTGAAGAAAAGCCAAAGACCAACTTACCGAGCGACAATCTCAAGTACTACCGTCAGCGAAAACAGATGACAACAAGACAGTTGGCGGAAAAGCTGGATATTGTACCATCAACTGTTGTGATGTATGAAAATGGAAAACGTCCTATTCCTTATGATGTAGCTATTAAGCTGGCAGATGTTTTGGAAATCGAAGCG
>ERZ772954.2185-NODE-2185-length-13071-cov-15.481023_pt1 | contig 13071 bp, 10 predicted proteins | sample MGYA00580684_ERZ772954 | MGnify/ENA primary metagenome ERZ772954 (study PRJEB29015, sample SAMEA2737654) | human gut metagenome | biome: human gut; feature: human-associated habitat; material: faeces | place: China | collected 2012 ...
CCGTCGCGCCCGCACCCGAGGCCGCGCCCGCAGCCACCGAGGCCGAATCGGAGTCCAATGACCGCCTGGCCGCCATGATGCGCCGCAGCGCCCGCCGCGAGGAGGCCTACGTGCCCACCTCTCAGCTCCGCCGCTTTACCCTGCCCGATTCGGCGCCCATCATGCGCCGCGTCATGGGCTTTCTGTCCGACCAGGCCCGCACACTCATCCATGCCGGCGTGTCGCGCGACCGCATCTGCATCGATCCTGGCCCGGGCTTTGGTAAGTCGGCTAACGAGGACATCGTCATCCAGCGCGAGACTGCCAAGATGGCGTCACTGGGCTATCCGCTCATGTGCGCCGTGTCGCGCAAGCGTTTTGTGGGCGCTGTCTCGGGCGTGACCGAGGCCGCCGCGCGCGATGCCGCCACGTTTGGCGTGTGCCTGGGCGCCATCCAGGCCGGTGCCAACATCGTGCGCGTGCACGACGCCGCGGGTTTTGCGCAGTTCCTGAACGGTTACTGGGCCGTCGCCAAGCCGCAGCCGCGCCGTGCGTTTGTGGCCGTGGGCTCCAACCTGGGGCATCGTTGCGACAACATCCGCGCCGCGCGCGACATGATCGCCGAGATTCCGCTCACCTGCGTGTCCAACTCCTCCAAGATCTACGAGAGCGAGCCGGCCTACGAGACGCGCCAGGACGCGTTTGCCAACGCTGTCATCGAGATTAAGACCGAGCTGGCGCCGTTGGTGCTGCTCGACGAGCTCATGAAGATCGAGGTCGAGCTGGGGCGCGACCGCTCCAAAAAGGCCAAGGCCAACGGTCCGCGCACCATCGACCTGGACCTGCTGTGGATGGACGGCGAGACCCACGGCGGCAAAAAGCTGCGCCTGCCGCATCCGCTGATCGGCGAACGCGATTTTGTGCTGGTGCCGCTCGAGGACCTGATGCACGACCCGGCGCGGTTCTTCCGCTACAACGGCGTCGAGGTCAAGGAGCCCGAGGACCGCGTGGGCCATATCGTGGGCGAATTGGGGCGTATGTAGATGATCGAGATGAATGCTGTTGCCGCTGGCACCGAGCTCGACGCGGCGCGCGACGCGGGCCGCGAGGGCATGTCCGCGGGCTGGTGCGCGTGGAGCGCGGGCGATGCATCGCTGATGTTTTCGCTGGTCGTGCGCCCCGATGTGAACATGCATGCCTTCCACGGCCTGCCGTTTGTGGCGGCTATGGGCATGATGGACGCGCTTGTGGGCACGGCTTCGACGCCGGGGTTGGGCCTTGCCGGTAAGGTGGGTATCCAGTGGCCGAGCGATATCGTGTGCGGTGCGCCTGCGTTTGAGACGTCGCTCGCGCGTGTTGCCGTGAACGGCGGTGCCGGTGCTGCGGGCATGTTCGGTGCCGTGACGGTGGATATTGAGCGTTCGGCGCTGAGCGAGCTTGGTGTGGACGTGGCTGACGAAGCGCTGGTCGAGACGCTGGCCGCCGCCGTGCTGGCCCGCGTGGACGCCTGGGCGGTTGTTGCCAACACGCCGCAAGGCGCCGCAGGGCCGCTGGCTCCCGTGCTGGGCGAGTACTTCGACATGGTGCCGCTGCTGGGCCGCCAGGTTGCGGCGGTGTCTCCCAACGGCTTGCCGCTTGCGGTCGGTGTGTTTGCGGGCCTGGACATCTGGGGCCGCGCGACCATCAAGACCGATGCCGGCGAGCAGGAGTTTCCGCCCGAGGCTGTACGAATTCGCGGGCTGTAGCGTCTCGGCTTCGCCAGAGCCTACGCTAACTCCTGCATGCGGCGGTAGATTTCGCAGATGCCTTTGATGGTGAGTTGGCCGTCGACTATGTCGAAGGCGTCGGTCGAATCGGCGACGATGCTGGCGAGACCGCCCGTGGCGATAACGGTGGCATCCTCGCGGCCCAGCTCGCGCTTCATGCGCGCGACCAGGCCCTCAGCCATGGCGGCGGCGCCCGTTACGGCGCCGACCTTGATGCACTCCTCGGTATCGCGGCCGATGGCGTGCTCGGGCGCCTCGAGCGGCACGCTGGCGAGCTTGGCGGCACGGGCGGCAAGCGCGTCCATGGAGATGCGAATGCCCGGCGCGATCGCTCCGCCAATGTAATAACCGTCCTCATCGATGACGTCGATATTGGTCGCGGTGCCAAAGTCCACCACGATCGCCGGCGCGCCATAGAAGGTCTCGGCAGCGACGGCGTTGGCGATGCGGTCGGCACCAACGGCCTGGGGGCGCGCCGCCCGCAGCTTGGTTACGGCGGCCGTCTGCGGCCCGATGACGATGGCGTCCGCGGCAATGCGGTCGGCCACGGCGTGCCACTCGCGCGAGAGCTGCGGCACCACGCCCGCAAAGGCGATCGCGTCGACCGCATCGAGCGAAAGGCCGTACATCTTAAAGAAACCCATCAGGCGCACATGGATCTCGTCGGCGGTATAGGAGCGGTCGGTGGGCATGCGCCACGACTGCACCAGCTCGTCTCCGTCAAACAGGCCCATGGCCGTCTGCGTGTTTCCCATATCGATAGCGAGCAGCATGTCTACTCCCGGTGTCGGCATAAAAGGACGCGCACCATTGTATACGTGCCGTCGACGGCGCTCGGCTGCGATTCGTTTACGGTGATAGGGGCTGAGGGGTTTAAATATGAAGGAATTATGCTCTACGAGATTTTCCTTGCCGTTTACCGAACTCCCGCGTAATATTCTTTCTTGCGCACATGAGGCGCCCAGACATTGCGGGGTGGAGCAGTCTGGTAGCTCGCCGGGCTCATAACCCGGAGGTCGTAGGTTCAAATCCTGCCCCCGCGACCAAGAACTTGCAGCTCGTCGGCCTAGCCGGCGAGCTTTTTTGTTATTCCGGGACTGTGTTTTCGGTCCAATTCTCGGCTTCTTAAACAAAATCTCGATCTGTAACATCTAGACCCGATTTGGGCGGCTAAGTGTTACAGATCGAGATGTTTCGGCAGGACGGTCTTCGTTTGTCTAAATCTGTAACACGAGGGACGGATTTTGCCGAGTTGTTGTTATAGATTGAGATTTTTTAGCAGGCGGGTTTGGTTTGTCTCGATCTGTAACAGTAAGACCCGGTTTTGTCGCGTAACTGTTACAGATTGAGACAAACCGACGGGCCGCCCTGCCCCATCCACCTGCCGCTACCTGCTGTCCGCCGATTTCCGTTGCGCTGTTGTATTCCCATGCCATATCCTCTAGACAACTACGCGGCAACATCGCCGCCGCGCCTACAAGAGAGGAATGTCCATGACCGCACCTGCATCCAAGCTGCTTCAGCCCATTACGGTTGGCCCCCTTGAGCTCAAAAACCGCATTATGTTTCCGCCGCTGACCACCGGCTACGAGGAGCGTGACGGCTCCATTGGCGAGCGCAGCCTGGCTTTTTACGAGCGCTTGGCCCGTGGCGGCGTGAGTTACATCGTCATCGGCGACGTTGCTCCCGTCATGACCGCAAGCCCCACGCCCAAGCTGGCGACCGACGCCCAAATCCCCACGTTTAAGGCCCTGGCCGATGCCGTCCACAAGCACGGCGCCAAGGTCGCGCTGCAGCTGTTCCACCCCGAGTACGACGTGCCCGGTGTCGGCCGCATGGTCATGGGATCCATGGCCGCCGCCAAGGCCGCGCAGGAGGCCAAGGCCGCCGGCGACGAGGAGACCTTTGCCGCCAAGATGGCCGAGTCCAACGAGATCCGCAACCAGGCCTACGCCAAGCTGCACCACGACATGCAGCACTTTGTGAACGAGGCGAGTGTGGAGCAGCTCACCCAGATCAAGGAGGCTATCGCCGCCTCGGCCGCTCGCGCGCAGCAGGCCGGGATCGATGCCATCGAGGTCCACGGCGACCGCCTGGTAGGTTCGCTGTGCTCGGCCATCCTCAACCAGCGCACCGACGAGTACGGCGGCTCGTTCGAGAACCGCGTTCGCTACGCGCTGGAGGTCGTCGCTGCCATTAAGGAAGCCGCGCCGCAGCTGATGGTGGAGTACAAGCTCCCCGTGATCATGGAGAACCCCGACGGCACGCCGCGCGGCAAGGGCGGCCTGCAGCCCGACGAGGCCTGCGAGTTCGCCAAGCTGCTCGAGGGCGCGGGCATCGATATGATCCAGGTCGCACAGGCCAACCACACCGGCAACATGGGCGACACCATTCCGCCCATGGGCGCCATGCCCTACAACTGGACGCTGCCCGTGGCCGAGCGCGTCAAGGCCCTGGTCTCCGTGCCGGTGGCAACCGTCGGCCGTGTTGTTTCGGTCGAGGCCGGCGAGAAGATTCTGGAAGACGGCGCCGCCGACATCATCGCCTATGGCCGCTCGCTCATGTGCGACCCCGACATTGCGCTGAAGGCCGCCACGGGTGAGCCCATCCGCGAGTGCCTCAACTGCAACAAGGGCTGCGTCGACGCGATTCAAAATCGCAAGTACATCTCGTGCGTGCTCAATGCCGAGAACGGCGACGAGGCGACCATCGCCATCAAGCCGGGCGAGGGCGACAAGAAGATCGCCGTGGTGGGCGGCGGTATTGCCGGCCTGGAGGCCGCGCGCGTGGCGGCCAAGCGCGGCTACGATGTGACCGTCTACGAGGCGAGCGATCATCTGGGCGGCCAGATTGTGCTGGCGGCCGCGCCTCCGCGCAAGGACGAGATCATGCGCTCGGTCGAGTATTACGAGAAGATTCTGCCCGGCCTGGGCGTGAAGGTTGAGCTCAACCATGCCGCTAGCCCCGCGGACCTCAACGCCGCCGATGCCGCGATTGTGGCCGTGGGCGCGCACGACGTGGTCATCCCCGTTCCGGGCGCCGACTCGGAGAAGGTCGTCTCGAGCTGGGATGTGCTGGCCGGCAAGGTGGAGCTTACGGGTCGCGTCGCCGTCATCGGCGGCGGCCTGGTGGGCACCGAGACTGCCGAGTACCTGCTGCAGCACGGCTGCGAGGTGGCGATTGTGGAGATGCTCGACAAGATTGCCGCGGGCGAGTCCGAGACCATTCTGCCGCTGATTATGAGCGACTTTGCCGAGCACAACGTGGAGCAGCACGTGAAGACCCGCCTGACCGCCATTACCGACGAGGGCGTGGAGGCCATCCGTACCACCGAGGACGGCACCGAGGAGCCGGTGAAGATCGCCTGCGATTACGTGGTGATGGCCGTGGGCTCCAAGGCCAACGCGTTTGACCTGGACGGCGTGACGGTGCCCGTGACCTGCGTGGGCGACTGCTCGGGCGAGCGCACCGCCGACATCGCAAGCGCCATTCGCACGGCGTATCACGCGGCCAACGAGCTGTAGTTGAACATCGCAGCGGGGCGGGGCGGTAGCACGGATCCGCCTCGCCCGGCTGTGTCCCGTCGGGTGTCAACCGGTGCGGGGCCTGCAAGCGCAGCAGGTCCCGCTCTTTTTGTTTTGCTCCGGTGGATGGCAAGCGCGGTGATCATGGGGAGTGAGGCGTCTACTGCCCTGCAGGCCGCTCAAAATTATTGAGGGAGGGGTTAATAACTATTCCCTCTAGACCAAAGGACATAAAGAGATGTCAATTTTGTTGGCAAACGAATGACGATTAGCTGCGAGCTAGCTACCAGCGTAAATAATCGATAAAGAAATGTCGTAAATAGGTGTCAAATGCCCAGATAACGCCGCGTCTATTTTAATTAACTGCTTTGAGCAAACAGCAAAATGCTACTATCTAACATGCACGTAAGAAAGCAGATTAACGGTTAAGACTAAGAAGTGGCAGGCATGTCAGAAGCAACAAGGACTCGCGCGCATGCGCCCGAGGTTAGGCAGCGCGCCGTCGAGATCCTCCAAGAGGGGGTCGGTCACCGCGCCCTCGCCGCAAAGCTTGGCATTCCCCAGGCCACGGCTCGTCAGTGGGCCCGCGCGTATGCCGTGGGCGGTGCCGACGCCGTGCTCAACGCGGGCACTCGCCACCACACATATTCGTACGAGGTTAAACTCGCCGTGGTTAAGGACCGCTTGGAAAACGGCCTGACGGTTCGCGAGGCTATGATTAAGCACAAGATTCCCAGCGAGTCTTCGGTCAAGGCCTGGTGCCGCCAGTATCGCGAGAGCGGTGAGTCCGCGCTGGTCGATAAGCCGCGCGGTCGTAAGCCGCGCGTTAAAAAGGCGGAATAGCGAACGGGATGGTGCGCCCACAGGGGCGCATTTTTCTTGCCGCGCCAACTTTTCGGACCGCCGCGAGCCAATCGGGACATCCTTCAACGTGGCCAATAAACCGCGCGCAATGGCCCGCGTGCCCGTCGCTGCGGTAAGGGAACGTCACCCCTCTGCTCCAATGCGAACCGACTCCTTACCCCGTACGCCTAAAACTCCCCAGTTGACCGAAAACCCGCCGCCGCTACTCCTCAATTGAGCTATAACGTTAAACAATTGCAGCGTTTTTGCATGGGGGAGTGATGGTATGACGCTACTGTATTTCCTTACCCTGTTTCCGCTGGTACCGGCGCTGGGCATGCTGCTCGCGCGCGGTGACCGCGCCCGCGATGCGGTGGGGCTCATAGGTTCCGGCATTATTATGGCGGTGACAGTTGTAGTCGCCGCCATGTTTTTTGGCACGGGTCCGCAGAGCTTTGAGGTTGCCCCCGGCACCTCACATGTGCTCTCGATCATCAGCTCCGCCATCGATGTCATCCTGTGTGCTGTCATCCTGTACAACGCGTACAAATATAGGAACGTGCTCACCACGGTGCTCGGCATAGTCCAGCTGGTGGGTTCGGTTGCCTTCGCTGCCATGACGCTGCCCGCGGCCGAAGCCGTCACCGCAACGCCGCTCTACCTGGACTACATGAGCGTGATCATGGTCCTCGCCGTCGGCATTGTCGGCAGCCTAATCTGCGTGTATGGCCTGGGCTACATGAAGGACTTCCAGGCCCATGACGAGCACGAGGCCGCGCTGCGCGGGCAGACCGCGCCCGACCGTCGCCCGCAGTTCCTGGCGCTCATGTTCCTGTTCCTCTCGGCCATGTTCGTCATCGTGACGAGCGACAACCTTGAGTGGCTGTTCTGCGGCTGGGAAATCACCACCGTGTGCTCGTTCCTTATGATTGGCTACACGCGCACGCCCGAGGCCATCAAGAACGCCTTTACCCAGATCATCCTCAACATGCTGGGCGGCATCGCGTTTTTGGCGGGCCTTATGTTCCTGCACGTCAACGGCATGCCACTGACCATCTCGGGCGTGATCGAGCTATCCGGCTCCGGAACCGCGCAATCCGCGCTGCTGGTGATGCCGGTCATTCTGCTGTCGCTCGCCGCACTCACCAAAGCCGCACAGATGCCGTTCCACACTTGGCTGTTGGGTGCCATGGTTGCCCCCACGCCCACGAGCGCCCTGCTGCACTCGTCAACTATGGTCAAAGCCGGCGTGTTCCTAATGGTCAAGCTGAGCCCGCTCTATGCCATCTATCCCGTAACCGGCTTTATGGTCACGAGTGTGGGCGCCATCACATTTTTGCTCGCTGCCCTCATGGCCATCTCGCAGAGCAACGCCAAACGCGTGCTCGCGTTCTCCACCATTTCCAACTTGGGTCTCATCAGTGCCTGCCTGGGTGTCGGCGCGCCCGAGGCCGTATGGGCGGCCATCTTCCTGATTCTGTTCCATACGGTGGCAAAGTCGCTGCTGTTCCTGTGCGTGGGTACTGCTGAGCATCATATCGGCAGCCGCAATATCGAGGATATGGACGGTATGTTCAGCCGCATGCCGCACCTGACGCGCTTGATGATGCTGGGCATCATGGGCATGTTTGTGGCGCCGTTTGGCATGCTCGTGTCCAAGTGGGGCGCCCTGGTGGCGTTTGCGCAGACCGGCAACGTGCTCATGATCATGGTGCTTGCCTTTGGCTCGGCCGCGACGTTTTACTTCTGGGGCAAGTGGCTTGCCAAGCTTTCGGGCGTCGACCCCACGGCTCAAAACGTTGAGGTCAATGTCCACAAGACCGAATGGATGGCCCTCAACACCATCGCCGCGCTGCTGATTCTGTGCTGCGTGGCGTTCCCGGTTATCTCGAGCGGCCTGGTGTCGCCTTACTTGGCCATGGTGTTTGGCCGCGTGCCGTACGTTATTGGCAAGGACGCCATGTATCTGATGGTGGTTATCGTGGCGTTTATCGCCGTGGTGCTGCTGACTTCATTCCGCGTGAGCAACAAACCGCACGTAAACGTATATCTTTCGGGCGTGGGAACCGACAAATATCGCCATTTCCGCGGCTCGATGGGACACGAGGTGAAGGCCGAAAAGCGCAATTGGTACTCGGAGGACGCCCTTGGCGAGAAGCGTATCGGCCCCGCGGGCAGCGTCGTGTGCTGCAGCATTATCTTGTTTGCGCTGCTGTGTTGCGCGTGGATTGGGCCCGAGCGGCTTGCCATGAGCGCGCCCTCGGTGTTGCGCGGTAAGTACTTTGAAGGTTCGGGTGTCGTGGGCATCTTTATGGGCACCGTGGCGTTTGCCTTGCTGGCGCCGCTTGTGGGCGGCCTGATCGACGGCCTTGACCGTAAGCTTTCGGCTCGCATGCAGGGCCGCGTGGGCCCGCGCCTGCTGCAGCCCTTCTACGACGTTGCCAAGCTGCTGCGCAAGGCCCCTGCCAGCGTAAACACCATGGACGACACCTATATGGCGTGCGCGCTCATCTTTACCGTGGTGGGCGGCGGCATCTTTGTGTCGGGCTCCAACACGCTGCTGTGCGCCTTTATGGTGACGCTCGCCGCGATCTTTGTGGTGCTGGCGTCCGCCTCGACGCAAAGCCCGTTTGCCCAGGTTGGCGCCGACCGCGAGCTGCTGCAGGTTATGAGTTACGAGCCCGCCGTTCTGCTGATGAGTGTGGGCCTGTACCTTGCCACCGATAGCTTCGATTCCATTGCCGTGACGGGGCAGTCGGCCCCCATCATCGTGTACAGCGCGCCCATTTTCCTCGCACTGCTCGCGGTGCTTACCATCAAGCTGCGCAAGTCGCCGTTTGACCTTTCGTACTCGCATCACGCGCATCAGGAGATCGTCCAGGGCGTCGCCACCGAGATGAGCGGCGGCACGCTGGCCAAGATGACCCTTATGCACTGGTGCGAGACCGTACTGTTTTTGATGTGGGTGGGCATGTTCTTTGTTTGGGACAACCCCGTGAGCTGGGTCGTAGCCCTGGTCGTGATGGCCGTGACGTATTTTGTCGAGGTGCTGATCGACAACACCTTCGCGCGCAGCACCTGGCGCAGCTGCTTTAAGCTCGGATGGGGCGTGGCGCTGGTGTTTGGCCTGCTCAACCTTATGCCCATCCTCGTCGACGTATTTATTTAGGAGGCGGCATCCATGGATCATAAAATGTCGCGCTCGCCGTGGGTTATTCATTACGACGGTTCGAGCTGCAACGGATGCGATATCGAGGTGCTGGCCTCGCTCACGCCGCTGTTCGATGCGGAGCGCTTTGGCGTGGTCAATACCGGCAACCCCAAGCATGCGGACATCTTTTTGGTGACGGGCTCGGTCAACGCTCAGAACTTGTCTGTCGTGCGCCAGATTTACAACCAGATGCTCGAGCCCAAGTGCGTGGTGGCCTGCGGCATCTGCGCGTGTTCGGGCGGCGTGTTCCGCGATGCGTACAACGTGATCGGCGGCGTGGACCGCGCGATTCCCGTGGACGTGTACGCGCCCGGGTGCGCCATTCGCCCCGAGACCGTGATCGACGCCATCGTGGAGGCGTGCGGCATCCTGGACCAGAAGGAGGCCGTGATGCGCGCCGGCGGCGATCCGCTTACCGTGGGCGGTGCCGCTACCTGGGACGGTGGCGTTGAGCTGGGCGAGGACGGGTTTGTGGCCGCGGGGGCCGGGGCTGACGGTGCCGGTGACGCGCCCACCGCGCCCGTCGCTGGCGACGTACCTGCTGAGACGCCCGCCGCTGCAGAGGAGGTCGAGTAATGCAAAAGGCTATCTATACCACCATCGGGATCGACGAGCTCCTGTCGCATGTCCAGGCGCTCAAGGGCGCCGGTGCCCGCTTTGTGCAGATGCACGCCGAGCGCTGTGTGGACGACGGTTCGTATCGCCTGGTCTATACGTTCATCAACGTTCGTGCTGTTCAGGAGCATATTGCGCAGGACGGCAGCTATGCGATCGAGAACCTGGTGGTTGAGGGCATCGACCAGTACCAGGAGATTCCGTCCATCAGCTCGTATTACCCCGCGGTATTCCCGTTTGAAAATGAGGCCCACGACCTGTTTGGTCTTGCCATCACCGACATGCAGATTGACTTTAAGGGCTTTTTCTACCAGGTTTCGACTGCCGAACCCATGAGCGTTATCACGCCCGAGGTGAAGGCCGCGCGCGAGAAGGCCATGAAGGTTCGCGCGGCTGCCGAGGCCAAGGCGCGCAAGGCCGCGGCCGAGAAGGCCGCCGCTGCCACGGCCACTGCGGGGGAGGCTGCCGCGGGCGCTGTCGTCGCTCAGCCCGCTGCGGCTGCCGGCTCCGATGCTCAGCACGATGAGGCTGCTGCGAAGGCCGCGCTTAAGGCTGCTGAGATGGAGGCAAAGCTCGCCGCCATGGATCCCGAGAAAGCGGCCAAGGTCCGCGCGGCGCTTGCCGCCAAGGCCGCCCGCGACAAGCAGAAAAAGGAGGCGTAAGGTCCATGGCTCATCGCTCCGTTATTCCGTTTGGCCCGCAGCACCCGGTGCTGCCCGAGCCGCTTCACCTGGACCTGGTGCTCGAGGACGACCGCGTTATCGAGGCAATTCCGCAGATTGGCTTTGTGCACCGCGGACTCGAGAAGCTCACCGAAAAGCGCGATATGCACCAGTTTGGCTACATCGCCGAGCGCATCTGCGGCATCTGCGCCGTGGGCCACAGCTACGGCTATGCCAGCGCCTGCGAACGCATGCTCAATATCGAGGTGCCCGGGCGCGTGCAGTATATCCGCACCATTTTGCACGAGCTCTCGCGTATTCATTCGCACCTGCTGTGGCTGGGCCTGCTCGCCGACGCCTTTGGTTTTGAGGCGCTGTTCTATCGTTCGTGGACGCTGCGCGAGCAGATTCTCAAGATCTTTGAGAGCACGTGCGGCGGTCGTGTGATCCTGTCGATTAACGAGATCGGCGGCCTTAAGCACGATATTGAGGATTCCGAGCTGGCGGGCATCGTCCAGACGCTCGATGCCATGCGCCCCGACTACGAGGCGCTCGTCCATACGTTTCTAGACGACGACAGCTGCGGCGAGCGCCTGCATGGCGTGGGCGTGATTAGCAAGAAAGACGCGCTGGAGCTTTCGATGGTCGGTCCGTTTGGGCGCGCCTCGGGCGTGGACTACGACGTGCGCATGTTTGGCGACGGTGCCTATGCGGACCTGGCTGCGTTTGAGCCGGTTGTCGCTACCGATGGCGACTGCTATGCCCGCTGCCAAGTGCGTTGCGCCGAGGTCACGCAGGCCATGGACATCATCAAGGAGCTTGTGGGCAAGATTCCGCACGACGGGATCGGCGGGCGCACCAAGCTTACGCCGGCCGACGGCGCACGCGGCGAGGTTGTGATTGAGCAACCGCGCGGCGAGGCGTATTACTATGTGCGCGGCAACGGCACCAAGAATCTGGACCGTTTTCGCGTGCGCACGCCGACGTCGCAAAATCTGGCGGGTCTGACGCATGCGCTGCAGGGCGTGCTCATTGCCAACGTGCCCATGATTATCCTGACCATCGACCCCTGCATTAGCTGCACGGAAAGGTAGGCGCGGCATGAGTTTGCTGACATTTGCCAAGACGGCCTTGGGTTCTATGGTCAAGCAGCCGGTAACGGTGTGCTATCCGCAGGAGAAGCTCGCGGCACCCGAGCGCCTGCGTGGGCACATCGTTAACGACATGGACGTGTGCATTTGCTGCGGCATGTGCGCGCGCCGCTGCCCGGCGGGCGCGCTCGCGGTCGATCGCAAGGGAGGAACGTGGTCGATTGACCCGTATGCCTGCGTGGTATGCGGCGAGTGCATCGAGAGCTGCCCCAAACACTGCCTGACTATGGACACCGCCCGTACTCCGGTTGCGGCGGACAAGACTCCCACAGTAGAAACCAAACCGGAATAGCGCTGGAATAGAACTGGAATAGGGGCCGGTGGGGCAAAAATGCCCCACCGGCCCCGCGCTTAAACGCGCGGTTGTACCGCCACGAACAAAACCATGCCGGATTACGGGGCTGGATAGCGAACCTCCGACCATATAGAAAACCGCAAAAACAAAACCGCAGGTAGATAGCCTGCCGTTTTCCAAAAAATGAAGGTATGGATGAGGGTCCCGACTTTAGCCCCGTAATCCGGCATAGTTTTGAAATAGCATTAAATCGGTAGCAGCTATTTTTCTTTGCCGGGGCGGTCGGTCTTCGGGCAATTACCCCCGCAGGTAGGCGATGGCGATCTGCGTGCGGTTGCGCAGGCCCATTTTGGCAAGGATCGAGCTGATGTGGTTGCGCACTGTGCCTTCGCCCATATAAGCGGTGGCGGCAATCTCCTTGTTGTCGAGGCCGCGGGCGATGAGCTCGGCGACTTCGAACTCGCGGTCGGTCAGGCTGACAAAGGCCGCGGGCCGGCGGGTCGCGCCGGCCTCGACGTCCGCCCCATCAAAGTTGATATCCTCGATCGCCTTACCTTCGAGTACGCGTTTGCCATCCATGACCTGCGCTAACGCTGGCGGAATGGCGGCGACATCGGTTTTGATCAGGTAGCCGCGGGCACCCAGTTTGAGCGCCGACACAATGTACTCGTCATCCGGGAATGTCGTCAGAAACACCACGCGCGCCGCAGGGTCGCGCTCGAGGATCTCGCGCGCCGCCGATAGGCCGTCGCGTCCCGGCATCTGAATGTCGAGCAGTGCAATATCGGGTGCGTGTTCGGCATAGAGCGAAACCGCGTCGTTGCCGTTGGCGCCGGTGCCCACTACCTCGATCTGCGGCTGGGCGCCCAGGATAATCTTGAGCGAATCGACCACTAGGCGGTCGTCGTCGACAACAATGAGCCTCATCGGGCCTCATCTCCTTGCTGTTTGGGGACGGTGGCAAACACGCGCCAGCCGCCGACGCCGGCGCGCGGGCCGGCGGTGAAGGTGCCGCCAAGCGCCTC
>ERZ772954.2194-NODE-2194-length-13032-cov-3.289589_pt1 | contig 13032 bp, 11 predicted proteins | sample MGYA00580684_ERZ772954 | MGnify/ENA primary metagenome ERZ772954 (study PRJEB29015, sample SAMEA2737654) | human gut metagenome | biome: human gut; feature: human-associated habitat; material: faeces | place: China | collected 2012 ...
TTGTAATGAATCACATAACGCACATTAGATTTGTCAATTCCCATTCCGAAAGCATTCGTCGCAATGATAACAGGGGTTCTGTCATAGATAAAATCATCCTGATTCTTCTTCCTGGTTTCATTGGTAAGCCCGGCATGATATCTGGTGACAGGAACTCCTCTTTTAAAAAGCAGTTCAAACAGATTGTCCACATTTTTTCTTGTAGCGCAATAGATGATTCCACTTTCTGTTGGATGTTTCTCTATGTACTCCATGATGAATTCGTCTTTTCTGCGGATGTTTTCAACACTGTAATATAAATTCTTTCTATCAAATCCTGTGATCACCACTTCAGGATCTGCAAGACTCAGTGTGCAGAGAATATCATTCTTTACTTCTTCTGTCGCTGTTGCGGTAAAAGCACTGACGATAGGTCGTTTGGGAAGATTTTTTATGAACTCAACGATTTTCAGATAGCTGGGCCGGAAGTCCTGCCCCCACTGAGAAATGCAATGTGCTTCATCCACCGTCACCATGGAAATCTCTACATTTCTGGCAAACTCCAGAAATTCATAGTTCTCCAGGCGCTCCGGAGCCACATAGATAATTTTATATCTTCCACTTGCTGCAAGATACAAAGCTTTACTAATCTGGTTTTCTGTAAGCGAAGAATTGATAAATGCTGCATGAATTCCTGCATCGTTTAGCGCCTTTACCTGATCCTGCATCAATGAGATCAGCGGTGAAATCACAAGCGTGATGCCCGGAAGTATCAGTGCCGGAATCTGATAACAGATGGATTTACCTGCTCCTGTTGGCATAATTGCAAGGACATCTCTGTTCGTCAGGATAGCCTCTACAATTTTCTCCTGCCCTTCTCTGAATGTGTCATATCCAAAATAAGTTTTTAGTGTTTCAAGTGCATTCACTTTTTTGTCACCTTCCATTCAGTTAATAGTTTTTATAATACGTATGACATATCATGCCATTCCTCACCGCCCCACACAGATGCGGAAATTCCCAGATCTTTAAATCCCATCTTTCTGTACATCTCTACTTTCTCTTCCAGACAGGTAAGAAAAACAGTCTTTCTTCCTTTTTTCTTTTCTCTGTTCAGGTATTGAAACATCAGCTCCCTGGCAAGTCCCTGACCCCGGTGCTGTGGCAGAACATCCAGCCCTAAGAGCATGATATTCTTTCCTTCCGGATCATTTAATGTACTGTCTGTAAAAAATTCATCCCGAAAAGTATCTTCATCTGTAGCAAGACCATTCAGAAATCCTGCCACTTCTTTGGTTTTCTTATCTACAGCCACCAGAAAAAGATCCGGTATCTGTAAAATACGTTCTTTCATATCTTTTTCTGAGCATGCTTCATTTGGCGGAAAACAGATCTGCTCGATTTTGACCACCTGATCTGTCTCCTCTGGTCTGATATTACGGAATTCATACTTTTCCATAATTGTTTCGTTGATACATTCCTTCATTTTTCTACTCCATAACTTGATTTTCCTCTATACCGACACGTTACTGTGCAGTTCATTTTATTATACTGTAGCTGTTGCAATTTCTCAATGCGTATTTAAGATATGTGGAAATTATTTGGTTACTGTTTACTCCGTGCCCAGTAACACGCTTCGCGATGTACAGGATTTATGCAACAGATGAAGATATTGTACCGGAAATTCTTTACATCCAGAAAGTCAGGACAGACGGAGAATTTGATCTTGCCTGGCAGGATATCCCTTACAAATGCTGCAAAGGAAACTGGGCTCAACCTACTCCATTCTGGTACCAAGCATATGATGTTAAAGAATATAAAAAATGATTCTTCATGATTGAAATCAAAAAACAGAGCATAAACTAATATGCTCCATTTTTATACGTCTATCCTATATTCTATTTTTCATTTTTGCATCTCTTACCTGTTTACAGATAGTCTGCTCTACCTTCTCAATATCCAAAGGTTTTGCCAGATGTGCATTCATTCCAACAGCAATACACTTTTCAGCATCCTCCTGAAAAGCATTTGCTGTCATGGCAATAATCGGAATCTCTGCCTTTTTTATATCCTGTAAATGTCTGATACATTTGGTCGCCTCATAGCCGTCCATATTTGGCATCTGGATATCCATCAAAATCATATCATAAGTTCCGGCCGGCATCTGCTCTATTTGATTTACACACTGTATGCCATCTTCCACCCGGTCAATGACAAGCCCTGTTTCTTCAAGTATTGCAATTGCTATTTCTGCATTCAGGTCATTATCCTCTGCCAGTAAAATATGTTTTCCACGTAAACGGATTTTCATATCCGCGGCATCTGTTTTTTCTGATTTCTGCCCGTAATAGTTTTCGTCAGCCTTTTTTTGTGTCAGGATAAGGGTAAACACTGTTCCTGTTCCTGTTCCCAGTTCACTTTTCACGTCTATGCTGCCGCCCATCAGATCCACATATTTTTTTACAATTGCCATTCTAAGACCTGTACCTGCAACTTTACCAACGGTCGTATTCCGTTCCCTTGAGAAGGAATCAAACAGAGTTGGAAGAAATTCTTTGCTCATTCCGATTCCTGTATCACGAACCTCTATCTAAATTTTTACAGAATTCTCTTGTTCACATGGAATCTCCTGTACAGCGACCGTAACGGTTCCTCCTGCCGGCGTATATTTGACTGCATTACTGATCAGGTTCACCAGAATCTGTTTTGTTTTTGTAATATCACACAGGACATGCTGATGCTCCACCTGTGTTTCAAATATAAGGTTCAGTCCTTTTTGATCAGCCTGAGGTTCAAATACACTTTTTATCTCATCCACTGTCTGATCAATCCGGGCATAGCTTTCATCCAGTTCCACTCTGCCACTTTCAATACGAGCCATATCGAGTACATTATTGATAATTGCCAGCAAAAGATTTCCAGACTGTTCGACCGCCCTCTGATAATGAAGCAGCTTCGGATCTGTCAGTTCTTTTTTCATCAGCTGGTTATACCCAAGTAATGCATTCATCGGTGTACGGATATAACTATACCTCATTTCCGCTATTACATGTTCTTATTGTACCTGTAATAATGAAAAAATATTAGTAATCAACTTTGCAAGTATTTATTCCCATCATGGGAAGTATACGGATAAAAAAATATAAAGATACTTTCGTTTCCGCAAAAGTCATTTTCGCTTATATCATTTTTATAATAACACAGACAGTTATGTTTGTCACATAAAAGTTTGAAACCCCAAACAAAAAAATAAACCTTCTCATACCGCAAAGCCGCATATCCACGGATAAATCCCCATCCCAGAGGGATCACCCTTCTGATGAATATAAAGGCTATTCGCAGATGGCTACGCAATCTGACATGGATGCCTTTTCACAGAAAGTTCACAGCTCATATAATGACACTATATTGACGTGACACGAGTATGTGAGTATACTGTAAGCCATGTGGAGGTTGTGCGTATGTCAGCAACAAATCTGAACATCCGAACGGATAAGGAAACAATTAAAGGATAAATCTGAAAAGCGAATCAGCTGATGGAAAAATGCACGCTCTGCAGATGCGGTATTTACATCAGCCCCTTCCACATATTTCTATGAAATAAAAAGTGGAGTCAAATTGAATGAAAACACAAGCAGACAAGAAGTCAGTCAAAGACATCCAAGAGTTAAAGCAGAGATTTACCAAGTTTTCCATAGGTTTATTTGCAATTTTGACGCTTTCAATCACATTGTTGGCATCAGCATATACAGATATTCTGCAAAAATCGTATACAGATATCGCCCTTGAAACGGAACTCAAACGTGATATGGAAAATGCGGATGCAATCCATAAATTGGTAAATAAAAAAATCGGAAGAGAAGAATTTGCCACGCTCCGCCATCAATCTGATGAAAATACAGAAATGTATCACGAGATTTCCTCGTTTCTAAATGAAATTCGAACGCTGAATTCAACCAGATATTTATACACCGCCACCCGAAATGAAGAAAACAGGCTGATCTATGTGGTGGACGGTCTGGATCCCAACGCAGGAGATGTCAGACATCCGGGAGACTATATTGAGGATGAAATGATTCCGTATATTAACAAGGCTCTTTCAGGAGAAACGGTGTATTCGCAGAACATTGTTGATACGACATGGGGTCCTATTTTCACAGCCTGTTATCCTATAACGGGCGATTCGGATGAAATAGTTGGTGCTTTATGCATTGAAATGGATATGCAGTCTGTGAATGGGCTTGTAGAGCGAACAAGAAGAGCATCCGTTTATGTTGGAGCTATGGCAGGATGTGTGCTGTTTTTGCTTTGTGCTGTCTGCTTTATCGGCTACAAAAGAAAAAGAGAAGATGAAATTGAACAGACGCTTTTGTTGCGCGAGGCTGCGGAAAAAGCAGAGACCGCAAACAGAGCAAAATCATCCTTCTTACTTAACATGTCACATGATATTCGATCACCTATGAATGCTATTATCGGATTTACGGACATTGCACTGAACCAGACAAATGTATCTGAAATTCACGATAGTCTGCAAAAGGTAAAAATAAGTTCAGAGCATCTGCTGTTTTTATTGAATAATGTACTGGATCTTAGCCGTATCGAGAACGGAAAGGTAAGCTTCTCACCTGAGCCGGAGAATTTGCCTGTCCTAATAGATAATGTGATTGCTATCGTGGATGGACTCCTGCTGAATCGGGATTTAACATTTGAGATACATCGCAACATCCCCAAAGAACTTTATGTTCTGACGGATGCAACAAAAATTCGTGAGATATTGACGAATCTTCTGAGTAATGCGGTCAAGTTTACAAAAGATGGCGGAACGATTACTTTTGAAATTAGTATCAAACCGGGCATAGACGAACGGCATATTGTAGGCAGTTATGTGGTAAAAGACAATGGCATTGGTATGAGTGAAGAATTTCAGAAAAGGCTGTTTGAACCCTTTTCACAGGAGGATAACGGCGCACGAACACATTATGCCGGAACGGGGCTTGGAATGGCAATTTCCAAGCAATATGTAGAACTGATGGGCGGTACAATTACGGTTCACAGCAAGAAAGAGTGTGGTTCGTCTTTTACAGTAGAAATTCCTATGGAACTTGCAGACCCAAAACAGATACCTGAGCTGAATCTGATACAGGATGTCAGCCTTAATGGAGTAAAGGTTCTTCTCGCAGAAGATAATGAGCTGAATGCGGAATTGGCAATCACGCTGCTCGAAGAAGCAGGTATGCATGTAACTCGTGCAGTAGACGGACAGGACGCAGTTGCTTGTTTTGCCAACAATCCAGCAGACACATATGATGTGATTCTAATGGATGTCCTGATGCCTAAAATGAATGGGCATCAGGCGGCAAGGGCAATTCGTGCAATGAGCAAGGAGCGCCCAGACGCTGCGAAAATTCCAATCATCGCACAATCTGCAAATGCTTTCAAGGAAGATGTACAGGCATCCTTGGATTCTGGAATGAACGGACACATTTCAAAGCCATTCAATATAGATGCAGTGACCACTGCAATAAAACAAAATATAAAGAGATAGAAGATTGAGCAACAATCCGCTAACTATCAGAGCATCGTTCAAGGGTTATTTGGACGGTGCTTTTTCTATACCCATTTTGCAGAGAGGTGGTGCGCTATTTCATAAAGCAGCAGCCCGCACACCTGGAAGCTTTCGACGAAGCCCTGGTAAAGCGCTGGCTTGAGCGGATCATTGTCTGGGAGGACCACTTCACTGTGGAGCTTAAGTCCGGACTGAAAATTGATATTGGAGAGTAATCCCGTAAATGCACGAAACCCTCTCGACCATGATGGCCGGGAGGGCATTTTCTATATCCACAAACTAAAACTTCATTCCATTTGAATACTAATAATGCCGTATATTTGTCTCTAAAGGGCAAATATGCAGCATTTCTTTATTCTTTATGTGCGTGATCGTACATCTTTTGAATATCCTCCGGCAACTTATCCGGTATCATACTATGTACCCGATCTTCGTTGCCATCCTGCATGGCTTGTTCATAATACCAGCGCTTGAATTTAATCATATCCAACACACGACTTAAATGTTCAATTTCAGCTTCCACTGTTTTCTTTTGCTTCTCAAACAGTTCTTTTCGTTGAGGATAAGTAGCTACTCCCTCCACACACCAGTCCATAAACTGTTTAATATCCTTGATTTCCAGACCGGAGCGTTTCAGGCACTCAATTACACGTAATGTTTCAATCTCTTTCTCACTGAATTTACGGATGCCGGAAATTCTTTCCATTCCCGGAAAAAGCCCCTGCTTGTCATAATAGCGCAAAGTTGAAATCGGAAGTCCAAACATTTCCGAAACCTGTCCAATCGTATACATGTATGCCTCCACAAAAAGTTAACAAATTTATTTTGCAAACCTCTTGACCTAAAGTTAGGTTTAGGTTTTATCATTAGTATAGCAGTTATACAGAAAGATTGCAATGGCTAACATGGATTATGAAAAAAGTTATATCGTTGTTACTCATACTTTTCATGTGTTTTGCCTTATCTGCCTGCAATAGCAGTCAAAATGCCGAAACAACAGAAACTACCGGGTATACCGTTTCAGAAGAAAGTAATGCCGCAAAAGAAGAAAGTAGCAGCACACAACAAGATGAGAATGGAGATACAGAGACTATGAAAGTTCTAGTAGCATACTTTTCCCGCACTGGTGAAAATTATGGTGTCGGGCATATTGAAAAAGGAAACACTCACATAATAGCAGATATGATTGCAGAACAGGTCGATGCTGACCTATTCGAAATCAGCACCGTTGTGCCATATCCCGATGAATACGAAGCTTGTACAGAAACCGAAAAGCAGGAGAAGGAAGAAGATGCCCGTCCTGAACTGTCAGCTACCGTGGAAAACATGGAAGATTATGATGTTGTCTTTCTCGGTTACCCGATTTGGTGGAGCGACATGCCGATGGCAGTCTACACATTCCTTGAGAGTTATGATTTTTCGGGAAAGACAATCATTCCGTTCTGTACCCACGAAGGAAGCGGCCTATCTTCCACCGACAGTAGCATTGCTGAAATCTGCACAGGTGCAGATGTTTTGGATGGATTAGAAATAAGAGGTTCTGTGGCACAAAATTCGCAGGATGAAGCATTAACAGCAGTTACAGACTGGCTTGATAAAATTGAAATTTTAGACGAGAATTAAGGAGATATTACCATCATGGAAAAATTAATCTTAACACAAGAATGGGACAAGGTGTTCCCGAAAAACGACAAAGTGGATCACAAAAAAGTGACTTTCCATAACCGCTACGGCATCACACTGGCGGCGGATATGTTCACGCCAAAGAGTGTGGTGGGCAAGCTTCCCGCTATTGCCGTCAGCGGTCCGTTCGGTGCGGTCAAGGAGCAATCCTCCGGTCTGTATGCGCTGAAAATGGCAGAGCTTGGTTTTCTAACGATTGCTTTCGATCCGTCCTTTACAGGCGAAAGCGGTGGTAGTCCTCGTTATGTGGCTTCTCCGGACATCAATACGGAAGATTTCTGTGCGGCTGTGGATTTTTTGTCCGTACAGGAGAATGTTGATACAGACAGAATTGGTATCATCGGTATTTGCGGTTGGGGCGGTATGGCAATCAACGCAGCTGCACAGCTCGAATTGGCAGAACCCGGTGTGTTTATAGCAAAGAATCCAACAGTATCTTGCATATCTGGATTCCCTGCATATTTCATGGATCGTCTGCGGTGAAAAGCATATTGTTCTATATAAAGCCGTTGAAATTCTGTATACCGAGTTTGGCGTGGAACGCATGGCGATTGTCGGTGGAGGTACGATCAACGCTGCTTTCCTCAATGCCGGACTACTGGATGAAGTCAGCATTCTACTCGGTCCCGGAATCGATGGTCGAAAAGGTATGACTGCTGCTTTTTAGCCATCCAAAGACTTTACCAAAGCATTAAATCATCTCAAAATACTCAAATGCTTCCATAATTGCTTTTTCTTTCTCCAGCGGGCACTGTGGCTGCTTCGCATTGAGTTTGGACAAAAGCCATACCGTCTCCACATGACACGATCCAGTCAATCATGTTCTCTTCATGATCCTCAAATGTCAAAATCAACATTTTCCCAATATGCTTCACCTCGCAAACGTTTATATCTTATTTCTAATTCAAATGCGCTATACGTTCTGCCATAACTTCTTCCATTGTAATCTGTCTCACAGTTTTAATCCTGCCATCATCTTCCCGTTTCACTATCAGATATATCTTATTATCTTTTGCCTCCTTGCTTCCATTCTGGTAAAAACTTCCATCCTCGTCCATTAGTAAATGAACTTCTTTTCCATGCCACATCCAGCTACCTGTCGCAGAATCGAGGTCTATGCCATTCTGCTTATATTCCTGAATCTTTATTTCTGAATTAAGATTATCTCCTACTACACAGGTACCCTCTGCTGTTTCCACTGCATTTTCAACTGTATCCTTCTGTTCCGCATAATTTGACACCACATCTTCTGTCACTACTGCTGTTTCCGTCGCTGACCCATCATTGGCTTCCGTTACTGTTTCCTCATCGTAAGCAAACATATGAATAATACTTCCCGTTTCTGTGTCCACAGCTTCCTGTACATAAGATGATTCTCTCCCAGCCGCTGCTTCCAACGCTTCCATTTCCTTTGTCCGCTGGTCATATTCTTCCTGTGTAGCAATCCGAACGCCCGTTAATCTGTAATCGTCTTCCCTTACCGTATAGACATCAATTTCACCTTCCGGCATCTGGATCGACTTATAAGTATCCTCAAGCTGTCGGTCAATCAGCCATCTTACGGTTTTCCCCTGATAATACAGTGTATCACTGTCTGCATCATAAGTAACACCGTAGCATTCAAGATGAGCAAGTTCATTACGCATTTCTTCCTTATGCCAGTCGGATAATTTTTCCTTTTCTTCCTCTGTCAGATTGGAAGATGAAGAATCTTCGGAGATAAATACCTTTCCTCCCATATCATATCCGTAAGTCATTGCCTGCACACTGTAGCCGCATACTGCCACAGATAAGGTAGTTCCCATTAATAAAGCTGCAATTTTTCTTTTCATTGTACATCCAACTCCTTTACATTTTTTATTATGTCCATATCATACCATTGAATTTTGTAATGTAATTGGAGTTTATATGTGATTCGTGTGTAATTTATAGAGAAAAGGAAAAACGAACCCCATCACATGTATTACCCATACGATAGCTTGCTCCATGCTGGTCCAAGATCATTTTTACAATATAAAGACCCAATCCGCTTCCACCGGTCTGGCGGTTACGGGACTGTTCCACACGATAAAATGCTTCAAACAAATGGACTAATGCTTCTTCCGGAATAAACACCCCGGTATTTTCAATCTGGCAATATACCGTCTCGGTATCTGTTCCCGGTTTCAGCAAAACTCTGATATAATTTCCTTTTTCTTCCGGCGTATAACGGATGGCATTAAGCAGAAGGTTAGAAAAAACTTTGTCCATCATCACCGGATTCACATCTGCATACAAATGTTCTGGGATCTCCACTTGCAGTTCCAGTTTTTTATTTTCTATCAGTTCAGCCATATCAGCAATCTGCAAGCGGAGCTGTTCTGCTATATCGGTCTTTTGTGTAATAAATTTGTTATTCTCGATTCGTGAAACAGTCAGAAGTTCCTTTACCATGTCTTCCATTTTTTCTGTGGTTTCCAGTGACCGCTGCAAATAGTAATTTCTGTCCCTGTATTCCCCTACTCCCTGCAGCATTCCGGACAAGTGCCCTTTCAATATTGTGATCGGTGTTTTCAGTTCATGGGACACTTCTGAAAAAAATGCAATTCTCTTTTTCTCTATCTTGCGTTCCATTTCGATATCCGACTTAAGCTTTTCATTTGCACTCTTCAGTTCTTCCAATGCTCGTGAGAGGTTTTTGGAAAGCTCATTCAAGCTTTCGCCTAATACTCCTACTTCATCTGTTCTTTTCCCCTGATAGGAACTGTCAAAATCAAGCGCAGCCATGTTTTGAGCCAGTTGACTTAACCTGACGATCGGAAACGTCAAATAAAGGGATGCCCCCAGTGCAAACAATATGGAAACTACAATAGCGATTCCAAGGATATACGGCAGTATCTGATATAATATTTCAAGAGCCTGATTGACTGGCTGCATTCCCCCAGAAACAATCATTGTATATGTTTCTCCACCCACTTTAACGCTGTACCGTTTCACTGCTGAATTATCTCCAACTTCTGCAATTCCATCAGCCTGTTGGACGACATCCTCTGTTACGACGTCCGCCTGGCCGATTACTCCCTCTTCATAGGCCGCATTTTCTTCCTGTACGATAGTGGTTTGCTCTGCGCTATTTTCGTGTGTCAATATCATATCACCCATATAAACCTGCTCTGCCACACCATTATCCAATACATCTTCTGTCGCGGCTGTACTCTCAGCCGGCCATATCCTATTTCCCTGTTCATCCAAAATCACGACTGAAACTTTCGAACCTGCTTCAAACAATTCAATGGCATAAGAAGCTTCATTAATCGTTTCATAAGAATGAATGGTTTCAATCATTTCCTGTGAAACCGAATCAATGTCCTTCTGCAGCTGTTTACTATAATAGGTTGGAAGGAATCCGACAATTACCGCATATGTAATTCCACTGGATACTGCCAGTAAGACAGCAATCAGTGTGCAAATTTTTATGGTCAGACTGTTTTTAATTCTCTTTATCAATCCGGTATCCCACCCCTCTTATTGTACTAATCAGATTTACTCCCAGCTTTTTGCGGATATTCTTAATATGTGTATCCACAATTCGCTCTTCCCCATAATAATCTTCTCCCCATACCATATTTAGAAGTTTCTGGCGTGTCAAAACGATTCCTTTGTTAACCAGCAGAACATATAGCATTTCAAATTCTTTCTGTGTTAATTCAACCTCTATCTGTTCTCCCTTTTCTGCTTTACAAATATAAACATGATGCCCCTTCACATCCACGCTTAACGTTTTATAAGAAATCACCTGCAATTCATCTTCTCTTTGTGTCCTTCTCAAGATTGCTGCAATTTTTCTCAATAAAATGGGTATAGAAAACGGCTTGGTAACATAATCATCTGCATTCATATCAAAACCTTTGATCTGATACTCTTCTTCATCTAATGCCGTAAGCATGATAATTGGTACATTCGATTCTCTACGGATTAATTCACATACTCCAAAACCGTCTATCTTTGGCATCATAACATCCAACAGCACAAGATCAAACTCGCCATTGTGAAATTTTGCAATCCCATCCACACCATCATACGCCAGTGTAACTGCATATCCTTGATCTATCAAATAGTTTTCTAATATTTTCTGAATGTCATCCTCATCTTCAACAACCAATATTCGATACATAAAATCACTCCCCACAATTTCTTTTTAATATTTCCTGTAATTATACATTAGATATATGGAGTTACGATGGAGTTAATAAAAAATATAGAATTATTTTCACACATAAAATCTATATCATTATAATAAAACCATTTTCTTTTCATGGCAATGCGTTTTAATCATTCCGATGTTACAACATAATTGGCTAAGTAATCGGAACACTACTCCAAGATTGATAGTGGTAGTGGTCTTTCCTCCACCTTCCTGCAGACATTCTGGCTTCACACTGCCATTTTTAAAATCATAAATTTTGTTAACGTGTTTTCGTGTATCTCTGTCAATTCCAAGACAATATACCAATGCTTCATGATATACGTCTTTCCATCTGCATTTAGGCAGATATTCCAAATAGAATTCCTTATGTTCTTTGCTCATAAAAGTTATTGTGCGAGCATCCTCGCCAGCTGCGCCTATCGCTGTACTTGCCATATTGATTTCCTCCTTATGCAATTAGTTTTTAAGTTTATAATTTGATTTTTGAAAATTATGGCGATCTGATGAAACCGCTGATAATTTGAGTAACTTCGCTGAAGATTGCAAGCCTTTGCTTTTACTCAGTTTTTCCTTACTCAATACTCAATTTTTGGAGATTCTTGGTGATTTCCAGCGATGCTTGGCGGTATTTAGGACTTTTTTAGAAAAATATAGAAAAAAGCCCCGAAAACCTTATAATCACTGTGAAACGTAGTGTTTATAAGGCTTTCAGGGCCTTTAAATACTTAAATTCAGACTTATTAAAATAATAGAAAGAAAACTTAAGTTAATGGATTATTTACCCATCTGCTTTGCAACTTCCTCAGCAAAGTTCTCTTCTTTCTTCTCGATTCCGTCTCCGGTCTCGTAACGAACGAAGCCTTTGATTGTGATCTTAGCGCCGTTCTCTTTAGCAACCTGTGCTACATAGTTGCCAACAGACTGTTTTCCATCTTCAGCTTTAACATAAACCTGATCAAGAAGGCAGATCTCTTTAAGCTCTTTCTTGATACGTCCTGTGATCATTCCCTGAATAACCTTCTCCGGTTTCTGGGATTCCTTAGGATCGTTCTGAATCTGAGCCATAAGGATTTCTTTCTCATGCTCGATATACTCAGCGCTTACTTCGCTGTCGCTTGTGTAAAGAGGTTTCAGAGCTGCAACCTGCATTGCAACGTTCTTAGCCATCTCTTTGACAGCGTCGTTTACAACATCTGTCTCAACGTCAACAAGAACACCGATCTTTCCACCCATATGTGTGTAGGAAGCAACAAAACCGTTCTCCTCTTTCATCTGAGCGAATCTACGGATGTTCATGTTTTCACCGATAACTGCGATCTGAGCTGCAAGAGCTTCTTTTACAGTCTTAGTGGTATCAAGTGCCCATGCCTCTGCAAGGAAAGCATCGATATCAGCTGCTGTAGTTGTCAGAGCCTGAGCTGCAACATCTGCAACATACTGCTGGAATTTCTCATTCTTAGCAACGAAGTCTGTCTCGGAGTTAACCTCAACAACAACTGCATTCTTAGCATCGTCAGCAACAAGTGTCTTGCAAAGACCCTCTGCTGCAACACGGTTTGCTTTCTTCTGAGCGGTAGCAAGACCTTTCTCGCGAAGGAACTCTACTGCTTTATCCATA
>ERZ772954.2195-NODE-2195-length-13031-cov-12.674014_pt1 | contig 13031 bp, 9 predicted proteins | sample MGYA00580684_ERZ772954 | MGnify/ENA primary metagenome ERZ772954 (study PRJEB29015, sample SAMEA2737654) | human gut metagenome | biome: human gut; feature: human-associated habitat; material: faeces | place: China | collected 2012 ...
ATAAGAAATTTAGACGCAAGATTGTTCTAGAAATCAACTTGTTGGTACACTAGTTTTGTTACCCATTTTTGCATACAAAAAGGACACCTTCCAAAATCTGCCAGTGTCCCTACTATATTTCTTTAAAATCACACATCTATATAGTATAAAAGGTATCGGAATCTCTTCTGTTCAAACATCTTTTCCATATATTATGATGATATGGAAACAGTGGCAACCGGCTGACATGGTCAAACTTTCTGACTTTAGTCCCTTCTGGCTTTGCGTCCCTGCCTTTCAACAGGTTTGCCTTTAAAATAATTTTCAGTTTTTCCAAAAATAAAATACCATGTGGCTTTTCTTACGTCAATAATATTTTGGTGGAAAATTTATATATATTTTAACCGAATCAAGTAACTCCCCTGCGGAGGTTGCGAAAAGCAATAAGCAGTGGATGAGGACCTGCTGTTTATTTTTCTAATCCCGCGGAAAAAATGCCCATTCGCCATTTCCAACATACCCTCTTTCATACCGCCTATGATAAAATCGAATCTATAAACATGGAAAGTTACTGTCCAGTGAACCCCTGAACAGTAACGGTTCCAATACACACTTTTTATTCCGTATGGTTCTTTCCGGTTTTCCACATAAACTGTTAGTAAAACTGGTATCTTTTTTCTTAAAAGCGAAATCTCTGCAACATTCCTGACAAATCAGAGGGGATACTGCAATGTATAATATGCATTGCCGGTATCCCCTCTGATTTACTCAACCATTATTCACAATTTTTTATTTCATTTTAACTTTTCTGACATTTGACCATTCGCTGAATGTTTTTGAATTATCCTCAGAAGTACGGTTCCATGCATGTAAACCAATATAATAAGTGCCTGATTTAATATTCTTAAATGTAACAGTTACTGTATTTCCTTTTATCTTTTTTACATAATAATTCTCTCCGGAAACAGCAGGGCGCTTCTGTCCGTTAGTTCTGGTAAGGGTGTCACTGAGAACCACATCATATCCCTGAGAGTTTTTGCTCTTTGTATATTTTACTGTCACTGTGGAACCTTTCACAGTTACTTTACTGATCACAGGTGTCTGTGGCGTAATGGTACTTACATCTACTTTATGGATTTCAGACCACTGTCCAAATACTTTTTTGCCATCTTCCCCTTTAAACCATGCGTGGCACGCTACATACCAGGTTCCCTTATCCATATATGCAAACGCAGACTTCAGTTCTTCCTGATTTTTCAGAATCTTTGTATACTGTCCTGTTTTGAGCATATCCTCAGATGTGCCGATCACATAATCATATTTCAGAGCACCCTTACACTCTTCATTCAGTACCATTTTTACAGAGTTTTTGGAAACAGATACATTCTTTATAACTGCTTTTGCAGGTCTGGTATAATTTCCGTCTGAATCTGTGATACTGCCGTCTGTACTGTAGGTATTTCCTTTGGTATCGGTTACAGTTTCATCCTTATTTACAGTTGGCTTTTTACCATCTGCATCAGGTGTCAGCTTCGTGCCATCCGGAAGTGTTACAGTTCCATCTGAGCTGATCACGATTCCTTCCGGTGTAACAAGATTTCCATTTTTATCTTTCTCAGTTCCCTCCGGGTAAGTATCCGGTATCGGAGCGACAGTTGGTACCGGCGTTACTGTTGGATTCACTGATGGTGACGGATTTACCGACGGTGATGGATTTACCGATGGTGATGGATTTACGGTCTGTATGATTGTGGTATCTGATATAGTACAATTCTGAATTTTATCATCTGGTGTTTTTGTAATGTCACTCCAATATGTATTCGGAGCAGATTCACTGTTGGAAGTTATTTTTTTACCATTTACTGCTGTTCCTTTTGTAGAAGGAGATATAATGACAGATTCAGTATACGCTTTACCTGGCTCCGCATTTTTGTTCATAAATGAATAAGCAGAACCTCCCTCCAGATATGCTTTTGCTGTTTCTACATTTCCGGTGCCCTCAACTGCATTGCCACCGTTATCACCATCTCCTCGTCCTGCAACAGCAATCAACGTTCCTGCTCCGGAAATCGTTCCGTTGTCAAGAATCACCGCTGCACCGCCAACTGAAGTAGTTGCTATGTTTCCTCCGCCGTATGCTGCAAGCTGGCTGCCCTCGCCAATAGTAAGTGTTCCGCTGCTGACTTTGAAGGCCGGCTGTCCGCTGTAGCTTTTTCCTGTGGCAGGATCTGTTCCTGTGGCAGCTTCATCACCTTTGATATATACTTTTCCTTCCACCTTTACATTTCCGTTTGTCACAACAACGGGTGATGTATTGTGACGTGCCTGTGTTCCATTGGGAAGGAAATTAGTGTTGGAGTAAATCATGGAATTCTTTATGGTCGCTCCATCATTCAGAATCAGCTGTCCATTGATTGAAGTACCTGTCAGGAATTTTCCGCTATAATCATCATGGTTGACAGATATTGTTCCGCCATTTTCTACTTCAATCTGTCCATATATGGAAGAATCTCTCAGATTCAATGTTCCGCCATTTTCTACTTTTATCTTCACACTGCTGAGAACCTTCATATTGACCATTGTAAGGTTACATCCATCCGGTATGATCAATGTCTGAGTTGTAGCTTCTCCCTCTGAAACAGCATATCCCAGTTCTCCGTATGTACCGCTGGTATGAGAGCCATACCAGGCTTTAATCTCTGCCGGGACTGTTACAATATCATCTGTATCATTGAAATCAGGAATTACCCATGGATCCATATCATACATATATTTTCTATCTGCAGTCTGAGTTGCATTGTCAAGCTTCAGATGATCTGCCAGTTTTTCCTTAGTACTGTAAACCTTGAAAGTAAGCTCATTACTTGTTACTGTACGCCCTGATTCATCAGTTACTGTAACACTGACAGGATATGTACCGATTTCAGCAGGAGTTCCGCTGAGAGACAGAGAACTGTCATATGTGGAATACATCCCTGCCATTCCACTTTTACTGTCAATGTTTACCTTTGTATTTTTTTTGTCAATTTTTACACCTGTTTCTTTTAATTCCTTCCAGTCAGCTTCAACAGGTTCCTGCCCATCCGGAAGATCAGCTGCTTCCACAACTACATTACTGTTTTTGTTGGATGAAACAGAAGTGGATGCCCCTGAAACTGCATCGTATTTCTGCTGCCCTGTAACAGCGCTTTCGAAGTATCCTTTTAATCTGACATGAAGAGTGTTCACTCCGTTAGATGCACCGTTAATATTAGTTTCACCGGAATCAGCTGTAACAACTGTAAAGTTATTTCCTTCTGCAGTTACCTTAAGATAAAGTTCTTTATATCCATCACTTTTTATTGTAATGACATTTCCAGTATGAAGTACAGTTGAATCAAATACAACACGATTATTACTGCTGTCCGGATAATATGCTTTTCTGCCATATAATGCTGTTGCAGAATCCGTTCTAGCCCATTCTTTACCATCTACAGATACTTTTGTGATTTTACTGATATAATCAGAATCATTATTTACATCAGTTAGTTTAATGATCTTGTAGTTTGTATATAAAATTTCCACCTGATCTCCTGCAAATGCCGGAGCATCTTTGGTCTGTTCAGGTTCAGTCTGTGAAGTTACTTTTTCAACAGCCCATTGCTGTCCGGTTCCTGTTACCTTTAAAGTAAGATCCTTGTATCCGTCACTGGTGATTACAATCTTATCACCCACCTTAAGTGTATCCGGAGATAGTCCAACATAACCGTCTGAGTCTTTTTTAATATATGTTGTTCCTTTAAGATCCCACGAACCAGTTACTTCATTCCACTCTGTTCCATTAACAGATATTCCTGTAATTTTCTCAACATACCTTGGGTCAAGAGAAGTTTTTAGTTTACAAACATTCGCAAAAAAACCACTTTCATATTCTGTCGTCACCTCCGGCGGTTCTTTCGCACTTTGTGTACCCTCATCCTGAGCCGCCTGTACATTCTCCTGCTCATCCGCAAAATCCGGTGTTCCCGATCCATCACTAAAGGAATCATCATCTGCCTCCTGTGTGATTACTGAATCCGTAGTCATTGAATCTGTAAATATGTCTGCTGCACATACCGGTACAGAAGCAATCATATTTGCCGCAATTGCCATAGACATCAGAATTGCCATTCTTTTCTTCATCTGTTTCTTTCTCCTCCTGTAATATGATATCAGGGGCAAAAGATATTTCGTCCCTGACTTGAAGCTATCTGTGTATCATCTCATTTCAGATGAAGCGGATAAAATCCTCCGATTCATCTCAGTTCTTCAGTGGAAGTTTAAATGATCAAACCACGCAATAGTTTGCTTCGGTTAACTCTGTCGGTTGGTATACACTAACCCATATAAAAATGCAAGAACATTGTCATGTCACTGTTGAGAAAGTATCTCATAAATCAGGCAGTGTCCTGTTGACAAATTTTTCTCATTTCACAGCAAGATAAGACAGAATAGAGCAATTATGGCAATCCCATAAAATAATGCAGGAAATAAATCAGGTAACATCCTGCTATCAGTCTGAAAATATCATCTTCTATCTCTTTTTCGCTGCTGTTTAAAGTAATTTTGTTTCCTTCTATCTGAAGTCCCATTGTATCCGCGAGATTCTCAACCCGTTGCCTGTCATATTCTTTTTCATCCAAAAGAACAGACTTCTCATAAACCCTGAATTTTCCGGTTTCATCACATTCCAGTCTCAGATGCAGTTCAGGGAGTTTTCCGGGTTTAAAGGTTATCTCACTGTATGTCATAGATTGTCTTACTTTTGTGATCCCCTGTTTCACTGCCAGTATGATCCATTCATCCAATACAGGTCCTTTATACATAGGCTGTCCATATTGCAGATGTAATTGGGCTGCCTTGCTGATGCAGGCATTTCTGCTACGGTTATTCAGACGTTTATAAACATTGCTGCCCTCAACCGGGTAGTATTTCTTCAGTATCTTCTCTTCGGCTTTTGTCCATGGATCATTGGTTTTCCTGCTTAATCCCAGAATCATCGCTCTGTATTTGCATGCCTGAAGAGATCTTTCAGGAATAAGAGTATGCACATATCCGGCACCTTTTTCTTCATAATATCGGGAAATGATCGCATCCTCTTCCTGTGTCCATGGAAGTCTGTTATTGTCTGATCTGACATTTAAGTACTTAGCTCTGGACTGACAGGCAGTCAGAGTTCTCCCTTCCAATCGTTCTGCTGCCTTCCTGCCTTCCGCTTTGTAATATGTTCTTATAATTTCATCTTCTTCTGCAGTCCATTCTTTTCTTCCTTGTATACAAAGACCTAATTTGGCAGCTCTTTTATTACATGCCTCTTTGGATCTTCCCTCCAGTCTTTTCTGAACTTCAGCACCTTCTGTTGGATAATAGTTTCTCAGAATTTCATCTTCGCTGCTGCTCCATTTTCTGTTTGCCCCGGAATAAGTAAGTCCTAATGCAGCAGCTCTTCCTCTGCAGGATTCTGCTGATCTCTGATTTAAGCGATAACGTACCTTACTGCCCTCCGCAGCATAATACTCTCTGAGTATTTTATCCTCTGCCTCTGTCCATAATCTGACATATTTAACATCATTCTGTACAGTTGCTGAAGAGGAAATGTTTTTGGATATTTCCATTTTTGATGCCTGGATCCTGCAGCTTTTTGCAGTTCTTCCGGATAATCTTTCACAGACCTGATCTCCTTCTGCGGGATAGTACTTTCTTAATATTTCGATTTCATCGGCTGTCCATCTTTTTTTCGTATTTGCCATGTCTTACACCTGTTTTATATATTATTTCAAACTGAAATATTCACTACTTCTTACTTTTCGTAACCTTCGCAAAAGAATTCCATATGTGAGTGCAATATCTACATAGAAATTCCTGAATGTACAACATATTCATACCCTGTCTCCGTAGTATAAGTTTTTTCCTGTCCCAGTGCCGGAATAACAGATTCAGAGCTGTGCAGACTTCCACTTTTAAATACGATCATCACTTCTGCTTTCTTTTCATTAACCGGAGTTATTTCTATATTATTGATTGTGTTTTCAATCATGGCTCTGGTGATATCTTTGGGTTTTACGCAGGAATATTCCTTTGCATAGTCTAATATCCTGTCCATCTGATCTGTCAATTCTGTTTTTGAAAGAGGTTTCATGCTTTTCAATTGTTCCAGATTCGCTTTTTTCTCTGCTATCTGCTGTGTAAAAACCTTGTTTCTGCTTAAAAATTCCGCATCAGAAATGTAGCCGCCCATATTGTAATCCAGCAGCTTATCTCTCTTCTGTTCCAGTACTGTTATTTCATGCTGTATGTTGTCAATTTTTTCTTCAGTTCCTTCTGTTTTGTTAATCTCTTTCTCATAAAGTTCCAGATACTTATGCAATATACTTTTATTGCTTTGAGCCAGATTGTTATAAACATCCGATATCATCTCCAGCAGGATTTCTTCTTTTACCGGTTTTGATCTGCAGGAAACTGCGCCCTGTTTTATGCGATGACTGCATACCCAGGTCTTTGCGGCTTTTCCGCGGACAGTTCTGACTTTCAGCCAGTACGCAGCTTTATCTTCCGCACAATGTATAAGTCCGGTAAAAAGGTTGTCCTGCTTATAGGAAGTTTTTTTCAACTTGATATTTTTACTTCTTTCTTCCAGAATCCTGTTTGCATCTTCCCACAGTTTTTCATCCACAATTGCAGGGACATGGGTACCATCGTCTTTATACATCACCCATTCATCTTCAGGCAGGAATTTCTGTTTCTTAGTAAAGAGATCAACTATTTTTACTTTTCCACCAACATAGTAACCCTTATATTTAGGATTTCGGATAATATTGGCAATCACATGGCTGTCAATCTTTCCCCCTTTATAATTTCTGTATCCACATTCCCATAAAAATTGTTCCAGTGAATGGGTAGACCAGTTTCCCAGGGCATATTTTTCAAAAATAAGCTGTACCATTTTTGCCTCTTCGGGATTCAAAAACAATTTTCCGTTTCGCTTGTCCCATCCATATATATGTGAATTACCAAGAACCACACCGTTCTGTATGGATCTTGCATGACCGAAACGCACACGACTTGAAAGTTTTCTGCTTTCTTCCTGTGCAATACCGGACATAATTGACAGCCTGAGTTCCGAATCCTCATCTAATGTATTGATATTGTCATTCCTAAACCAGACAGCAGTTCCACAGTCCAGAAGCTCTCTTGTATATCGTATACTGTCTAATACGTTTCGGGCAAAACGGGTAATCTCTTTAGTTATGATAAGATCAATTTTCCCGGCTTTTGCATCCTGGAGCATTCTCTGGAATTCCTCTCTGTGGGTTACGGTAATACCGGAGATTCCTTCGTCTATATAACCATCCACAAGCGTCCAATTCTTTACGTCTGAAATCAGTTGTTCAAAAAAAGTCCACTGATGCTCAATAGAGGTTTTCTGTTCCTCCTTATCCGTACTGACTCGGGCATAATACGCCACATTCAGTTTCAGATCAAATATATTTTTCTGCCGGGATTTCAGTTCCTCACGTGTTGCATAAATATCCATCTTATTCCTTTCCAATCAACTGATTCGCTGGCAATATTCATCTGAACTGTCCATCTGTTCTCCATTCTTCGCGACTACTGTATTGAATGTACTCAAGGTTATAATGTCTTTCTGGATACTGCTGTGCAGTTTTTCGGAAATCTGTCCATTATCAAGCATTTTGTCATTAATCATTGTCAGTACAACCTGTTCCAATGTCATAAGCATTCCTCCTGTTCTGTATGTTATAATGTGCAATTTGGCACAGAACTATCCAGCAGTAATATGATGAATTTCATAAAATTATTATAACTGATTCAAAGATAATTGTTTTTGAGACGAAAAAAAGCAGCTAACCTATTTTTCATAGACTAACTGCTTAAAGTACGTAAAAAACCAGAAAAATCTAACAGTTCAAAAGATTCTTTCCGGTTTTTTACACATATAAAGCGAGGGCATCGCTCAATCATCTAATTTGATGATTTTACGACACCCCCATCCCTTCAGATATATATCAGGAAGACAGTTCTATCTGCTTCATTTCTTCCAGAAAATCACGGATATAGGATACTGCCAAATCAAGGGCCTCCTGTCCAAGTTCTGCGGAAGAATCTTTCGGATCAAAAGGACCGAACCAGCCACTTGGAGCAATTTCTTTGGTATCTCTCACAAGACGGACGATACCTCCCTTGAAATTAACTGCCTGGATATAAGCTGCTTTCATATTCTCAGAAGGATCCTGTGCATTGATAGGCTTGCTGAGCTCCAGATGTACTGATTCCGGAGCAATTGCCATCATAGCTGAGGTCTCCAGAACATCACCATGGCCGCCTTCAAACTTCTTGTCCAGCTGAGCTACCAGACTCCACCAGTCTACGCTGGCACATACACCACCTTTATGATATACCTCCAGAGCTGCCCGGTCAATGGATGGAGTATTGCCGCCATGGCCATTCAGAATTACAAAACGTTTTGCGCCATGCTGCATCAGAGAATCCATGATGCCATGCAGAACCATGTAAAGTCCTTCATAACCAATATTAATACTTCCCTCAAAGCTTAAGTGATAAGGACATACACCGTATGGAACAGTAGGTGCTACGATTACGTTATCTACATCCTCCACATGATCCGCCAGATAGGACGGTACCATAAAGTCCGTTCCCAACGCACCCTGTGTTCCGTGCTGCTCGGTGCTTCCCACCGGAATCACAATAATCGGATCCTTCTCAAAAGCCTCTTTTGCTTGTGCTGTAGTCATTTTTGCAAGATACATTTTAAATACGCCTCCTAACTTTTATACTGTAAAATGACGATCAATAGTCTCCTGCGGCGGAGTTTCTGTAAATTTACTTACTACAATCATTACAATAGAAGCAATGATGGTAGTCGGGAACAATGCATGGAAGCCCATAGCCAGCGCCTTGACAGACGGATTCAGTGTAAAGAGCAACAGTGAAATAATACCTACTATAACCGATGCGATTGCTCCCTTCGCTGTTGCTTTCTTCCAGTAAATTCCAAACAGAATCGGCACTACAAAAATTGCCATTCCTGAGAATGCAAACAGGTTAATCTCAAAAATACTGCCTGGCTGGAATACACCAAAGCAAATTACAACGATACCGATAATTACAGTCACTACCTTAGACAGGCTCATAACAGCCTCATCTGTAGCATTCTTATTGATAATCTTCTGATAAATATCACGGGTAACAGCACCGGTGGTGGTGACCAGAATACCATCGATAGTGGACATACCTGCTGCCACGATACCTGCGATGAAAATAGAAGCCAGGAATGGATTCATTCCCCTCTGCAGAATCATTGGAATAATCTGATCTGCCTTCTCGATATTCTGAATAGAAGCGATACCATTTACACCGGCCCACTCAATCAAAGTCGCAGAGAAAAACATACCTGCAGTACCAAGAAGAATTGCTTTAAACATAGTCTTATGATCCTTCATGGCAAAGAATTTGGTAAACAGATGCGGCTGTCCCATAGTAAAGAAGGACCACAGTACAATGTTGGATATATAATAAGTCCAAGGCATATAACCATTGGCACCCGGGAAAGTCAAATAAGCCTCATTCATGCTCTGAAGTGTATGGTTAATATTGGAGAAACCTCCACCCATTACTATAGATACAATAAAAGTAACCACTGCAGTAGCAATCATCAGAGACCCCTGGATAACGTCTGTCATCATGGCACCTTTCATACCACCAGTCATACAGTAGAGAATGACAATGATACCCATTCCCACAACGCCTACCCATTCAGGCAGTCCGGTAAATACATGTACAATAACGCCTGCTCCGATAATCTGTGCACCCATCATCGGAACCAGGAAGAAGAGCATCATCACGCCCAAAACACCGCTCATATTCTTGGAGTGATAACGATCTGTCAAGTAATCAGCCATGGTCAGAAAACCATATTTATGACCAAGGGTAATCAGCTTGCGGCCAATCAGAAGAGCCGGAAGAATCATGCAGAACACAGCTCCAGGTACAGAAATAGCCATTCCTGCATAGCCTACACCGTAAATGGTTCCCGGTGTACCAAGAAATGTTCCCATGGAAAACTGAGTTGAGAAATATGCAATACCACTTACTACCACGCCAGCCTTTCCACTCAATACAAAGAAATCGCCAATATTATTCGTCTTACGTCCTGCGTACCAACCAATAAATGCCATAATTCCAAGATAAAGTACCAGAACTGTATAGAAAGGAATCGGTGCTGGCTGAATTACTGCTGCTCCATTCATTTATTTGTCCTCCTCATCATAAGTGTGATATTCTTTTCTCTTCATACACATGCGATAATAAACAATAATCAGCACAAATGTAATGGCAGTGTGAACAATCCATCCGAATATATAGAGTGGAACACCACCAAATGCGGGAATATACGTCTCGCTGTAGAAAAACGGGAACGGAATCATAATTAATACAAACATAATCAGAAAAATAATCAACCATGTCCGTTCGAAGTGTTTCTCAAAAAGTTTCTTCATAGCCTTTTTCCTCCTTTGCTTTCGAAAGAAAATCATGTAATATATACTATGATTTTCTTTCGATTTTTTGTTAAGTATATACTTTACTTTATATTTTCCATTATACATGCTATAATAAATTTGTAAAGTTTTTACTTATATTTTTATGAAAAAAATATAAAACATTGCATGCACCATGCAAAGAAAGGACATCGTGTAATATCTATGGATATTTTAGAGCATCTTCAAAAACTTTATCCTGCCCTGACAAAAAAGCAGAAAACAATCGCAGATTATCTAATTGCTAATCCGGAGGAAATCAGCTACATTACACTGGCACAGCTAAGCCATCAGACCGGTACCTCCGAGCTGACTTTGCTTCGTTTTTGTCAAAAACTGGGGTACTCCAGCTTTCTGGACTTAAAGGAGCAGTTTCGGGACTATACCCAAAAAATGATTAAGCAGGCCTCCTCTTCTTCCTTTTTTCTGCCAGAGCGTACCTCAGGCGAAGACACCGAGCGGGAACAAATGCTTCATGAAATCTGCAATACAGAGGCCGCAGTTTTCTCTGATTTTATTACCAACATCAATCTGGAATCTGTCATAAAGGCTTCTGATGAAATCCGGAAAAGCACCCGTATCTACATCTTTGCCCATGATATTTCTCTGGTTCCCGGCAAATTTTTACAGAGCCGTTTGGAAATTCTGTACTTGAATTCTGCGTTGATTGATTTATCGGATCTGGAAGTCACCCAGAAGATTATCCAACAGCTGACGGATGGTGACCTGGTAATCTTTTTCTCTTTCCCCCGCTATTATTTTCCGATTGGAAATATTGCTAAAAAAGCAGCTAAATCAGGGGTACCGATTCTGACCATCACAGACAGTGATACTTCACCGGCAGCTGCGCACAGCACACTATTGCTTCTCTGTCCCACATCTACGAAGCTGTTTTATAACTCTATGACTGCACCTATGGCTATGCTCAATATTCTGGCATCCTGTCTTGTCATCGATAGTGTATCACCATCTGAACGGCAGATTTTTATCGACACTTTGCCATCCTGATTTTTAGCCCAAAAACAAAACCGGATATACAGGTTTCCAACAGAAAGCCATATATCCGGTTTCGTTTTTATTCTCTTCTTACTTCTCATAGGTGCCTTTTCGAATCACCTCTCCATGCTTCATAAAGATCTTTCCCCTGGCTACATAAGTATCCAGCGTCAGATCCTGATCAAACAGCAACAGATCCGCATCGGCCCCCTCTGCCACAGTTCCCTTGATTCCCAGTAAATCCAGCCCCTCTGCAACCTGACAGGTCATATAAGGCAGTGCTTCCTCCAGAGTCATTCCCAGAACCTGTACCATATATTTCAACTCTTTATAAAGTGCATCCACACCAGATACACCTATCTCCAGAAGGCTGCCGTCCTCAGCATAATTAGACCAGCTTCCGTGTCCGTCAGAGCTCATTGTGATATGCTCTGTGGGCAGTCCCCGCTTTTTAGCCTCCAGAACACATTCTCCCGGTGAAGTGTGCATACCGCAGGTCAGATCAATATAACCTCCCCGCTTCAGAAATTCGTAGCCCTCTTCCAGCAACTTTTCATTCCGGTTGACATGAGTGGGACGGAAAATCCGTACAGGAACAGAACTCACCTCCAATGCCCGGAATACCGGCGCAAGACCATCTTTGTCATCTCCCATGTGAAGCACCACAATGCCTGGCTTTCCACTGAGCATTCCCGCCACACGAGCTTTACTTGCAATCTGAACCAACTGATCACCAGTCACATTAGGTGCCCGGTGATCAGATATCGCCAGCTTCACACCCAAAATCTCATTCACGAATACGATGTCCCTGTCTGTTTCACCTGTGATAGTCGGGCTGGGATATCCGTAAGCACCTGTGAGCATATAAGCACTCACGCCCTCCTCACAGAGTACCCGGGTCTTCGCATAAAGATTGTCCACACTCCTGGTGATACCATCCGTACCCAGAAGTCCCACCACTGTTGTGATACCGTTCTCTACCAGTTCTGACATCTGTAATTCCGGTGTCCGCGTATGAAAGCTTCCCTCTCCACCGCCTCCGGTGATATGTACATGTTGATCTAAAAATCCGGGAGTAAGAATCTTGCCCTCTGCATCCAGCACCTCGCACTCCACAGGCAATTCTCTGATGGAATCCTGTATACATTCAATCTTTCCCCCGCAAATCAAAAGATCCTTTTTACCGAGATATTCCGGTGCGTAAATCGCTGCATTCTTTACCAATAACATAACTGTTCCCCTTTTTCCCGTAGCTGTTCATTACGCAGATACTCCAAACTATCATGAACAGTTACTTTTCTTTTTTCGTTTCTACTCAAAGTATATACGATGGAATCCGTTTTGTCTATGAAAGTTCTGAATAATTAGCTATATATTTCCACCATCAAGGTACATCCGATATGAATGTTTGTCCCATTGGCAGCTTTCCTGGAGAAGTAATTTCTAATCGGTTGTCATATA
>ERZ772954.2202-NODE-2202-length-13004-cov-11.889798_pt1 | contig 13004 bp, 9 predicted proteins | sample MGYA00580684_ERZ772954 | MGnify/ENA primary metagenome ERZ772954 (study PRJEB29015, sample SAMEA2737654) | human gut metagenome | biome: human gut; feature: human-associated habitat; material: faeces | place: China | collected 2012 ...
ATATGCTACATATTTTTGAATAACTGCGCGTCGCATTCTCGTTACTTTAGTGATGAGTTAGACGCGCAAATTTTTTATTAAATATCAATTATGATTTTTTGAGTTTACATGATCATCTGGAATAACATAACCATAACCGGCATTGTAATGATTGACAACAAAGTGGTCATAACATTGATCGCACTGGCGTACTTGGAATCATTTCCATAAACCTGACACATCTGCGTTACTGTAGAGGCAGATGGAGTGATGATCGCCAAAAAGACGATAAGCATGATCTTATTGCCGTCAGCGGAAAAGGAAGCCAGATTGCTGAGCTTTATCAGCACAAGAGCAATCAAAGGAACAGCTATCAAGCGCAAAAAAGTGATAAAATAAACTCTTTTATTTGCAAATATCTGTTTCAGGTTCATTCCTGCAAAGAGCATACCTGTTACAATCATGCTGGCAGGACCAATCATAGTTCCAACAGAAGCAAGTGTATTTCCAATGATTTCTGGCAAGCGGATTTTTGTGAAGAAAAGTACAACACCAATAAATATGGAAATCATATTGATGTTCAATATAATTTTTTTACAGTGAGTCCACAGAAAAACAAGCTGCACACTCATAAAAACACATCCGTACAGTACCCACTCCTGTCCAAGAATGAATGTGACAATCGGTACGATCAGGTTTCCGGAATTAGAGTAGTAAACGGAAGCGACTTCCACTTCGTTCAGATGTAAAAGCTTTCCCGCTACGGAAATAACAACAAGAAGAATCACCTGAGTCATAACAGATGCGGCAAAAGCAATCAGAAGTCCTTTTACGGTATCTGTAGTATAATCAACTTGCAAAGCATTGATAATGACGCAGGGAACGATCAGATAAAGAATGATCTTCGATAAAACTTTGCTGTCGTCGTCCCTTACAAGTCCCGTCTTTACAATTAAATATCCCATGAAGATCATAAGAAAAAGCTGCACGATCTGCTGCATGAGAAGTATACTGATGTTCATAAAATTATCCCCTGCATTTCTTATAAAATTAACCTGGCTGGCAAAGTCTACTTTCTAGAATTGCTATAGTTGAAAATCTGCCAACGGTCGAGGATATTATAGAACTTCTATAAGACGATTGCAAGGTTTACAAACCACTTCTGTCAGGAAATGCAGATGAGCCGACCGGGGCGTTTGATGGTGAAATTGTCAGCGACTCAAACCCATATACGCCAGAAGAAGAGCCAGCGCTAGAAAAGGTTTAACGAATGAAAAAGGGTTCTGAGAAAATCAGAACTCTTTTTCGTTTAGGATGATTTTGCTATACTATGAAAATGATTCTTTCGGTTTTGCAATCATAAAAATTGATAAAAGCATGATTGTAAAAGGAAAAAAAATACTTTATAATGTTACAAATTGCTATAAATAAGCGTTCGCAATTGGATAACTGTCGGAAGAGATTTCATATAATTTAATGAAGTAAGCAATTTTACTAATTTTTAAAGAAGAAGGAGGAGTAAAAATTGATTTGTGGAATGACTTATTATCAAATATGCTGGTATTTTTTGGTGTATTCTTTTGGAGGCTGGGTTGTTGAAGTGATTTTCCATGCAGTGACTTTGGGAAAAGTTATTAACAGAGGATTTTTAAATGGTCCGGTTTGCCCGGTGTACGGGTTTGGAGTAATCTCTGTTTTTGCGATGATAAATACGCTTCAAAGCAGTGGTTATCAGATGAGTGATGGTATGATATTTATATTTGGGGTTATTTTAGCTACAGTAGTAGAGCTGATAGCAGGATGGCTGTTAGATGTATGTTTCCATGCAAGATGGTGGGATTATTCGGATAAACCTTTAAATTTCCATGGATATATCTGCCTGGAATTCTCGTTGATATGGGGATTGGCAATTGTTCTTGTTGTGAAGGTTTTTCAGAGATATGTAGAAAATCATACGTCATCGCATGCGGATTCCCTGTTAGGCTGGGTTGTGTTGGCAATTTTGTATGCTGCTTATCTGGCTGATTTTATTGTAACAGTAGCAGTTATCCGGGGATTAAATAAAAAGCTTACCAGACTGGATAAGATCCGTTCAGATATGAGGATTGTAAGCGATAAAATCAGTGATACACTGGCAACTACAACAATAGAAACAGCACAGGCTGTAGGAGAAAAGAAAGTTCAGGCAGCTTTGGCAAGGGCTGAATTACGTGATTCGGCAGAACTTAAGAAAGATAAATCTTTGGAAATGCTCCGCAAGAAAAAAGCTGAACTTCAAAAAGAATTTGATGATCTTTCAAACACAATTACTAATCATACAATTGTTGGACAGGGAAGAATTATTAAGGCGTTTCCGAAGATGAAACATAGAGATTATTATGAATTGATTCAGGAACTGAAAAATAGATTTTAACCGAATAAACTGCGAAGCAGTTATTCGGTATAGAGCCGCGTAGCGAAGCGGATGATTTTGGAGAGATAAAATGATGAATTGTTTGGCAGTAGGGCTGGGTGGTTTTGCAGGGGCAGTATTGCGGTACCTGATCGGGCTGATTCCCACAGGAGAAACTATGATTTTTCCGGCAAAAACCTTTTGTATCAATATAATTGGATGTATTGTGATCGGAGCAATCACAGTATTGGCGGCGAAATTGTCTGTTCCACCAAGGATGATTTTGTTTCTGAAGGTGGGAGTCTGCGGTGGATTTACCACATTCTCAACCTTTGCACTGGAATCTTCGGATTTGATCCGGGATGGACATATGGGAATAGCTCTGTGTTATGTATTACTTAGCGTATTGGTAGGCGTGCTGGCGATTTTTGCAGTGGAATATCTTACTGTAAGATAAACTGCTTCCATCGTGAGAAGTAATAAGTTAAGCAGGTGAGACGAATATTCACTCACTCTGGAGGAATGAGCCAATGAAACGAATATCGCTGGATGACCTTCTTCATACCAGACAGGATCTTGACTATCAGGAACAGTATGAATACATAATGAAATTGCTGGAAAAAGGTCAGATAAAACCTGTAAAGGCTTCTAAGAGCAATGGCAAGAAGCCGGCGCTTTATCGCGAATACTGGATGGTAGAAGAACAGAAGGATTACAGCAATTATATAGAAGAAATAAAATATACCTTTTCTACCATGATTTCCGTGGATTATTATCTGGCGCATCCGGATACATATGAGAAAGACCGAATCTGGGTACTTATGCTGAATGAATATCTGAAAAAACATGCAGATGCCTTACTGACAGCGGAATCGCTGAATGAAAGAAGCTTTGAAATATGGCACAGAGAGAAATTTCTGGACAGAGAGCAGGGAAAGAAGATTCTGAAACGCTGCGGACTCAATGTGGAGGCTCTGAATGTATACAAGACAACAGAGCCCCTTTCATATTATACACATACAAGAAATACGCCGCAGAATATCCTGATTCTGGAAAATAAAGACCCTTTTTTCAGTATGCGCAATTACCTGCTGAATGGACATATGGAAATTTTTGGTGCAGAAATCGGAACTCTGATTTATGGTGCAGGAAAGGGCATTATCCGTTCTTTTCAGGATTTTGATCTGTGTGCGGAACCCTATATGAAACATCCGAAGAATACAATTTATTATTTCGGGGATTTGGATTATGAGGGTATCGGTATATACGAAAATCTGGCAGAAAAATTTCGCAGCAGATGGAAAATCCTTCCTTTTGTGCCGGCATATCAGGCTATGCTTGGAAAAGCAGAACAGATAACTGAACTTCCGGAGACAAAGGAGCATCAGAACAGAAATATCAGTACACAATTTTTCTCCTGTTTTGATGAAATAATGGTCAAAAAGATGGAAACTGTTCTGGAAAAGGACAGATATATACCACAGGAAATCTTAAATACTGCAGATTTCTGATGCAAATATCTTCCTTGTCTTTCGCATTCTGCTGAATTGTCTTAAAACCACTATCCTGCGAGGTGTTTTGGCATGAATATGCCAAAATCCCGAGACAGTATTATTTACGAGGACTGCTATAGAATAAAGAGGACTGCTATAGAATAAAAAATAATTGATTTTTAAGAGACAGTCTGTTAGAATATACCTGTGAAAAGGGAGTAGCTTGCCGAGTAGATTCGGTTCACTTCTTCGTCAGGACAGTTATTGAAACATATAACTCGGAAAGTGATGAAATTGCGAGACTTTTACTGTGAATGCAGTAGGAGTCTCTTTTTTTTATACCTACTGCAAAATAAATGTATTCCAGAATCTTTTTATATTTGATTTTGTGAGTACGTAATAAAAGAAAGAGAGGTAGAAATGATGTTTTTACAGGTTATTATTTTGCTGGCAGGTTTTTTGTTTCTGGTGAAAGGTGCAGACTGGTTTGTGGAGGGTGCAGCCAGTATTGCGAAAAAGCTGGGAATTCCACAGTTGATCATCGGATTAACCATTGTAGCAATGGGAACTAGCATGCCGGAGGCAGCAGTCAGTATTACTGCTGCAATAAATAAGAATGCAGGTATTACCATTGGAAATGTAGTCGGAAGCAATATCCTGAATATTCTGATCATTCTGGGAATCACAGCAGTAATTACGAATGTAGCGATTCAAAAATCCACGCTTCTTTACGAAATTCCGTTTATGACAGTGATAACAATTATTTTGCTGATCTTTGGTATCACAGGTTCAGAGGTGACTTTTATTGAAGGTGTGATTTTCTGGATACTGTTTCTGATATATCTGGGATATCTGTTTGTGATGGCAAAGAAAGGGAACGATCAGGAAGAAGCAGAAGCAAAGGATAATCCGGTATGGAAATGTATACTCCTGATGGTAATCGGTGGAATTCTGGTCGTAAAGGGCAGTGATTTTGCAGTCAGCGGAGCAACGGAGATTGCCCGTTATTTTGGCATGAGTGAGAGATTTATCGGGCTGACAATTGTTGCACTGGGAACATCTCTTCCGGAACTTGTCACATCAGTAACAGCTGCCAGAAGAGGAAATACAGGAATTGCCATTGGAAATATAGTCGGAAGCAATATTTTTAATATTTTGTTTGTTATCGGTACAACAGCACTCATCTGTACTGTGCCGTTTGAGAGCAAATTTATTATTGATACTGTAATTGCAGTTCTGTGTGGAGCGATACTCTGGATTGGTACATTCAGACATAAAGAATTAAGAAAACCCTGTGGTGTGGTTATGCTGTTGTGTTATGTCGCATATTTCCTGTATTTATGTCTGGTATAACGAATAATTGCTTTTCGCAACCTCCGCAGGGGACTTACTTGATTCGATTAAAATAAGAAATGGAATAAAGTATATTATGGATAATTATGAAAAACAGGTATACACAGGAAGAGAGTTGTTTTTAAAATATGATCAGGATAAGCTGATAAAAAAATATGGTTTGAAACACGATGAAGAATATCTGGATTTGAAATATATTGGAACAGAATATCGGATCAATCGCAGAAACGGTGCTGTTGAATATGCCACAGGCGAAGAATGGACGGACTGCAGAGAATATACAGTTGTTATGACAATCTATGATTTTCTCTGCTGTTCCGGGCAGGAGATACTGCCTCCTCTTACCGGGCAGTGGCAGCCTGTGGGCAGGTTTGTAACTGCCGGGAGCAGTCCGTCAACAGATCCCTTTGTGGAAAAGTATGCAAGAGCATTTTCCGGCAAAGTGGAAGAGGTAAAGCAGGCCTGTATCTGTCTGGGAGGAAAGCAGACGAAACGTCTGGCAGGGGCAGATCTGACATTTGAAATGCCGGTTCTTCCGGAGTTCTCTGTGTTGTTTCAGTTCTGGGATGGGGATGAAGAATTCCCGCCAAAGATCTTACTGTTGTGGGATAAAGTATCGTTATCATACCTTCATTTTGAGACGACCTATTATCTTCAGGGAGATCTTCTGAAGGCTATACTGCAGATAATCGGCTGAATACACTGTAGCCGATCCTTCGGAGGGGATATATGGAAGCGGATAATTCAGGAAGCTATGGGAAAAATCCGCAGAAATGCCCTGAATTATTCAGTAAAGTATTACGCAGAAATTCTTCTGGAGAATCTGGATACGATCAGTGACACAAAAGAAAAATTCCAGAAATACCGGGAACTGGTGCGAAACAGGGTAAAGAAACTGGAAGAAGAGAACATCAATGTACGCCGTCTTGGCGAAAAAGAAGAAGAGAACCTGGAAAATCTCCGTATTATTGAGAGTTACCTGAACAGAACCATTGATGAGCACCAGAAAATTCTGAGCAGTCATTTTGACCTGAAGGCACTTTATACCAGGGAATTGGAAGCATTGTCACAGATGTCTCTGATCCGGAGATTTTCCATGCGCAATGATTTCTATGATAAAGTGCTGGAGAATCCGTCGGCACTGGGAAATCTGGACTATTTTTTAAGACCGCTGTTCAACCGGGAGCCGGATAAGGTTTATAACCTGAATAAAGCCTTATTATATCAGAAACCGTCTGTCAGAAATGAGGACGAGGACACTGAGGAGATGCTGGATTTTGACGAAGATGCATATCTGAAAGAGCAGGAAGAGAAACGCAGACAGAAGCTGAAACGTTATGAAAGCAGTCTGGGATTTCTGTTGGAGCAGGCATCTGAAAAAGGTGAAATTTTCCTTTCTGATATCTGGAAAAACATTCAGGAGAACGAGAAAAATGCAGAAGAAATGCAGCAGCAACTGATCCCAAATGTTGAAATTTTTAAAGAGATCATGGTGGAGCTGATACGGAATAAAGAGATCAATATGGAAGCACTGAAAAAGGAACGAAGTGAATTTATTCAGGACCAGACAGCAGATTTTCAGCTCAACGAAATGCTGCTCCAGCTTTCTGAAGAAAGATTTTCAGATAAAAAAATCGGTAAAATAGAAGTATACAGGATAGAAGACGGAAGCACAGTCACCTTTGACAATGTTTTCAGCGAAAATGGCGTGAAAAAAAGCATCCGTTGTTCCAATATCCTGATTCGAATCATGAGAAACGAGGAATAACAGATATGGCATATGAAGCAGAGGAAATCCGTACCAGTCAGGAGATTTTTTATTATCTTCTGGAATATCATGAGCTGCGGGAAGAGGACGAGCAGCTTTTATATAAAGCATATACAGAGGAAGAATCCATCCGGAATCTGGTGAAATCCCAGGGAGAGATTGCGGGAAGCAATGTGGAACGCTACGGAAATGTAATCTATCTGATCCCTAAGGAGGAAAACAATTTCCTTGGTTTTTCCAAGCAGCAGCTTAAAAGTACACTGTGCAAATCCGGGGCAACAGACAAGGATTATTATCTGTCACAGTTTGTGATTCTTACGTTGCTGGTAGAATTCTTTGACGGACAGGGAAGCAGCAGTAAATCCAGAGAATATATGCGCGTGGGAGAGCTTATGAACTGTCTTTCCGCCCGTCTGAAGGAAGGGTCAGCAGAAGAGACTGCCTCTGAAGAGGAGGAAGATGGAAAGAACCCCAAAGATACTGCAGGGATTTCTTTCAAAATCCTTTATGAAACTTACGAGGCACTGAAGTCTGATGACAGAGGTTCCAGGATGAAGACAACCAAGGAAGGCTTTATCTACAATATTCTGATGTTCCTTCAGAAACAGGGACTGATCGAGTATGTGGTACAGGATGAGATGATAAAAACAACCAGAAAGCTGGATAATTTTATGGACTGGAATCTTCTGAACCAGAACAATTACCAGCGGGTTCTGAGAGTACTGGGGGTGGCAAAAGATGAGTAAGATTAATGCAGTGCGTCTGATCAACGTGAATTATAATAACAATGCATACCGTATCAGCGATGAAACTCTGCACTTTAATGGAGAAAGCACACTGATCTCTCTGCAGAACGGCGGTGGGAAATCTGTTCTTGTCCAGATGCTGACTGCGCCCTTTGTGCATCCAAAATACCGCAATACCAAAGACCGATTATTTGAAAGCTATTTTACTACCAATAAGCCATCCTTTATCCTGGTGGAATGGGCACTGGATCAGGGAGCGGGCTATGTTCTCACAGGTCTTATGGTCAGAAAATCCCAGGATATGGAAGAGGACAGAAAAGAGAATCTGGACATTATTGGAATTGTCAGTGAATATCAGAGCCCCTGTATTCAGGATATCCACCACCTTCCTGTAGTGGAAAAAGGCAAAAAAGAGATGATCCTGAAGAATTTTAACTCCTGCAGGCAGCTTTTTGAAATCTACAAAAAAGACAGGGATATGAAGTTCTTCTATTATGATCTGGCAAACTATGCCCAGTCCCGCCAGTACTTCAATAAGCTGATGGAATACCAGATCAATTATAAGGAATGGGAAACCATTATTAAGAAAATCAATCTGAAGGAATCCGGACTGTCAGATCTTTTTGCGGACTGCAAGGATGAAAAGGGGCTGACAGAAAAATGGTTTCTCGAGGCTATTGAGAGCAAACTGAATAAGGACAAGAACCGTATTAAAGAGTTCCAGTCTATTCTGGAAAAATATGCAGGACAGTATAAGGATAACCGTTCTAAAATTAAGCGAAGAGACACAATCCGTCAGTTTAAGGAAGAGGCAAATGGGATTCAGACCCAGGCAGAAGAGTATCAGAATGCGGAGACAGAGGAAGGAAAACAGCAGAATAAAATTGCCTGGTTTATCCATGATGTAAATGGACTCTTAAGCCAGACTGAGAAAGCTCATGATCATACAAAAGAAGTGCTGGAAAGTCTGGATCAAAAGCTTTCCAGAGTAGAATACGAGGAGCTTTCCAGCCAGGTCTATGACTATGAGGAAGAGAAGAATCTTCATATCGGAAACCGTGATATGATCGATATGGAGCGTGAAAATATTCAGGTGCAGGCAGAACAGATAGAGAAGAAACTTCATATCCTCCAATGTGCCAGACAGCAGGATTCTGTATCAGAAGAAAAAGGGGAACTGGATCTTCTCAGGGAGAAAATCGCAGTTGCCAGACAGCAGGGAGCTGATCTGGAACCGGAGAGAAAAGCACTTGGCCTGACCTTGAAAAACATTTTTGAAGAACGTATTCAGGATAACAGACAACAGCAGGAAAACCTGTCTGAAAATATACAGAAAAAGGGAAAAGAGGCACAGGATGAGGCGAAAAGATCCGAGGAACTGGAAGAGAAGATCCGCGACTGCTTTGGCAGAAAAGGAAAACTGGAAAGTCAGATAGAATCCTATACCCGTCTGGAAAACCAGTATAATGTCAAGTATCAGGAAGAATTAGTACGAAATATTCTGGGAAACTATGAAGCAGGAACACTGGAAATCCGTCGTCAGATGTACGAACAGGAACTGCAAAAAACAGTGAGGGAACGTACAGAAAATCAGAAGAAATGGGAAGCTGACAAGGAGCTGATCCGCCGTCAGGAGCGCAGTCTGGAGGATAAGAAAGAGGCCCTGATTCATAAAAAGTCAGAGACAGAGAACCAGGAACATACCTATCAGCTCTATCAGAATGAACTGGAAATAAGGAAGAATATCCTGAAATATCTGGATATGGAGGAACGCCATCTTCTGGATACTGACAGGATACTGGAGAACTCTGGCCGAAAGCTGCGTGAACTGGAGGAGCTGCGGCGGAATCTGGAAAAGGAAGAGGATTCTCTGGAAAAAGAATATTTAAGCCTTACCAGCGGAAAGATTCTGGAGCTTCCTGAGGAGCTGGAGAAAGAACTGGATGATTTGGGAATTCACACAGTTTATGGTATGGAATGGCTGAAAAAGAACGGATACTCCCAGAAGAAAAACCAGATGCTGGTTCGTAAGAATCCATTTCTGCCATATGCCCTGATCCTTACCCGACAGGAAATCGAGAAGCTGGGACGAAACGACAGAAACGTCTGCACATCCTTCCCTGTGCCTATTGTAGAGCGTGAGAAAATAGAAGAATTTCAGGAAAAGTACACAGACAAAATCGTAAATTTCCCTGGAATCAGTTTTTATATTCTGTTTAATGAAAACCTCCTGGATGAAGAAAAGCTTCAGGCAATGATCTGGGAGAAAAAGAAAGAACTGGAGAAGCTAAATCAGGCTGTGGATCAGCGCAAAAAGGAATACGCAGAGTATTTTCAGCGTCAGGAAACACTGAAAAACCAGTCTGTAACAAAAGAAAAATGGGAAGAAATCCAGGAGCTTCTGAAAACTCTTGAGGAAGAGAAAAAAACTCTGGAAAAGGATATCCGTGATGCAGCACAGGAGCTTGACAGCCTGAAAACAGCACATGAAAAGCTACAGAATCTGCTCATAAAATCCGCTGCAGAAATTGACCGTCAGAAACAGCGCCTGGAAGATTTTTCCCAGCTGGAAAAAGATTATGCTTTCTATGAAAATAATCGAAATGAGCTTGAAAAATGTAAAAAGGATGAAACTCGTTTCCGGGAAAACCAGAAGCTTGCAAAAGACAGACAGGAAAAGCTTCTGGAGGAGAAAATGACTCTGGAGCATAATCTGAATATGCTGGAGAGAGAAAAAGACAGACTGGATGAAAAATATACCAGATATGCGTCATATGAGGCAGGCAGCAGAGAGTCAGATGAAGTCAGGAAACAGCAGAGTCAGCAGTTTGGATTTGACAGCATGTCTACAGAGCAGATGGAAGCACGTTATGAGGCAATCACCTCTGTTCTTTCACAGGAGCTGAAGAATCTGGAAGAACAGGAGAGAAGGTCTGCCGCGCGTTACCAGAGGGAAAAGGAAGATCTGGATTATCTTCAGAAAAAATATCACTTAAAGCCTGAACAGTGGTCCGGTGTGATCTATGACAGAAAAGAAGAGTCACACCAGGAGGGAGTATTGGAAGATTTCCGCAGAAAGATCCAGACAAAGGATATGCAGTGGAATGATGCAGACAAAAAGGCAGCAGTGGCCCAGAGTAAGATCAGCGAACTGACAAAAAGGATCCATTCTGTCTGCGGTATGGAGAAACCTTTGCCAAAGGATGAGATTCAGGGACAGGATTTTCAGGCAAGGAAAAACCAGCTTCTTTATGAGAAGAAAGAAGAGAAGAAGCAGGAGGAGTTTTTAAGCGGAAAGCTTCGCAGCTATGAAGAGAATCTGACTGCTTTATCAGAATATAATGAACTGATTCCTGTGGCTGCAGAAGACCATGAGCCGGTTTCGGAGAATCTGTCTGCGGAAGAATTAAGAAACTGCAAGGGAATCCTGATCAGGGATTATAATCAGAAAATGCGGGATACCAGACAGAAGAAGGAAGAACTGGTGCGGACACTGAATAAGATTGTCCGTATGGAAAGCTTTCAGGATGATTTTTACAGGAAACCGCTGGAACAGATGCTGGAGCTTTCCGATGATGCAGTGCGTGTTCTGACTCAGTTAAAAACTACAGTACAGTCATATGACAGTCTGATGGAGAAGGAACGTATCACAGAACTTCTGGAGGATTATGTCCGGGAAATCCACAGTAACCTTGGAAAAATCGACCATAATTCAACCATCACCATAAGGGAAAGAAATATCAAAATGTTAAAGATCCAGCTTCCGGACTGGGAAGAAAATGCAGGGCTTTACCGTCTGCGTCTGGAAGACTTTATTGATAAGATCACTATGGAAGGCGTGGAACTTTTCGAGAAAAATGAGAACGCACAGGAGTTTTTCGGCTCCGGTATTACTACCAGAAATCTCTATGATCAGGTGGTAGGAATCGGAAATGTACAGATTCATCTTTATAAGATTGAAGCCCAGAGAGAATATCCGATTACCTGGAAAGAGGTTTCCAGAAACTCAGGCGGAGAAGGATTTCTGTCTGCATTTGTAATCCTGTCCAGCCTTCTGTATTATATGAGACGGGATGATACGGACATTTTTGCAGATAAAAATGAGGGAAAGGTTCTGATCATGGACAATCCGTTTGCGCAGACCAATGCCTCCCATCTGCTGATCCCACTGATGGATATGGCAAAAAAGAGCAACACACAGCTTATCTGCCTTACCGGTCTGGGCGGAGAGTCCATCTATAATCGTTTTGACAATATATATGTGCTGAATCTGATCGCTGCAAGTCTGAGAGGCGGTGCCCAGTACCTGAAAGCCGAACACAAAAGAGGGAAAGAACCGGATGAGCTTGTCACTGCGAGAATTGAAGTGGGGGATCAGATGGAGCTGTTGTTTTAAGAAAAATTACAGCAATCATTCTGTGTGTCATATTATTATCGTTGCAGGTTGTGATTGCGAGTGCTGAAGATATAAGAAAGAATATTACGGTATCACATGAGCCGGTCTGTGTGATGCCGTATTTTTATTTGTCCAGAGAAAAGAATGAAAGATTCTTTTATGTTTTATTTTGCTCTGGATACACTAACAACAGCTATCAAAATAACATTGACAGAGCTTAAGAATAAGAATAGAATATAATTAACAAAAATAACTTAACTGGTTACAAATATTTAAATAGAAGGAGAGAGGTTTATGCTATATGAATTTTTGAAAAACAATTATAAGGAAGCAGAGCCTATATTCTTTTCTGATATAGTGATTAAGGGAATTACAAAATCTGCAGTAAACCAGCAGTTAAAAAAGTTATGCAATGAAGGAAAACTGCAGAAATATGAGAACGGCATTTATTATTTGCCTAAGAAATCACGATTAAAAACAAGTGTAGGTGTAAATGCAGATACGGTTGCCAGATACAAATATGTTTCCAGAGGTGGGAAAGTAGATGGCTTCTATTCGGGAAATACATTTGCCAATCAGTTGGGAATTTCAACGCAGGTTCCCAATAAAGTTGAGATTGTCAGCAACAATATGGCTGCAAAAGTAAGAGAAGTTCCAATTGGAAAGAGAACATTCATTGTAAGAAAGCCAGTGGTTCCGGTAAATGAAGAAAATGTTTATGTGCTGCAGTTACTTGACTTATTAAAGAATCTGGATGTGTATCTGGATGAAAGCTATGATGTGGCTCATGATAAAGTATCTCAATTTGTGCGGATACATGGCATCACAAAAAAAGACGTGGATAGTTATATAAGAGAGTTTCCGATTGCAATATTTA
>ERZ772954.2204-NODE-2204-length-12999-cov-13.603909_pt1 | contig 12999 bp, 13 predicted proteins | sample MGYA00580684_ERZ772954 | MGnify/ENA primary metagenome ERZ772954 (study PRJEB29015, sample SAMEA2737654) | human gut metagenome | biome: human gut; feature: human-associated habitat; material: faeces | place: China | collected 2012 ...
CGAAAATAGATATCACTGCCACCAAAGCCTGCAGTTCCAAACAGAAAAATCTGTTTATTCTTTAACTGCGATAATAGCTGTAATGTCTTGGTATCTGCATTTCCCTTGTCTGTCCAAAATCCGATATAGAGCAGTTCGGAAGAAGGGATCACTGTGTCGGACACACCGAAATACTCACATTCATCCTGAGGTAATGCCTCGTGGATTGCATCAGCCAGCACCTTGGTATTACCTGTTAAGCTGCTATAAACGATGGAATATTTTTTATTCTTCATATCATGTTGTCTCCTTTCATAGGATCATGAAATTATCATATCGCATTCCTATTTTAGTTCGGAAAGCATGATTTGTCGAATAAATTTTCCATAAACATTTTACGGGGTAAAATAGATAATTACTTTTTTCAGCTACGTGTGATAAACTTGTTGATAAGTGGGTAAAAGATCATGGACAGAACTCCGATAAGGGAATAAAAGCGGGGGCTGCCATGATCGCAGTCATGCTGGAGGTGACAGCAGTGTATCGTGTTGTGTCTCTGTCCGGAATCTTTATCGCAACCGGACTGGTGGTCCTGCTGGTCGTTACTCTGATCCAGACAATGGACCGCATCCGCGAGCTATAGCTGGCCAGGCAGAGAGAGGCAAGGGAAAGCCTGGATTATCTGACAGGTCTTCCCATGCGTCATAAGGGTGAGGCACTGATCCTTGAGAAAATGCAGAAGCAGGGTGGCTGTCTGGGATTTGTGGATATGGATAATCTGAAGAAGATCAATGATGTCTATGGACATAAGGCGGGGGATCATGCCCTCAGACTGGTGGGAGCGACGCTTACAGAGTGCATGAAGAACGCAGTAGTCTGCCGTTTGGGAGGAGATGAATTCCTGTTCTATCTGCCGGAGGTATCGGAAGCAGAAATGAATACGCGGGTGAGAAGTCTGTTTGACAGCTTTCGTGCGGCAAAAAATGCTGCGGCGGAGACTTCAGCGGCATCCCTGTCCTGCGGTCTGTGCATGTGCAGACAGGGAGACAACTTTGAAGAATATTATATAAAAGCGGACAAAGCATTGTATTATGTCAAACAGAACGGCAAGAACAATTACCGGTTTTATGAGGAGTTGGAGGAACAGTAGCCGGATGACACTGCGGTATTCCGGCGATGATCCTGGCAGAACGGAAAGCCGGCTGGAAGGGCTTTGAGAGCAAATATCAGCATGGACTGTTAAAACTGTACGCACAGCATGCCGTAAGCTCCATGAAGGGTGCTTACATGGAATAAACGGGATTTCATAAGGAGAAGATGCGATGGATATAAAAATTAACGATTATTATGAGCCGGAACATTTTAAGGCTCTGAATGAAGCGGACTATGATGTGTCCCATTCCTGTGATTATGAGAAAAATGCAATGCACCACATTCATGAATCCACAGAGATTCTGATCGTGGAATCCGGAAGTGCGGATTATTACATTGATGGCAGGAAATATTATGTGGAAGCCGGTGATATTCTCATTATCGGCTCCAGAAAATCCCATATGCGGAGGATGGACAGACTGCCGTTTGCCAGATATGGGCTGGCAGTGAATCCATCCTATTACAGAAGACTGAATCTGGGGGAAGACATGCTGAAGGTATGGCAGGGACCTTCCCCGGAGGAGTTCGTGCAGCATTTTAAGGACGTCCCCACCGATGTGTTCTCAAGGATGATAGAACTGCTAAAATGTCTGTATGAGGAGCAGCGGCAGAGACAGACGTTCCGTGGGACGATGGAGAGAAGCCTTGTGACGCAGATCGCAGTCCTGCTCTATCGGCAGTGGGGCTTGTGCAAAAGAGAGGAAGAGACCTCATCTATGAGCCGGCAGATGTATGATATCAAGGAGTACATAGATGAGCATTATCAGGAGCCGTTAGATCTGAACAGCCTGAGTGATAAGTTCTACCTGCATCCGGTAACGATCAGTAAGGAATTCAGCCGCTGCGTCGGACAGTCGCTTACAAAATATATCAACAGTGTCCGGGTCTGTGAGGGAGCCAGACTGCTGGAGAATACCGGTGAAAGTGTGACTGCGATCGCCACTTTGTGTGGTTATGACAGCGTAAACACTTTCCTGAGACAGTTTAAAACGATCATGGAGATGAGTCCGTTACAATATCGCAAAGAAAGAATGGACTATTTGCATCAGACCAGATAACAGAACGCCCGGAGTTTTGAAAAACTCCGGGCGTTCTGACTAAAAAATGATGAAAACGGGCAAAAAACTATACAGATTGCCCAAAGCCCTTATGCTATGATAAGACCATCAGAAAGGTACCGGCCGGTACGTAACCAATGAGATGATTAAGGAGGAGTTACTTTTATGATGAAGAAGAAAATTTTAGCCGCTGCCCTTGCAACTATCTTTACGGTAGCATCACTGACCGGATGTGGAGCATCCGCAGACGAGAATACAACAGCAATCGGAGCCAGTTCAGAGGCAGCAACTGCTGCAACAACAGATACTGACAGCATCGGAGATGTTAAGCTGACTGTATTGTGTGGATACGCAGGTGAGGATCCTCACGGACAGTATGTATATTCCTACGCAGAGGAATATATGAAAGAGCATCCCAATGTAAAGATAGAGATCCAGGCGATCAGTACCAATGATATCTACACAAAGTTGTCTGCTATGGCAACCACCCCGGATGATCTTCCTCAGATATTCTTTACCTCAGCAGATGCCGTTGCAACTCTGCACGACCTGGGTCTGACCAGAGATCTGACCGGACTGATCTCCGATGATCTGGCAGGAGAATTTGCCAACGGTGTACTGGATTCCTGTAAACTGGATGACGAGATCGTATATTTCCCGGTAGCATTACAGCCTCAGGCTATCATCTATAGAAAGGATCGTTTTGAAGAGGCAGGTCTTACGATACCCACTACCTGGGATGAGTTCATTGACTGTGCGAAGGCACTGACCAAGGATTCCAATGGTGACGGTGAGGTTGACCAGTGGGGCTTTGGTATGGTAGGCTCCAACAACTCTTCCGGACAGAGCCGCTTCATGTCTTATCTGTGGTCTAACGGTGTGGACTGTGTGACCGGTGAAGACGGCGACTTTAGCACCGACCTGAAGGCTGACAATAAGACCTTTACTGATGCTTTTGCAAAATGGACCCAGATGAATAACGATGGAATCGTTCCTATCGGTATCACCGAAGTAGATTATCCTACCGCAGCAAACTATTTTGCAATGGGTTATACCAGCATGTTCATGACCGGTTCCAATGCACTGGGTGTTGCTTATGCGAACAACCCCGATCTGAAGGGTAAGTTAGGCTCCTTCAAGCTTCCCGGAGATTATCCCGGAACCATGTTAGGTACAGAGGGTTATGCAGTCAGCGCTTATGCTACCGATGAAGAGGCTGCTGCAGCTATTGATTATCTCCGTTTCTTCGTAGAACATGATGATCAGATGATGTTCTGGCAGAGCAGTGGTAAGATCCCTGCTACGGTAGAGGGACAGAAGGCTGACTACATCACCGGTGACGATTATGCGGGTTATCTGCAGCAGATCGCAGACGGATGTCGTCCTACCGTAAGCTTTGCAGGTATCAGTGGACTGAAGAGTGCTCTGGGTGATGCATACGCAGCAGTATTTTCCAAGGAAAAGACCAATGATCAGGCAGTCGCTGATCTGGAAAAAGCTGTAGCTGAACTTATGGAAGACTATAACTAAGAGTAAGTGACAGATTCCCGGAGCCTTCGGACTCCGGGAATTATCAAAAGGAGGGAAACCGGAAATGTTGGGAAAGAAAACCGGCAAAAAGAGTAAGATCAAATACCAGTATGACGGATACTTATTCTCCTTCCCCATCGTGCTGATGATGGGAGCGTTGATTCTATATCCTATGCTGTACGGCTTCTATATCAGTTTCTTCAATACGAACCTGGTAACAAAATGGAAGTTTGTGGGACTGAAATATTATATGGCTGCATTTACAGAGCCGGAATTCTATCAGTCGGTTCTGCTGACGTTGGGATTCATGGTACTGGTAGTAGCGGGACATTTCATTCTGGGATTTATTCTGGCAAGTCTGCTGAACAGGGAGTTCAGGGGAAGAACCATATTCCGTGTGATTTTTATGCTTCCCTGGTTTTTTCCGGAAGCAGTGGTGGCATTATTGTTCACCTGGATCATGAATCCCATGTACGGTATCATGAACAGTATCCTCAGAAGCCTGGGATTGATCAGCACGAATCTGTCATGGCTGGGAAGTAAGGAGCTTGCCTTCCCTTCGGTCGTATTCGTATGTATCTGGAAAGGATTTCCCCTGGTAATGACCATGATCCTTGCAGGACTGCAAAGTATTTCAAAGGATTATTATGAAGCAGCGGAGCTGGATGGTGCAGGAAGATGGAAGCAGTTCAGATACATCACGCTGCCGGCATTGAAGCCGATCCTGACAACTGTCCTGATCCTGGACTGCGTATGGTGGTTCAAGCAGTATACACTGGTATACACCATGACAGCCGGAGGACCCGGCACTGCGACCAGCCTGATCAGCCTGAGTATTTATGGTACGGCATTCAATGATCTGCGCTTCGGTAAAGCGTCTGCCTGGGGTATCCTGGTATTTGTGATCTGTTACCTGATCAATCTGGTAAGTAAGGTGGTGATGAAGGATGATGAATAAAACACGTAGAAAAAAGCTTGATACGGTCCTGACGTATGTAATCCTGATCCTATTGGCGGCATTTATCGTGATTCCTGTACTGTGGATGCTGTCCACGGCGTTCAAGACAGAGGCACAGACCTACTATCCGAACCCGAAGTGGCTTCCGGATCCGTTCTCACTGGAATCTTTTCATAAATTTTTCAACACCTACAACTTTGGTAAAATGACGGTGAACAGTCTGATCACCTGTCTGGCAGCCATGGTCATCTGTGTGGCATGCGCCTGTCTGGCAGGATATGGGATCACACGATTCAAATTCAAGGGGCGTAAGCAGCTTTTGAATTTCCTGCTGATCACTCAGATGTTTCCCAGTGTTATGCTGGTAGTACCTTTTTATGCAGTACTTTCCAAGTATCATCTGACCAACACATTATTAGGCTTGATCGTCGTATACGCAGCCACCAATGTAGCATTCAGCACATGGATGCTGGTATCGTATTTCAAGACAGTGCCCATAGAGCTTGATGAGGCAGCGAGAGTGGACGGGGCCTCCAGCTTCTGCATTTTCCGGAAGATCATCCTCCCTTTGATCCTTCCCGGTATTGCGGCGGTGGCGATGTTCGTGCTGTTCAATGGCTGGAATGAATATATGTACTCTTCCGTACTGGTATCTAAGGATTCTCTGAAGACATTGACCGTAGGTATTGTCGCTCTGAATTCCCAGTATCAGATCAAATGGAACGATCTGATGGCAGCATCGACGGTATCCAGTCTCCCTCTGGTAATATTGTTCGTATGCTTCCAGAAATATTTTATCGCCGGAATGACCGGCGGCGCTGTAAAAAGCTGAGTATATGAGGAGAAAATAACAATGGAACATATTACGATCCGTGACATCAAGGTGTTCGTAACGGCACCTAGAAATATTAATCTGGTGGTAGTAAAAGTAGAGACCTCAGAGCCTGAATTATATGGTTATGGCTGTGCAACCTTCACCTGGAGGCATAAGGCTGTAGTAACGGCCATCGAAGAGTACCTGGCTCCCATGCTGAAGGGCAGACCGGTAGAGGAAATTGAAGGCTTGTGGCAGACCATGATGGGCAGCTCTTACTGGAGAAACGGCCCGGTACTGAACAATGCCATTTCCGGTGTGGATGAAGCACTTTGGGATATTAAGGGTAAAATGGCAGGAATGCCGCTGTACAGTCTGTTAGGCGGTAAGTGCAGAGAAGGAATTACAGTATATCGTCATGCAGACGGCGGCTCTGTGGAAGAAGTAGAAGAGTGTATCCAGAAGTACATGGAAGAAGGCTATCGTTATATTCGCTGCCATATGGGTACCTACGGAGGCAACTTCGGCGGCAGATGTCAGAGCATAGTAAAGCCGGAAAATGCACCGGAAGGAGCATATTTCGATCCCAGAATGTATATGAACAGCGTATATCATCTGTTTGACAGGGTGAGAGCCGATATCGGATGGGGCGTGGAAGTGATGCATGATGTGCATGAGCGTCTGTCCCTGGCGCAGACCATAGAATTTGCTAAGGAACTGGAGCAGTACAAGCTGTTCTTCCTGGAGGATTCCCTGGCACCGGAATATGATGAATTTTTCAAGACCCTGCGTGAACATACCACCCTGCCGCTGGCAATGGGCGAGCTGTTCACCAATCCTGCGGAGTGGAAGCCGTTAGTACAGAATCAATGGATCGATTTTATCCGTGTTCATTTAAGTGATATCGGTGGAATCACTCCTGCGAGAAAGCTTGCACACTATTGTGAAGCCTATGGGGTAAGAACCGCATGGCACGGTCCCAATGACCTGTCTCCCATCGGTATGGCTGCGCAGATGCATCTAGATCTTAACTGTCATAACTTCGGAATCCAGGAGTTCTCCGGATTCTCCGAAGAAGAGCAGGCAGTATTCCCCGGCTGCCCTGTAGTAAAGAACGGTTATGCTTATGTGAATGATAAACCCGGCATCGGTGTGGACTTCGATGAGAAGGAAGCGCTGAAATATCCGGAGGTTCAAATGGATCATAGCTGGCTCTTTTCCAGACTTCCCGACGGCACTCCCGTGAGACCGTAAATCATCACACAGACCCCTGCGGTCATCCTGACGCCATGTCTGTTCTGACACGAATGAAAATGAGAGATAACGATACAGGCACATCAGCTCAGCTGATGTGCCTGTTTTAAGCAAATTTTTTATTAAAAAGTTTACAAAATTTTACGATAATGTTCAAAAATATACAATTTATCAAAAGTGATGTAGACAAACAATAAAAAAGTGGGTAATATGTATATATAATAAGCTCGACAGGCAAAAAGTATGTACAATATGCTACATAATTAAAGCAAGAAATATAAAATAGGGAGGAATGTTACCGATGAAACAGTTCAGCTATATCATTAAGGATGAGATCGGTCTGCATGCACGTCCTGCGGGACTGCTCGCAAAGGAAGCGAAAAAGTATCAGAGTACAGTGACACTTTCCTGTAAGGGGAAATCAGCTGCAGCAAGCAAGCTGATGGCGATCATGGGAATGGGCGTGAAGCATGGAGACAAGGTGGAAGTCACGATAGAAGGAGCGGATGAAGATACCGCCGCAGCAGAGCTTCAGAAGTTTTTCCGTGAGAACCTCTAGGAGAAGACCTGCACGACAGAGTTTGGAAGGTAGAAAATGGAAAAATATATTGGAAAATCCGTATATAAGGGAACAGCGATCGGACCTGTCAGTGTTTTGAAGAAAAAGGACAGTCTCGTTAAGAGGATCCATATCGACAACACAGCGGAAGAACTGAAACGGCTGGATGCGGCTAAGGAACGTACGATGACGCAGCTGGGGCAGTTATACGAGAAGGCTCTGCAGGAGGTCGGAGAAGTCAATGCAGCCATTTTCGAGGTGCATCAGATGATGCTCGAGGATGACGATTATCAGAATGCCATTCACAGCATGATTCAGAACGAAGAAGTGAATGCAGAGTATGCGGTGGCAGTGACCGGTGATAATTTTGCAGAGATGTTCGCCAACATGGATGATGAATATATGCAGGCCCGCTCTGCGGATGTCAGGGATATCTCCAACCGGCTCGTCCGCAATCTGTCCGGGGAGGAGCAGATTGACTGGAGTACCATGGAGCCATCGATCATTGTGGCAGATGATCTGACTCCCAGTGAGACGGTACAGATGGATAAGAGCAAGATCCTGGCCTTTGTCACAGTACATGGCTCAACGAATTCCCATACTGCGATCCTTGCACGTATGATGAATATTCCGGCACTGATAGGGGTACCATTGGAACTGGAGAAAATCCATAACGGGACCCGGGCTATTGTGGACGGCAGGGAAGCGGTATTTTACCTGGATCCGGAGGAAGAGCAGATCCGGCAGGCAGAAGCGGCACAGCAGACGGAACAGAGACTAAGAAGCCTGCTGGCGGATTACAAGGGACGGGAATCCGTGACAAAGAGCGGACGCAAGGTCAATGTATATGCCAATATCGGCAGTGTATCGGATGTGGCATATGTACTGGAGAATGATGCGGAGGGTATCGGCCTGTTCCGCAGTGAATTCTTATATCTCGGAAGGGATTCTCTTCCGGATGAGACAGAACAGTTCAATGCTTACCGTCAGGTGCTGCAGATGATGGCAGGGAAAAAGGTCATCATCCGTACCCTTGATATCGGCGCAGACAAAAATGTAGATTACCTCGGACTGGGCAAGGAAGATAATCCCGCCATGGGATACCGTGCGATCCGGATCTGTCTGGAGCAGCCGGAGATCTTCAAGACCCAGCTGAGAGCACTTCTCAGGGCGGCAAAATACGGAACATTGGCTATTATGTATCCGATGATCATTTCCGTGGAGGAAGTGCTGGATATTCAGAAAATCGTGGCTGAGGTGGCTAAGGAGCTGGAGGAAGAGAAGCTTCCTTACGCAATTCCGGAACAGGGAATTATGATCGAGACCCCTGCGGCTGTCATGATGAGTGAGGAGCTGGCGGAGCATGTTGATTTCTTCAGTATTGGCACGAATGATCTGACACAGTATACGCTGGCTATCGACAGGCAGAACAACAGACTGGACAGATTCTTTAATCCACATCATGAGGCAGTCCTGCGTATGATACAGATGACTGTTGACGGAGCGCATAAGCATGGCAAATGGGTCGGCATCTGCGGAGAACTGGGAGCGGATACGACACTGACCACACGATTTGTACAGATGGGAATTGATGAACTCAGTGTGGCACCGTCCATGGTGCTGAATGTCCGTAGTAAAATATGCGAAATGGAGTGAGAGATTCATGAGAATATACAAAGCGAAAGATTATGCAGATATGAGCAGAAAGGCTGCAAATATCGTATCGGCACAGGTTATCATGAAACCGAACTGTGTTCTCGGACTGGCTACGGGATCTACTCCCATCGGCCTGTATAAACAACTGGTGGAATGGTTCCGCAAGGGAGATCTGGACTTTTCTGAGGTTATGACGGTGAACCTGGATGAATATAAGGGGCTGAGCCGGGAAAACGATCAGAGTTATTATTATTTTATGCACCAGAATCTGTTTGACCATGTGAATATCCCGGTGGAAAATACACATCTGCCAAACGGAATGGAGCCGGATTCGGAGAAAGAATGCCGTAGATATACGGAACTGATCCAGTCACTGGGCGGTGTGGATCTGCAGCTGTTGGGAATCGGACATAACGGGCACATCGGCTTCAACGAACCGGGAGAGAGTTTTGACAAGCAGGTACATTGTGTGAACCTGACAGAGTCTACGATCGAAGCCAACAAGAGATTCTTCGCATCGGCGGAGGATGTTCCGAAGCAGGCATATACGATGGGGATCAAGACCATTATGCAGGCGAAGAAAATATTGATCGTAGCCAGCGGCGAAGACAAGGCGGAGATCGTACAGAAAGCTTTCTTCGGCCCCATTACACCGCAGGTGCCGGCATCGGTATTACAGCTTCATAATGATGTGACACTGGTGGCAGACGAAGCAGCGCTCAGTAAGCTTTCTGAATAAGAAAGGGGAAGCTGATAGGTCATGAGAATCAGAAATGCAAATATATATACAGAGGAGCATCGGTTTGTCAGAGGGGATGCAGCCGTGGAGAACGGCAGGTTCGTAAGCTGTACCGGGGATCCGGCAGGTGAGGAAGCTGTTGTGGATGCGGAAGGCATGTATCTGATACCGGGACTGGTGGATATTCATTTCCATGGTTGTAAGGGCGCAGATATGTGTGACGGTACGAAGGAAGCACTGGATGTCATCACATCATATGAAGCATCTGTCGGTGTGACAAGTGTCTGCCCGGCTACCATGACGATCCCTAAGGATGAACTGCTGGAGGTCATGAAAAATGCCGGCAGCTATGAGTATTCCGGTGGATCCCACCTGGTGGGCATCAATATGGAAGGACCCTTTATCAGTCCGGCGAAAAAGGGTGCTCAGGCGGCGGAAAATATCATGCACTGCGATTATGAATATTTCAGTCAGCTGCAGAAAGCGGCGAACGGGCTGATCAAGCTGGTAGATATCGCACCGGAGGAGCCGGGAGCGATGGAATTTATCGACAGAGCCAAAGGAGAAGTGGTCATTTCACTGGCGCATACAGCTTCCGGTTATGATACAGCAAGGGAAGCCATTGAACATGGAGCATCTCATGCGACACATTTGTATAATGCAATGCCGCCGCTGAACCACAGGGAGCCCGGCGTGATCGGAGCAGTGAGAGATTCAGAGAAATGTCATCCGGAGCTGATCTGTGATGGTGTACACATTCATCCGTCAGTGATCCGTGCAACGTTTGCGATGTTTGGCGCTGACCGCATGATCCTGATCAGTGACAGTATGCGTGCAACGGGACTGGAGGATGGTGAATATACTCTGGGAGGACAGCCGGTTACCGTCAGAGGCAATCTGGCTACCCTGCATGACGGCACGATCGCCGGATCGGCGACGAATCTGATGGATTGTATGCGGTTTGTAGTAAAAACGGTCGGTCTGCCGTTAGAGACGGCAGTGATGTGTGCCACGGAGAATCCGGCGAAGGAGATCGGCATTTTCAATGAAGTGGGCAGTATATCCGTTGGTAAAAGGGCAGATTTCGTACTCCTGGATCAGGAACTGAACATTGCAGCGGTATATATCGACGGAAAGGAGTTCACATGTTAGATTTTTTGAAAGGTAAGCGAAAAGGTAATTGTATCGGATCTCCCTGTAAGGGGAGGGCAGTTGCTCTTACGGAGGTACCGGATCCTACATTTTCCGAGAAGATACTGGGAGACGGATTTGCAGTGATCCCCTCTGAGGGGAAAATATATGCTCCCGCAGACGGAGAGGTGACCGTGGTATTTGATACGCTTCATGCGATCACCATGACAACGGATCAGGGAGCGGAGCTTCTGATCCACATCGGACTGGACACCGTGACGCTCAAGGGGGCCCCCTTCACGGCACATGTTGCTGCCGGAGACCATGTCAAAAAGGGCGATCTTCTGCTGGATGCGGATCTGGAGAAGATTCAGGAAGCCGGACTGCATATCATCACTCCGGTTCTGGTCTGCAATACCGATGAATATAAAAAGATCAGTATTCTGAAGGAGGGAGAGGTATCTCCCGGCGAGGACGTGCTCCAGATCTCTTAAGAGCGGTACGTCCGTATCAACTAACGAAACTGACCGGAACTGTTCCGGTTGAGTATAATGTAAAGGAGGAGAAATGTATGAAGTTTCTTCAAAAACTGGGTAAAGCGTTAATGCTTCCCGTAGCGGTTCTGCCGATCTGCGGTATCCTCATGGGTATTGGTTACTGGTTGTGCCCGGCAACGATGCAGGGTGGTGAGATCTCGGGTGTGGCAAATCTGATCGGTCTGTTCCTCGTAAAAGCAGGTGGTGCTTTGATCGACAACATGGCGATCCTGTTTGCAATTGGTGTAGGTGTCGGTATGTCAGAGAAAAATGACGGTACCGGAGCCATCGCAGCTCTGGCTTCCTGGCTGATGCTCACAACACTTTTGTCTACCGGATTTGTTACGACCATTATGCCCTCCATCGCTGAGGATGCTACCAAGACACTGGCATTCAATAAGATTGCGAATCCCTTTATCGGTATTATTGCCGGTATTATCGGTTCCATGTGCTACAACAAGTTCAAGGATACCAAGCTTCCCGACTGGCTGTCCTTCTTCAGTGGTAAGCGTTGCGTAGCTATCGTAGCAGGTGTGGTATCTATTCTGGCATCTGTTGTACTGCTGTTCGTATGGCCTTTACTGTTCGGCGGTCTGGTAGCTCTCGGTGAAGCCATTGTAGGTCTGGATGTAGTCGGCGCAGGTATTTATGCTTTCCTGAACCGTCTGCTGATCCCTACCGGATTACATCACGCACTGAACAACGTATTCTGGTTCGATACCATCGGACTTGGAGATCTGCAGCACTTCTGGAAAGGTGAGACAAGCGCTGATGTATTCTGGAGCCTTGGAATGTATATGTCCGGCTTCTTCCCTTGTATGATGTTCGGTGTCCCCGGTGCGGCTCTGGCAATGGTAAAATGTGCAAAGCCCGCCAAGAAAAAGGCAGCGATCGGTCTGGTAGCTTCCGCAGCAATCTGTTCCTTCATCTGCGGCGTTACCGAGCCCTTTGAGTTTGCATTCATGTTCTTAGCTCCCGGACTGTATGTGATCTACGCAGCACTGTACGGCATCTTCACCATGATCACTGTTGCTCTTGGCTTCCGTGCAGGCTTCAGCTTCTCCGCAGGTGCGATGGATCTGCTGTTCTCATCCTCCCTGCCTGCAGCAGCCAGAATCTGGCTGATCATCCCTCTGGGTATCGCAGCATTTGCTGTATTCTACTTCGTATTCCTCTTCGCTATCAAGAAATGGGATCTGAAGACCCCCGGTAGAGAAGATGATGATGTAGAAGCAGAGAAGAAGATCGAGCTGGCAAATGATGATTTCGCAGCAATCGCAGCAACCATTCTGGAAGGCTGCGGCGGCAAGGACAACATTGCAAGCATTGACAACTGCATCACAAGACTGAGACTGGAAGTAAAAGACATTACCGCAGTGAATGATAAGGTGATCAAATCTGCAGGCGTAGCCGGTGTCATGAAACCCGGTAAGACCTCCGTTCAGGTAATCATCGGACCTAAGGTTCAGTTCGTAGCAGATGCATTTTCCAAGCTTTGCGAATAACAAAGCACTGATAAAACTGAATATATGATCGCAAGAAAGACCTGCCTGGGAAGACCATGCGGGTCTTTCTTATATATGATGTCGGGGTCAAAAGCCCCCGACTTTGATGCCTACGGATTGTTCCGTGC
>ERZ772954.2209-NODE-2209-length-12968-cov-2.813057_pt1 | contig 12968 bp, 9 predicted proteins | sample MGYA00580684_ERZ772954 | MGnify/ENA primary metagenome ERZ772954 (study PRJEB29015, sample SAMEA2737654) | human gut metagenome | biome: human gut; feature: human-associated habitat; material: faeces | place: China | collected 2012 ...
TAATTCTGTGATGATACCGAGTGTTCCTTCAGAACCAATCATAAGGTTTAATAAGGAATATCCTGAAGATGTTTTGGAAACAGTTGCTCCAAGATGTGTAATCTCACCAGTTGGTAATACAACAGTCATTGCTCTTACGTAATCACGTGTTGCTCCATATTTAACAGCTCTCATACCACCTGCGTTTGTTGCTACGTTACCACCAACACATGCGAACTTTTCACCTGGATCTGGTGGATATAACATTCCTTTGGACTGGCAATCCTCTGCTAAATCATTTAACAAAACACCTGCTTCAATCTCAACAACGAAGTTTTCCATATCGTAGGATTTAATCTTGTTCATTTTAGAGATATCAATTAAAACGCCGCCATATAATGGAACTGCTCCACCTGCAAGACCAGTACCAGCTCCTCTAGGTGTTACAGGAATATTATTCTCATAACAAATCTTCATTACTGCTGCAACTTCCTCTGTAGAACGTGGCTGTACTGCTAAATCTGGCATATGCGTACCATAAATCGGCATCTCGTCTTTCGCATAGTCCGGATTAATCTCTTCTCCTAAGAAGACATTATTGGAAACTTTTTTAATTTCTTCGATAATTTCCGGTGTCAACTGATTGTACATATTTCTACCTCCTAATCATTTCCTTCTTTATATTTGAAATAATAAAGTTCTTAAATTAAATCATTTTTACTTTTCAGTCCATATCAATATCTTTAAACCATCTGGTTTCATCTGATTCATCCATGTTCATTTTACAAATGTTCATCAAAATGCCACTACATATGAACTATCTTTCACAAATTTATCTGTTAGAATCCTGCCATGGAACCTGCATAGCAGATAATTCCGGCAATGACTACATATATTACAAAATACTTAAATACTTTTCTTAAAATCTCACTCTCAGAACCAACGGCTCCGATAGCACCTGCTCCAATCGCGATACCCTGTGGACAAATCATCTTTCCGATGCCGGCTCCCATAACATTTGCCGCTGCCATCCAGGAAGGATTCAGTCCAAGAGAAATCGCTGTCTGACTCTGTAATCCACCAAATAATACACAGGTAGATGTTCCTGAACCGGTAACAAATGCTCCTAACGCTCCAACTAATGGAGAAATAAGCGGGTAGAACGGTCCTGCTACAACAACTAATGCTGCTGCGATATCAGAAATCATTCCGCTGTAACCCATAATCTTAGCTGTTGCCATAACACAACAGATAGTAAGAATTGTCTTCCAGTATTTCTTTAACGTTTCTATGAGAACCTTTCCCATTGTTCCAAAGGACGCTCCCTGAATCAGTCCACCGATAATCGCTGCGATGAAAATCATAATGCCCGGTGTATTAATCCAGCTAAAGGAAAGAGATCCTGGGTTGTCGCCTGCATATACGGTGACAGTTGTCTTTATGTCTGCAATCAGATTATGGATTGGCGGACATAATGTTGATGTAAACATTAACAGTAAGAAGATTAAGATGAATGGACTCCAAGCTTTCACTCCTTCTGAAGCGGTAAATCCACTGCTTTGTTCTTCTCCTGATAACTGTACTCTGTACTCTGGTTCTGGATTCTTATTTAAGAATCTTGCTGCTACAACCATGCATATCATGGAAATAATAGAACCGATAATGTTAGGAAGTTCACATCCGATTACCTGTGCTGCAATGAACCACGGTACGGTAAATGATAACGAAGCAATTAAAACCATTGGCAATACACTCTTTAACGCCTTAAATCCCTTTCCTACGATAAATACCATGAAGAATGGGGATAAGAATGTTAAGATTACCTGAATCAATGCAACGCTTCCTGATAACTGTAAAGCATCAAGGTTTGTTACTGATGCAAGTGTTACTGTCGGAACTCCAACGGAACCAAATGCAGTTGGTGTGGAGTTAACAACTAAACAGGCAATAACCGAAAGAATCGGATTAATACCAATCGCTGCCAACATCGATGCCGGAATCGCTACCGCTGTTCCGAATCCAGCCATTCCCTCCATGAAATTACCGAACCCCCATCCGATAATCAGAAGTAATACTCTCTGGTCAACGGAAACACTGGCAAGCATCTTCTTAATTAATTCCATCGCTCCAGTTTCCAATGTCAGGTTATATGTAAACAAAGCTGCTACAATAACCAGGCAGATTGGCCATAGTGCATTAAGTATTCCCTCATATGAGACTTAACTTCCAGTAACCTGCTGCTAATACTGCTGTGATTGCCAATGCAATCAGACAAGCTTTATGGCCTGCAATTTTTAGCACACTCAGTGCGATAATCAGCCATAAAATGGGCAGTATTGCTAAAAAAAACTTCAAAAACAACGATACAGCACCTCCTCTGCATACCCCTTAATGGGTCACCCAATGTTTATGTTTGTATTATATCATTTATCTAAAATAATGCAATAGTTTTTGTTTTTTTCGGCATTATAGTGTATTTTGACAATGTTTTTTTGGTATAAATTTTTAGATTGGGCTTTCCAATTTGTGCACCATTCACAATGGGTCACCCACTTTTTAAAGCAGGTTGCACAATAGATTACTCTTTTGTTGCGTTTTTTACTCGTTTTATGGTCGATTTCCGAATTTCTGTTTCTTTTGTTCTATATTTGAGAAATGAATGATATTTTTTTGTTATTTTGACACCTCTAAGACTCCAGTTTTCAGGCGAATGGATGCTCACAAAAGCGTCTCCCCACTTTGCAGGTTAAACAAAGTTTTGTGAACGTGGGTATGATTCGCAGCCAATATAATAGCAAATACTTTAGCATTGATTTTTTGAGATATCGGACTATCTTCAACTTTAAATTGATAATCCAATATGGATACGATATAATTTTCTTAACACTATAAATTATATTGCAAAGTCACCTAACACGACATTCTTGGGAGGTTTGTTTATGAATTTTCGTGCAAAAACTGTAAAAGAATCTATTGTTGAAACTGTTCACATTATCCGTCCATCGGATCTTAACGATGCTGGTCGCCTTTTTGGAGGTGTTTTGATGCAATGGATTGACGAAGTTGCTGCTCTTGTGGCAAAGCGTCATTCCCAGATGAATGTTACAACTGCTTCTGTTGATAATCTTCAGTTCTTACATGGGGCATTTCAAAGAGATGTTATCGTTATTATTGGAAGAGTTACGCATGTCGGACATACTTCTATGGAGGTAAAAGTAGAAACTTATGTAGAGAATACGGACGGGGAAAGAGCATTAATTAATCGTGCTTTTCTCACCTTGATTGGTCTAGGCCCAGATAACCGTCCTACTACGCTTCCACGTCTTATTTTAGAATCGGAAGAAGACCGAAAAGAGTGGGAGCGGGCAGAAATCCGACGATCTCTTCGGAGAAAACAGAGGGAGGAAGGCTTCCACTTCTATGGAGAGTAAATATGAATTTGCCGCAGGCAAAGAGACGCCCCGAGAGAGTCTAGGCCACAAATATGGGGGCTAGACTCTCTTCGGGGGCTGTGCTTTGGCTGGGGAGGGAATTGCTATTTATTGTTGGAGGGATTTGATTCTCAGACTTCGTCTGTCTACTCACCCCGGCAAATTACTATTTAATTTATCTGGGGAATATATTATAATGAAAACAGTAATTTGCAAAGGAAAATGTAATTATTATGGAGAATGAGAAAAATACAAGTAATTTTAAAATTATTCCATCTGTAAAAGAGGTAAAATACTTAAAAAAAGCGATACAATCCGATAATCTCTGTATACAGCTTACAGGTGTTCATATTGGAAATTTGCAGCAGCTTAGTCACATATGTCATCAGGCTGGAAAGACGGTTATTGTAAATCATGAATTGGTAGATGGACTGGGAAAAGACAGGATTGCTTTTCAAATGCTCAAAAAGCTTTATCATGTGGATGGAATTATTGGATCGAGTATTACGAAATTACATATGATGAAGGGATTAAATGTCAAGGTGATTTATCGAATTACGCTGATGGATTCCATTTCTGTAGATAATGCCCTGAAGACGATCAATGAGGTGAAATTCGATGCTATTGAGTTACGTCCGTATTATCATGCTATAGAATTTCTTCCTACATTTAAAAAAGTATGGGACGGAGAATATTATGTAGCTGGGTTTGTTAATACAGAAGAAAAATTAAAGAAATGTAAAGAGGCCGGTTTTAGTGGGGCGATGACTAGTACAGTGGAATTATGGAATAAGAAGTTTGAAAAATAAGAATTAGAGCATTTTTCAGACACGCTCCAGATAAAAAATAAAGGGTTTGGAGATGTTCCAAACCCTTTACTATTTTTGTAATGCGGATAACAAGACTTGAACTTGCATGAGCGTAATGCTCACTAGAACCTGAATCTAGCGCGTCTGCCAATTCCGCCATATCCGCTTACGAATATTAATTTTACCATAAATAGAATATGAATGCAAGAACTTTTTTCTGTGAATCAGACTTCTGGATTGGATTTCTTAGGTTTTCTTTTTCTGCGCGTCCTTGTTACTGGTGCTGGCAGGTCGAGTAATTTGTGTACTGCTGGCTGCATTTCTTTGTGTTCACGATATGATTTTATGAGAGAGATTTCCGAGACAGACAGTGGGTCTTGAAGGAAAGAGGTCTCAGCATCTCTGTATCCAAAGGCGGTAAGGACATCATCTATCTGGTAATATTCGCATAAGAGCATGAGGATATCTGCGCGAGGCTGGTTAGAACCATTTTCCCATGCGTAAATAGTTTTTTCAGAGACATCATAATCATGTTCTCTTAAAAAAGCTATGATATCGTCAATGCTTTTGTGATTGACATTTCTATAGTATCTTAATGATCGTGCAATATTGTCATTTCTCATTGCGGCCTCCGCTTGTTGTGGAAATTCTATTTAAACTAGAAAAAATATTAAAAATTTCTTGTTTAAATAGAATTGCTATGCTATAATGTGTTTAGTTTCTAAGAGTAAAAGGCTCTTATTAAGGATGGTTGCTTTATGATAAATTTACAAAAGATAATAGATTATTTAGAGCAGCATAATATATCCGAAGAAACATTTATGATCTCTACTGGACTTTCTAAGTCCTCTTTAATAAAGGCTAAGGGCTCACTCTCCGCGGATGATTATTTAACAATCTGCAGTACACTAGGGGTGAGTCCGTGGTTTTTTTATGAAAGAGAATTGACTGAAGGCAGTTCTGATTCATAATTATTATTTTTATTTTTGAACATAATATTTAATCTTAATTACACAGTCCCAATTATTTATTATTTTCTGTTAGTCTGCCTATTTGGCAGTCTTTTATTCCAGGTATGCAGACGTAGTTTATGAAGTTGCTATAGTTTCTATTCTATATGAAGTTTTTCAGAAATACCATAAAAATCTTACAATGCACAGGTAAAGTTTGTTCGGATTTCTTTTCTTAAGCGATTACTATGGTGTACAGCCTGTTCGATATATTCACAAGACAAAGCAGTTTTTCCAGAGAGCGCAGCATAGGAAAAGGCCATCTCTAAAAGTGTGAGAGGAAGTTCGGGACGCTTTGCAGGCTGGTCATCTGGCTGATTTTCAGGCATGGATATAGAGATTAAAGTGCGCAGAATTCGTTCCGTTGTATTAGCAGAGAAAGTATTTTTTACCTTTGTTTCATATTCTATAGAAGGAATACTTCCACTAAGGATAGATAAAGTTAATTCTTCATCAGGTTCTTCAATAGAAATTGGATAAAAACGGCGGGTAAGTGCTTTGTCAGGAAGAAGAAAACGAGTGTATTCTTCTCGTGTCGTTGCGCCAATAATTTTAATATCTCCTCTGTCAATATAGGGTTTCAGCATATTTGAAATGTCATTATTAGAGCTTTCTGTGGAGCCCGCTCCAACAATTGTATGAATTTCATCGATAAATAAAATGACATCAGGGTGTGCCTCTAATTCGCCAGCAAGCTTTTTGATACGGTCTTCCATTTCGCCAACATATTTTGTGCCACTCAAAAGAGAAGTCGTAGTCAATTTAAATATTTTTTTATTTTTTAACAAATCAGGGACAGTGCCGCGCTGAAGACGATAGGCCAGCCCTTCTACGACGGACGTTTTTCCGACACCAGCTTCTCCAATTAATAAAGGAGATTTTTTAGGAGAAATCAAAATTAATTCTAAATCTGAAATTTCCTGATCGCGACCAATTGCCGGATTAGCATGATAAAGGCGTGTGGTCATGTTGTAGGCAAAAGTATTTAAAAACTCGCTGTCCACATAAGCATTTTCTATATTTGACAGAATTGCAGAATCTATGGAGGCAGAGGTTCCTGCAGATGTGACAGATGCGTTGCTTGTTGCATTTTTCAGTAAATTATCAGAAGTAGTTCCGGCGTGTTTATAAAAATATAAAGTCCTGCTGGAAAGATACTCAGAAAAAGAAGAAAAATCTTTTGATGCTCTGTTTTTTAAGAAGAGTTCCTCCCATTCAAAAAATGTCATTAAAAGAGAGGGAGTATTCCATTCCTTGTTACTTGTATTTTTAGGTAAAGAATGTACGGCATTGTTATTTTCAAAAAGATTAATAAAAGATGCCAGCCAGTATTCTTTTTCATCACCAAAAAGAGCCAGGGTATTTATCAAAATATCAGAAAGAAGATTTTCTTTGATATAAGAATATTTTTTATAAACTGGTGCGTGCTCAATAATTTTTCTTATAATAGACTGTTTTTTTTCGGAAGATTTGATTAGTACAGAGTAAAAAGACTTCTGAACCTTATCAAAAAGCTGTGGATCTGTAAAACAGGACTCTAACGTCAGTAAAGTAAAAGAATACACGGAATAGTACGGTGTTTTTAAAGACTCAAGAAGGCTTGTTGTATAAGAAAGCCATACAGTCTTATCAAAATTTTCGTGGGACTCTAACTGTTCTTTTAGCTGAATGCAATCTGAAAAATATTGGTCAAATGCAGACTTTTCTTCAGGAAAGGAAACATTGAACCTTTCTTTTACGAGATTCTGGATATATTCTAAATACAGAATCTCGTAAAAGAAAGGTAAATACAGTTCATTATTGTGGAAAGCTTCAATGTGAGAAGGAGATAAAAATATGTATTGTATACAAGTAGTTTCCGAAGCTAAAGGCTGTCCTCCTTCTTCTATAATAGAATAAGCCTTTGCAAGGGTGTCGGCTATAGAATCTATAGAGTAAGTTTCTGTGATTCTGCTGGCCGCAGAATCCATAGTATAAGACTCTATGCTTGTGTTAGCTGCAGAATCCATAGAGTAAGCTTCTGTGATTGTGCTGGTTGTAGAATCCACAATAAATTCCTCCTGAAAATTTTTAGAGTATTTTTCAAACGTGCTTTGGCGTTATTATATGATATTATTATAAAGCATCAGAAGGTAAAAGTAAAAAAAATATTGAAATCTCTCGCAAAATATATAGAGCGTGTTTGAAAAATCATTTTTGCAACACGTTCTAAAATAGTTGAAAAATATTTTTCCACACTTTAAAGCTAAAAAGTGTTGTGTGAATACATCTTTTATGTTAAGATAAGGAAGATTTATAAATACGCAATCATTTTTACAAAGAAGAAAGTAATATAAAGGAGAACAGACGATTATGGATATGGATATGAAATTTTTCAGGAAACTGCCAGTGCCAAAGGAATTAAAAGAGCAGTTTCCGGCAGATGAGAGAATCGTAAAGATTAAACAGGAAAGAGATCCTGAAATCCGAAGAATTTTTGAGGGAAAGTCTGACAAGTTATTATTAATTATCGGACCTTGTTCTGCCGACAGAGAGGATGCTGTCCTTGATTATCTGACAAGATTATCAAAAGTGCAGGAGAAAGTTAAGGATAAGATTATGATTATCCCTAGAGTATACACGAATAAGCCTCGTACAACAGGCGGCGGATACAAAGGTCTTGTACATCAGCCAGACCCGGAAAAGAAGCCAGATATGCTTCAGGGTATTATTGCGGTTCGTGAACTTCATCAGAGAGCGATTCTTGAGAGTGGGCTTACTTGTGCAGATGAGATGTTATATCCAGAGAATCATCGTTATGTTTCTGATTTATTATCTTATGTCGCAATCGGAGCACGTTCTGTAGAAGATCAGCAGCATCGTCTGACTGCAAGTGGTGTTGGAATCCCAGTAGGAATGAAGAATCCAACAGGTGGAGATTTATCCGTTATGATGAACTCTATTACAGCCGCACAGGGACAGCATGTATTCCTGTATCGTGGATGGGAAGTACAGTCATTAGGTAATCCATATGCACATGCATTATTAAGAGGATATGTTGACAAACATGGTAAGACATATTCTAACTATCATTACGAAGATTTAAATGAATTGTTTGAGTTATATCAGGAGAGTAGCTTAAAGAATCCAGGTGTAATTATTGACACAAACCATGCAAACTCCGGTAAACATTACCTTGAGCAGATTCGTATTGCAAAAGAAGTAATGCATAGCTGCCATCTTTCCAAAGATATCAGAGGACTTGTAAAAGGTCTCATGATTGAGAGTTACATCGAAGACGGCAATCAGCCAGTAGGCGGCGGCTGCTATGGTAAATCCATTACCGACCCTTGCCTCGGCTGGGAGAAATCCGAACGCTTAATTTACGAAATCGCTGATTTATTATAATCCCGGCGATTCCTATAATTTCTAATTATAGATCAAAATAAATATGTTCTTATAATCAAAAACAGAGGAAACGAAAAAGAAATTTTAATCTTTTATAATTCTTTTTTATTTCCTCTGTTTTTTTGATTCAAATAATCTCGTACCAACTTTATCCAGTTCCTTTCTTGAGAACTAATGATACTGATTTTTCTTATATCTCTACTATATTCCTTTATAATTTATATTTTATAATATCATTTTGAATTTCTTCTCCACCTCCCCTCCAAATGGAAAGTAACAATTTGAACAAAATTTTTACCAAGGACAGAAAATCCGAACCTTAGAGCGTGTAATAAATACGCCTTAGAGCAAGTTCCAAATGCGGACGAGCATTTGGAACGCAGTGAAACGAAGTATTTATTACACGCTCTAAGGTTCGGATTTTCGTCTGTAAAAAAACCACTTGAATTTTACTTCCATACCCTGTAAGATGGTAACAAGGGTTGTTCATAATTGCTGTCTATGTTACAATAATTTTAAATAAGTCATTTTTGGGTCATAATGTTGTAATATAATTTTAACAAATAATGATGAAAGGAAGATGTCGAATGCTCACAAGCAGATTGCTGATTCTAAATCAGAAAGAAGCGGAGTGCAAAGAGATGGCAGCTTATTTCCAGGACAGTGGTTACAGCGTAATCTGGTGCACCGAATATGATGAGGCGACAGAAATTCTTTCCAGGGGAAAGAACAAACCAGATTTACTGATTTTTGATGTAGATCTACCGAAGAGACGAGAATATGAGGCGCTTGAAAAGATAAGGAGTTTATCTGATATGGCAGTGCTGATGCTCTCACAGGATGATAAATTGGACAGCCAGTTATACGCTTATTCAAAAAAGATAGATGACTATATGGTGAAGCCAGCGCCGTTACCATTATTAGAGGCCCATGTAGAGGCAGTAATACGCAGGACGGCGGAAAAGAGGAATCCAGTAGAATCGGTTGGAGCCTTATCCATTGATTATGAAGGAAGAAAGATTTATCTTGCAGACAAGGTTCTCAAGGTAACTGCGAAGGAATTTGATTTACTAGAATATTTTGTAAAGCATAAAGGGATGATTCTCTCCAGAGATAAGATACTTGATTCTGTATGGGGGTTTGACTATATAGGCGGCTACCGCAGTGTAGATACTTTAGTGAAGAAGCTGAGAGCTAAGTTAACCAAAGAATATCCGTATATTAAGACGGTTTATGGAGTTGGATACTGTTTTGATGTATAAGATATTTGTAGAGGTTTTATAAAATGTTATAAGGCTCTATTGCATTGTTTTATGAAATTGTTATAGAATGGATTAAGACAAGAGGATGTGAAGTTCAGAGAGATGAGAAAGGAGAGTTTGATGAAAGCAAAGCGAGTAGTCGGTGTGCTGGCAGCATTGTTATTATGTATCTGTATGATTATGCCGGTTAATACAGATGCGGCAGCACAGGTTCGCGTGAGAACAGTAAAAGGGGTTACCAGTTCTTATACCGGACGAAAGAGTTATTGTTATGTGAATGGACAGAAGAGGAAATTAACAAAGTATCCGATTTTTAAGAAGTCCGGAGCATATATGGGACCGGTAGGAGCGATTTTAAAGAACAGTAAGTTAAAGGTGAAGGCAACAGCTAAGGGTGATAAATTAACTTTAACTTATGGTCCAAACACAGTTATTGTACGGGCAGACAGCAGAATAGCAGTAACGAATGGACAGAAAAGTACAATGGGGGCACCAGTAGTTCATGGAACATACACAGCTACAGGTAAGAGAAGATGGATTGTTCCGCTTAATAGTGTGTGTACAAGACTTGGTATTAACTACAAGCTGTCAAATGGAAAGATTTATATTTCAGGAACGACACAGAGTAGTTCAAATAATACGACAGGCAGCATTACCACAACAACAACTACAACGAAACCGAGTACGACAAGCAGCAAAGATAAGATTAAGATTGTCATTGATGCAGGACACGGTGGATCAGATTCTGGTGCGACAGGGAATGGAATGGCAGAGAAGAACCTGACATTAGCTATTGTACTCGCTGCAAAGCGTTCTTTTGATAAGGACAGCAGATTCCAGGTATCCTATACAAGAACATCCGATACGTATCCAAGTTTGTCTCAGAGAGCTAAGCTGGCGAATAATAAGAATGCAGATATGTTTTTATGTGTACATATCAATTCAGCAAGTGCTTCTGCACATGGAACAGAGACTTTATGGAGTAAGAGCAGAAACTCTGCAACACAGAAAAAAGGCTTAACTTCCAAGACTCTTGCTACAGCAATGCAGAGTGCAGCGGTTGCAGCTACAGGATTTACAAACAGAGGACTTGTCGACAGACCAAATCTGTATGTTTTAAAACACACAAATATGCCAGCATGTCTTATTGAATACGGATTTATCAGTAATAGAAAAGAGTCTGCCCGAATGAAGGCAAATACAAGCGCTTATGGAAAAGCACTCTATAAAGCGGTTGTCAATCTGATGAAAAAACAGGGAAAATATTAGTACAAGATTATTCATAGAGCATATTGATATTTACGGGAAAACATCATATAATGGGTATTGGCAAATCTCACAGCAAGATAATATTTTGTGTTGCTGTGAGATTTTTATGCGACTAAAACACAATATCTTGTATAAAGTATCATTGCATCATACAAAATTATGTGTTACAATGGCAATGCATGATTTTTAAAAATTTATAATTGGAGTGTTGGTATGAAGATCATTAAAAGAAGTGGAATGGAAGTTGAATTTGACCGCAGCAAGATTATCGCAGCGGTTAAGAGGGCAAACAACAGTGTCGTAGAAGGTGAAAAAGTAAGCGACGAACAGGTAGAGAAAATTGCAGAGAATGTTGAGACTATCTGTGAGGGAATGAATCGTGCGCTCAATGTAGAGGAGATTCAGGATTTAGTAGAGAATCAGATCATGAACCAGAAGGCATTCCGTCTGGCAAGTAATTATATTACTTACCGTTATAAGAGAGCGTTGGTTAGAAAGTCCAATTCTACAGATAAGCAGATTCTGAGTCTGTTAGAGTGTAATAACGAGGAAGTTATCCAGGAAAATTCTAACAAGAACCCAACGGTCAATAGTGTACAGAGGGATTATATGGCAGGAGAGGTAAGTAAGGATATTACAAGACGTTTCCTTCTTCCACAGAAGATTGTGGATGCACATGAAGCAGGAATCATTCATTTCCATGATTCTGATTACTTTGCACAGCATATGCATAACTGCTGTCTGGTAAACTTAGAAGATATGCTCCAGAACGGAACAGTAATCAGCGACGTTATGATTGAGAAGCCAAAGAGCTTTTCTACAGCATGTAACATCGCAACACAGGCAGTAGCCCAGATTGCAAGTTCCCAGTACGGTGGACAGAGTATTACACTTTCCCATCTGGTTCCATTTGTCGAAATCAGCCGTCAGAAGTATCGTCGTGACGTTCGGGCAGAGTTCGAAGTAGAAGGAATGGAACTTGATGAGCAGAAGATAAATGAAATCGCAGAAATGCGTGTAAGAAAAGAGGTTAAGCAGGGAGTTCAGGTTATTCAGTATCAGGTTATCACACTGATGACTACAAATGGACAGGCTCCTTTTGTTACCGTATTCATGTATCTTGATGAGGTAGAAGAAGGTCCTGCAAGAGATGACCTTGCAATGATTATCGAGGAAATGCTTAATCAGCGTATTCTCGGTGTTAAAAATGAAAAAGGTGTATATATCACACCCGCTTTCCCCAAGCTTATTTACGTTCTTGAGGAAGACAATATTCATGAGAACAGCAAATACTGGTATCTTACAAAGTTAGCTGCACAATGCACAGCGAAACGTATGGTTCCAGATTACATTTCCGAGAAAATCATGAAGAAGTTAAAAGACGGAAACTGCTACCCATGTATGGGATGCCGTTCTTTCCTGACGGTAGAGGATTCCCAGATGCTGCCGAACGGCAAGCATAAATTCTATGGACGTTTCAACCAGGGTGTTGTCACGATTAACCTGGTCGATGTGGCTTGTTCTTCGGAGGGAGATATGGACCGTTTCTGGCAGATTCTCGATGAGAGACTGGAACTGTGCCATCGTGCGCTCCGCTGCCGTCATGAGAGGCTGCTCGGCACGATCTCCGATGTGGCGCCGATTCTGTGGCAGAATGGTGCGCTTGCCCGCCTGAAAAAGGGTGAGACGATCGACAAACTCCTGTACAACGGCTATTCTACGATTTCTCTGGGATATGCAGGTCTGTATGAGATGTGTATGCGGATGTTAGGAAAATCCCACACCGATCCGGAGGCGAAGCCATTTGCACTGAAAGTTATG
>ERZ772954.2211-NODE-2211-length-12960-cov-10.381170_pt1 | contig 12960 bp, 15 predicted proteins | sample MGYA00580684_ERZ772954 | MGnify/ENA primary metagenome ERZ772954 (study PRJEB29015, sample SAMEA2737654) | human gut metagenome | biome: human gut; feature: human-associated habitat; material: faeces | place: China | collected 2012 ...
AAAGAGGCATATAAAAATTCTCTGCTGTGAATTCGTTTGAATCCATTACATCGGTGAGATCGAGAAAAGCTCCATTCGTCATACTCTTTTCAATATCTGGAAATAGATTAGCGTTCGTCAATCGGTTTCCTTCCATAATAAAAAGGTCTGGCCCCTTGCCTGAAAGGATTTCCGTATTTAGCTGATGAATCTCAGCCTCGCGCTCTGCAGTATCACCCTCTTTGGGTGATACGAACTGGATTGTGATATTAGGATTTTCTTTTTGATAATCCAGCAGTTTTTCATAGATAGGACAATGTGTATCAGGATTTGCATAGTGAGCGGTAAGGTAGACTGTTAAAGTCACTGGATTTAGGTCGTTTTTTGATGAAGCTTCACTTACTATGGGAGAGGTTTCGATTTTTTGGTGCAAGCAACTTGTGAGCAATAATACAACTGGCAATATAAAGAGCACATGCATCCATTTGTTGTTTTTCATTTTTATATCCTATATTCTTTAGATAATAAGGGGCCGGATTCCATTTTTACCTATAAAATGTATTCAGCTTGCAGATTTCGCTTAGTAATTAGGATCAGAGTACCAGCCAATGTCAGCACATGCCTGCTTGAAATTGTTGTACTCGGTTCGAAGACTAACATTTCCGAGGCAGTCGGTAATGCATTCGGGATTAACCGACATGCTACGAATAAGGAAGGAATAATCGGACAAGGTTTCGAGAACGTTCTTTTTCATATTCTATCCTCCGCGAAACGGAATCCGGCCCTTTATTATCTAAAAGAAAATTATCATAGTCTTCTAATTTTCCAAGACATTCTATGGTTTCACCATTCAGTAAAAAGACTTGTACTCTTCGCTGAGAAGTTCCCTCAAAATAGAGAATACTTTTTATAGCTAAAGGCAAGATTCGGTCCCTTTGTCGAATTTGAATGGTACGGTTAGTATCATATAGCTTTTCTTGCAAATCATCTAAACAATCAGAAAGTTCCTCATCTAATTGTGTTTTGAGAAGATATCGAAAAGCGTTTACCTTATATCCTGAAGGCGCATACTTAATAAAGAATGTCACAAATATTAATATCATCTCTGGATATCGTTGATGGAGTACCTTTGCAACATCTAGACCATTAAATTCCGGCATATCAATGTCAAGAAAAGCCACCTGTATAGATGATAAATCATCTTCAAGTAGAGTTTTGCCAGAGGAAAAAATTTGGCAATCATATAAAAGATCTTTTCTAGCGCAGTATTCCTTTATTTTCTTGTCTAGTATTTTAGAAAATTCCAACTCATCGTCAAGAATCACAATCTTCACGGCACAATCGAACCTCCGTATCTTTTCCTTATATTGATTAACCATACCGCGAAAACCTCCATATTGTCAACATTATTTTTGTAATTCGTATCTTTAGCACAATTATCGGGCATTCATGTGTTAAAGTCAAGAAAAAAGCTGATTATTAGCACAAAGTGGGACTGGTGCATGAAGATATATGATTATGCCGGCAAGAAGAACATTAGTGGGGAACGGATACGAGAAGCACGAACACGGCTCCATCTGACACAAACAAATCTTGCTGTTCAGCTTAAGCTTGTAGGCGTTGACGTGGAACGCGATTCTATAAGCCGTATCGAAATTGGAACACGATTTGTTACCGATTACGAAATTCGCGAATTATCAAAAATTTTGAAAGTTACTCCCACATGGCTTCTTGGGATGGAGTAACCAAACGAAAAGTGTAGCGGTTTGTGACTGCTGCACTTTTTTCGTATTATAGCAATTTTCAAAATTAAAGCGAGTAGTTGCAAGAACGAAACCATCCGGCACAGTCGGATTGCGAAATATGCGCAAAAGCAGTCTGGATGGCATCGGGCAGAGTATCGGCTGTCCGTGCTTTGAGTTTGCGGAGGATAGCTTTGACCTTCGACCAGAGTTTCTCAATCGGGTTCAAATCAGGGCTGTACGGTGGCGGGTAAAGACAGTGTATGCCGGATTTATCCAGAAGTTCTTTGACTGCCTTTGCATGGTGAGATTTCATGTTATCCATCCATCATCAATATTGTTTATTCGTTGAGTTATTTTGCCTCTTGCTGAAGACAGTGCCAATTGATACTTACAATGGCTTGATATGACAATATCCATCTCACTGCAAAAAATATGGCATTCACTGCATTTTAGGCAGTTGTAAAATTTTTGTGATATAGTATGAATAGAAGTAAGTGTGTACTTCATAAAACAATCGTATGATGTAGCTTTGTTCAGCTCTTGCGGTTGCATGATTGATACCAGCACAGCATTGGGATTCGCCGTACAGAGCGAGTGAAACTCTGATGCTGTGCTTTTTATTTGATACGAGGTGAAATTTTATGCATCAGTCTGATCATGAGTACGAAGAACGGAGCTTTGGAGATATTCAACGTGCAATTGATTTTGAGAACAGTATGAATGACCTTGAATCGCAATTGTATTACCGGCGTCTTTCCCCGAAAGAAGTTGCCCAGCAGGTGCTGAAAGCCACCTGTCAATTCTACGATGCTGACTGGTGCGGATTGATTCAGGTCGATCTTGATTTGAACTTGTGGACACCTTTCTGGTGGTTCAACACGGGTGCAACGGACAAAACGATGCTTTTAACCGAAGAATATGAATCTGCTGAATTTCTGGATCGGTGGGTACAGGCTGTCCGTAAGGGGATTCCGATGGTCGTTCCGGATGCCGAGGTGACAAAAGAAGCCTATCCTGCAGAGTACGATCTATATCAGCGGCTTGGCATCCGGTCTGTCATTGCCGTTTCTCTGGAACCGCGCCCGGTCGCTCTGCTTGCCGTCCGCAATCCCAAACGATATATCCAGCAGACCAGTATGTTGAGGATTCTTGCCTATGTGCTGCTTGCATCGTACAACGAACAGAAAATGCTGAATCGGCTCCAGATGGCAAACATTCCCACTTCCATTCAAAACAGCAAGGACATCTATGTCAGTCTGTTTGGCGAGCTGAGCATCAGTACATCCAAAGGCGTTCTAAAAGAAGCCGATTTCAATTCTCCGAGAATCAGCCGACTGATTTCGTATCTTCTGATCTCTCGCAAAAATGCTATTTCTCCACAGGAGATCACTCAAACACTCTGGCCGGATGATTCAGACAACCCTGCCAAGAACGTCAAGGGGCTAGTTTACCGTTTACGCCAGAAGTTCAGTATCATTTCGGATGAGCCATTGGTTTTATCCTCCGCATCCGGATACCAGCTCAACCCGGAACTCCATATTATGACGGATTATCAGCGTTTTGATGAACTTGTATCTTCCGCTGTCAGAGCGTCCTCCGTAATCAACAAAGTGGACATCCTCAAAAATGCTCTTGACCTCTACCATGGAAAGGTTTTGTCATCCGCAGACGGAGAACATTGGCTCATCCAGTTTGCCACAAAATACCATCTTTCCTATATGAGTGCTGTCAGTGAACTGCTGAAGCAGCTGGATTCGCTGCATTCTTATGACCTGCTCAATCAGTACGCCATGAAGTCTCTGACCATCGCTCCGGATAATCCGAAAGCATACTGCTGGCTGATTCGCTCCCTGAAAGCGCAGGGAATGAATGAACTTGCAACCAATGAGCTGGCCGCAGCAAAGGAACATCTGACCACGGAAGAATACGAAGAAATCCTTGCATTTGGAGTCAATTGGTGAGAATGATTCCTATAACACTTTCGTAACACCTTCATGTGACTTTCATAACACCTAAAATTCTTCAGAAAGGGGCAAAAACGGCTCCATAACACTTTCATAACACCGCCAGATGACTTTCATAACACCGTCGTGTGATATGCTTACAGGGCATGAATCGATGCCCTGCAAAAGCTGATCGCACGGCGGTTTTCTTTTTACGGGCTTCGATGTGCCAGAACAAAAACATATCGAAGCCTGAGATGCATTAAAGGCTGAGGATACTCATATTGCTTTCCATCCTCGGATGGAAAACAGTGTTTGTACCCTTTTCTTTAATGCGTCTTTTTTTTTGCGCCCAAAGAAAAGCCAGTGCCCTGTCCAGCAGTGAAGTGTCCTCATCCTCCGCATCCAGCGGAAAGGACACTTCATGTTTCTTTTTACCCTCTTTTCGTGGCTGGAGCTGGCCGCAAAGTATCCCTAGAATCTCCAAATTTTCAATTTTTTACGCCTTATCGAAAATTTGGAGGTCAACAATGGAATTTAATAACGGCAACGAACGTCGAAAACTGAACAAAAAGTGGGAACGGCTGCGTGTGCAGTACCAACAGGCGGGAATGAGTGAAGATGCAATCCAAGCCATGTATGATTTTGATTTGGGCGTTCTCAATAGTGAGCGTTCCTACGTTGCAAACACACTGGCAATCGTTGGCGATGGTGATGACAGCACGGGAAGGAAATCTTCTGACTTTAAGCAGTATGAAAAGGCAATTGCTGTAACCGATACTTACCACGAGACCCGGACTCGGTTTGCATGGGTAGGCGAAATCAAAGACAAGCGTTTGCAAGAAGGGTTAGAAAAACTCTCCGATGAAGAACTTCGGCTTATCACGCTGTATTTCCGCGACGAATATAGTACCGTAGAATTATCTAAAGTTTATGGCATTGCACAGCAAAATATTAGCAAGCGAATCTTGAAAATCACTAAATTTTTGAAGAAGTTTGGATTTTTGGGTGTAGATTGAGGCTTCTCGATGGCTCGTAAGTGAGGGGACAATTCACCAGACGGCTCTCGCCGCTGGTGATATGTCCACACTCACGGACCTTGAAAGCTGAATAGTTCAGTCGTCTGGTACTCAGAACAATGATACTTCCGTAATTCGCGGCCCGGTCAGAAAGTAGACGGGGTGGTTGAGATGCCAATGGAGCGGTACAAGCCCGCCGCCAGATGATTCCCCACTCTCAGGGAGCCGAGGGCGAATATGAGAGACCTAAACATATTTTATCAGGAGCAGCCGGATGCTGTTTTCAGTCTTCGGTTGCTCCTGTTCTTTACATAACTACCCGCTTATTTTTAATTACACATAGGAGGTAAGCCTATGGATGAACTGAATCCTACCATCAAAGAGCGTCAGATCTACCATGAGATGAAGCTGACTCCTGCGATGGTCAAGTCCATCCGTACCCTCTGCGGTGTCTGCCTCCGGCACTACGTTGAAACCAAGGCGTTCAAGATCGCCATTGTGCCGAATAAGGACAGATGCATGGAAACCTGCACGGTCTGCCAGACCCGGCGTGGCTACGACTACGTTGTCATGCCGCGCTGAATCCGGTTTTCATTCGCCCGCAGGGATGCGATAGAATCACTAAAATCAATTACCACCATGAATTGAGCAAAAGCCCGCTGCCGAAACGCAGCGGGCTTTTGCATATCAGAATGGAGGTTCGCATTTGGAATCGAATTGGAAGTTCCAACGCGGAGACATCTATTTTGTAAAACTGGAGGCAGGCGTTGGCTCCGAACAAAACGGTGCCCGCCCAGCAGTCATTCTTCAAAATGATGTCGGCAACATCTACTCTCCGACTTTGATTGTCGCGGCTTTGACAAGTAAGACAGATAAGAAAGTAACGCAGGCAACCCATTGTCAGGTAGAAGAAGATGGCCTGAAGCCGTCCATTGTTCAGGCAGAACAGATTTTTACGATCGACAAGAGCCGTGTCCTGAAGTTTGTCGGGCACCTCTCCCCGGAGAATATGCGCCGGGTCGATGATGCTGTGAAGATCAGTCTTGCTCTGAATCCGATGGGCAGCATTCAAAAGCACAAACCGATCATCCGCTCTCAGGCGGCTTACGCGCCTCCTGAAGTGGTGGATGGAAAGCCACCCATCTATCCCTACACGCCCATCAAGTCGTCCTTTGAGGACGCTGGGAGCGTGGAGGGAATGATGATGTACACCGAACTGCAATCCGCTGTTCATGCCATGATTCAGCGGCTCGAATACAGCTTTACCTTTAATCCCACCTTGCTCACCATCCCGAAGCGTAAGCAGCAGGTCGCTGAGATTCTGGAAGAAGCTGAAAAATACATCTGGCGAATCAAGGAGGAAATGAGATGCGCCTGAAAAACACTGCGGATAACTTCTCCGCTTCCTTTCATATCACACCGCCGTACCAGATGATGGTCATTCACAGCAGTAAGCTGATCTATCCTCGTGAGCTGTACCAGCGGGGCATCCAGCGCAAGCGCGTTGAGCTGATTGCCAAAGACTTTAACGAATATACGGCGAACGAGCCGAAGGTCAGCTTTCGCAATGGCCGGTATTATGTAACGGACGGCCAGCATACCATTGAAGCGCGTATCCTGCGCAACGGCGGTAAGGATCTGCCGATTCTGTGCAAGATCTACACCGGCCTGACGATGCAGCAGGAAGCTCTGTTCTTCGCAGAGCAGAACGGTCACGCCGCACCTCTGACGGCGGGCATCAAGCTCCGTGCCAAGGTCGTGGGAGAGGATGCGCCCTCCGTTGCATTTCTCGCAGCCACCAATCGGGTGGGTCTGGACTTCAACTACGACAGCTTGCAGTTGAGCGACTACCGCATCAGCTGCGTGGGCACCGCACTCAAGCTGTACAACCAGATGGGCGAGAAAATCTACTGCGAGGCCCTGCGGCTGATCGTGGCCGCATGGGAGGGCAAGCCTGATTCGTTCCGGGCATCTGTCCTGCGGGGCATGATGCACTTTGTGGAACTGTATCACGGTGAGTTCAGCGAGGAACGGCTGATCCGTGCGCTGCGCAGCGTTCACCCCATGGAGATTTATCGCAGCGGTATGGATAATCCTGCCAAACTGCCCGGATGGAAAAAATACGTTTTCCCCATCTATACGGCCTACAACGGCAAGTGCCGCAAGGATGCCCTGCCGATGAAATTCTGATAAATCAAAGAAAGGGCACTACAATGATCGACAAGTTTTCTCAGGTCGCAGAGAACCTTCCTGCGGCTGACAGTGATGCCGACCAGCAATATCATGTAATCAACGGTTATCCTGTCGTTTTCAGTTTTTCCAAAGAACCCAACCCGGAAGCATTTGAGCGCATTCGGAACATCCTGCTTGCCACCAGCTACACGAAGAAGGTAGGTTGACATCATGGACGAATGCAGAATCAAACGCTATACTGAGTGCGGTAACGGGCGGTGCTACAAGCCGAACCATTGCCGGACGTTCTTTGACAACGGAATAAAGTCTGTCCCCACTTTTGTTATGAAAGTGAGGAATTTGTAATGACAGAAAACAACAACCGTGTCTGTTGCTTGTACCGCGTTTCCACCGATAAGCAGGTGGATTTCAATTCCAACCATGAAGCTGACCTGCCCATGCAGCGAAAGGCTTGCCACAAATTCGCTGAGTCGAAGGGCTGGGTCATCGTCCATGAAGAACAGGAAGAAGGCGTGTCCGGTCACAAAGTCCGCGCCGCCGCCCGCGACAAGCTGCAAATCATCAAGGACTATGCACGGAAGGGCAAGTTCGACATTCTGCTGGTGTTCATGTTCGACCGTATCGGTCGTATCGCAGATGAAACTCCCTTTGTTGTGGAATGGTTTGTACGGAACGGCATCCGGGTATGGAGTACCCAAGAGGGTGAGCAGCGTTTCGACAACCACACCGACAAACTGCTGAACTACATCCGCTTCTGGCAGGCAGACGGCGAGAGCGAAAAAACTTCCGTCCGAACCCGCACCAGTCTGCGCCAGCTTGTGGAAGAAGGTCACTTTAAGGGCGGAAATGCGCCTTATGGTTATGACCTTGTGAAAAGTGGCCGCATCAACAAGCGCAAGCACGAACTCTACGAACTTCATATCAATGAGCAGGAAGCCGAAATCGTTCGGCTAATCTTCGATAAATATGTATATGAGGGTTACGGCGCACAGCGGATCGCCACCTATCTGAACAATGCTGGATACCGCGCCCGCTCTGGAAAGTGCTGGCATCCGGGCAGTTTGCGAGGAATGGTCGGCAACCTGACCTATATGGGTGTTCTCCGCTGCGGAGATGCCCGCTCCGAATTGATGCCCGAACTCCAGATCATACCGCAGGAGGAGTTTGAAGCTGCACAGCGTATCCGGGAAGACCGTTCTGCCCACGCAGCGGAAGAAGCCGAACACCATGTTCCTCTTCGTACCCGTGGACAGGCACTTCTTTCCAACAATGTTTACTGTGGTCACTGTGGTGCAAGGCTCGCCCTGACGACCAGCCGAAAGTGGCGCAAGCTCCCCGATGGCACTCTGGACGATACGCTCCGTATCCGCTACACCTGCTACGGAAAGCTCCGCAAGCAAACGGAGTGCACCGGGCAGACTGGCTATACCATGCACATTCTGGATGAGATCATCGACAAGATGGTTCGTCAGATTTTCTCCCGCTTGAGAGGTGTTCCTAAAGAGCAGCTTATCACCAGCCGCTATGCGAAGGAAACTGCGGAGCGCAAGAATCATCTGCAAGCCCTTCAAGCAGAACGCGACAAGGCTGAAAAAGATTTGCTCGCCTTAAAAGCTGAGATTCTGGCTGTAATCAAAGGGGAGAGTGCTTTTCCGAAAGATACTCTTGCCGAGATGATCGCAGCACAGGAAAAGAAGCACACGGAGTTGGAAACTCTGTGTGAAGAAGCCAGTGCAGAACTGGAGCGAAACGCTGAATTGATGGCAAACGTATCGCAGCTGTACGAAGAATTGATTTCTTATGCAGACCTGTACGATAGTGCCAGCTTTGAAGCAAAAAAGATGATCGTCAGCCAGCTTATCCGCAGGATAGACGTTTATCGTGGATATCAAATTCATGTGGACTTCAACTTTGATCTTGCGCAGTATTTGGAGAACAGCGATGAACTTGCTTGCTGACAAATATAAAAACACCGTTGACTTCGATTTGAAATCAACGGTGTTCGTAACTCTCATTTGAGCTGATGGTGGAGAATACCGGGATCGAACCGGTGACCTCTTGCATGCCATGCAAGCGCTCTCCCAGCTGAGCTAATCCCCCATAATTTTCCAGAAGTGGAAGCTTCTGGAAAAGAGATGCTCAAATAAGAAATGTTTTATGAAGTTCAGTTGTGGGGGTGCGTGAGCGCACTGCTTGGGCTCCCAGCTGAGCTAATCCCCCATAGCTGGCGTATCATTCCTGACGACGTGTATCATTATACCAGCCAAAAGGAGAGTTGTCAATAACTTTTTTATTTTTTGTGAGCGACGCTGCGGCGGGTGCTGCGCTTGTAGTAGAACAGGTACTGCTGTACGATGCCAGCCTGCTGACCATAGGAAGGAAAAGGGTCGCGGCCGCCGAATTCCTCATCAATGAGTCGCTGTATCCAAACATCAATGGGAGCCATCGCGGTACGGCCATAGCCAAAGAGGCAGACGCAGTTTGCTACCTTTTTGCCGACGCCGTCCAGCTCGAGGAGGCGGGAAAAGAGAGCGTCGTCGGGCAGCGCCGCCAGAGCACTGAGGTCGAGTGTGCCGCTGGAAGCCTGTGCGGCAGCGTTCTGGATGTAACGGGTGCGGTAGCCCAGACCACAGCCCATCAGCTGCGCCCCAGAGAGGCCGCAGAGCTGCTGCGGGGTGGGGAAGAGGAAAACTTCATCGTCTTCGGCATTGAGCGGTTCGCCGCAGCACCGGGCAAGGCGTTCTACGGCGGTGCGGATGGCCGGAATGCTCTTGCGCTGGGAGATAAGAAAGGTGATGAGCATTTCCCATGGGTTCTGATGCAGGATTCGGATGCCCTGCCCGAAATCGAGCGATTTGTCCAGATAGCTGCTCTGTCCCGCCAAGCTGCACCGCAGCGCGGCATAGTTCCGGCCCAAATCAAAGTAGTTGGCCCAGTACTCCCGATTTGAGCCATGCCACGCGGCGTCGTATTGCCCATCGCCTAGCGGGGTCAGATAAAGGAGTGCACCGCCGGAAAGAAAACGGTATCGCCCGTCGGCCAGTTTCTGTGGCCGGAAGCACTGGCCGCTCTCGATGATCTTGTCGAGGTCAAAGTCGTCCTGGATGGTGACGAGCTGATGGGTAAGGGGAACGGTATGCATGGAAAACTCCTTTTTGGAAAAATTGTGGCGATGCCCGATTCGAGGTGAAAACTGGTTTCTATCCGTACCCTCTGTGGGGAGGGCAACCTTGATGCTGAAAAGACCGGCGTGGTTGTGACGATTTCTATCTACGCCCTCGGTGAAGAGGACGACTTGGTTACGCCTTTGAGAACCGCGATATGATTATTATGTTATTCTATCCACACCCCTCAAATAGAGCGACTTCAAGTCGAAGAATGCACCGGGGAACACAAACTGATTTCAACCAACGTCTTTAAGAGACGGAATTGTAGGTCAAAATACTCGGTTCCTTAGAGAGCGCATGGCAACAACTTATAGCAATTCAACTTTTTAATGCAACAGCAACAGCGTTGAATTGCATATCGCAAATATGCTGTTTGAATGTTGCACTAATTTCTTGGCTTGCGATAGAAATAAAGATAGAAGCGTGTTGTACTCTGCGAAGCAAAAAGGGAGTTCCGTCACGGACGAAGGTCCGGGCAGAACTCCCTTTGCGTTTATCGTATTTTTACTCGCCTTCCGGTTCTTTGCAGACATCCACCCAACCCTCGGCTCCGGCGGCGGCTTCCAGCTCCTGCAAGGTCAGCTTGACGGCGGTGTGACCGTTGCCGGCTGCCGGGTAGACGGTATCGAACTTGCGCAGACTCTCGTCCAGATAGACCGCCACGCCCTCGTTCACCCCAAAGGGGCACACGCCGCCGGGGGCATGACCCACATAGGCTTCCACCTCATCGTAGGGGATCATTTTGGCCTTCATGTGGAACAGGCTCTTGTACTTGTGGTTGTCCAGCTTTGCCGTACCCTCGGTGACGATGAGCACCGGCTTTTCGCCCTGCAAAACCGACAGCGTTTTGGCGATGCTGGCAGGCTCTACGCCCAGTGCGTGCGCTGCTTCCGCCACGGTTGCCGAGGACTCGTTCAGCACAATGACATGGTCTCCCAGACCTTTTTCTTCCAGGTCTGCTTTTGCTTTTTCAAAGGACATCTTCCCACTTCCCCGCTCTTATTCGGTAATGGCCCAGACTCGTGCGGGCAGGCCGGTTGCACCTTCGATGCGGGGATAAGAAACAATGACCACCGCACCGGCAGGCTGCACTTTATCCAGATTTGCAAGCACCTCCACCTGCAGCTTGTCGTTGTCCAGAACATAGCGTTCGCAGGCAAGGTCGCCCTTCTCCTCCGCCACCGCAGAGGAATCGGTATCCAGCGTTTCGTGGCCGTTGGCGGCGGCGTTGCGCACCTTATAGATATACTCCAATGCTTCCAGCGACCAGCCGGGAGCATTTTCTTTGCCCTCTGCGTCGATGCCGGACAGCGCATCCATATCCGGCCACTTCTTATACCAGTCGCTGCGCAGAGCCACCAGCGCACCATCCGGGATGGGACCGTACTTTGCTTCATAGGCCTTGATGTCCTCCACCGTCACAGCGTAGCGGGGGTCTTTCTTGGCCTGCTGGGAAATATCGATGACCACCAGCGGGAAGATCAGGTCGTTCACATCGTACTTTTCGGACAGCGCTTTGCCCTTGATGAAGTGCCCCGGGAAGTCGATATGGGTACCGAACTGTCCGGGGAATTTGAAGGTCTGGATCAGGCATTCCAGTTCCGGCTTGCCCCAGTCCCACACGGTCTTTGCCAGCTCCACAGAGCCTTCCGGGATGCCGGACCAGTAGGGGCTTTCGTTGTTCAGTGAGTGAGAAAGTTCCACCCAGCGATATTTTTTAGCGTCTTTCAGTGCGTTCCACAGTTTATAATCAGCCATTGTCGGTTCTCCTTTTATTGTGACGATGTATGTTCGGGCACTTCTCCCAGACAACGGCATCTTCCTGTTTTTTCTCAGTCTGTCTGCCGGGAATTCGTCTGGGAGCAGCGCATTCGCCCGGGTAGTCTGTGCCGGGCATCTGCTGTATTTTTCATCTGCCTGTGCTTCCTTCCTTGTGTTGGGGATAGTATAAGCCCATTTTCACACCATGTCAATAGGTTTATGCTCTCAAAGACAAATCTGCCTTCTCGTCAGCCGGATGCCCACTGCCGGAGCCCCCTTAATTTCATACGTCCTGCTTCTTTTCCAGTGCTTCAAAGTGATACCGGGGCTTGCCTTTGCTCTTTTTGCCGTACTCGATGGCCTCTTTGGGGCAATAGCAGATGCAGGCCATGCAGTGGGTGCAGTGTTTGCCCCAGACCGGCTTGCCGTTTTCCAGCCGGATATTGTTCAGGGGGCACAGCTCCACGCACTTGCCGCATCCGATACAGGCATCCGTTGCCCGGAAGGCATCCGCCTTCACAAAAAAGCGATAGAACGCCGGGTTTACCGGGCCGCTCATAAAGCGGTCGTAGAGAGTATCTCTCGGTGGAGGAAATTCCTGCCCGGCTCTGACCTGCGCCAGCGCCTTCTGAAGCGCAGGCTCTGCCTGCTCCACGATGCGCCGCGCCTCCTCCGCTTGCGGCGCATGGAACATGGCAATGTAGTTTTCCGGCATGATGATCTGCGCTGTACCCATGTACCGCAAGTGCTTTTGCGCCGCAAGCTGCCGGTTATATTTCGCCGCATTGCCGATCTCGCTGCCGCAATCCATCACAAACCAGATGCGCTCTGCCCCGGTCAGCTCGGTGTTGCCCAGCCACTGGGACACCACCCGGGGAATACGCCATGCGTAGGTAGGCGTGACCAGCACCACATCCTGCCCGGTCTGCACCGGGGCGGTATCCCCTGCCTTGATGCAGGTGTTCAGGTCGTAAAGCGGCATCTCCACCCCTTCGGCAATGCGCCGTGCCAGATACCGGCTGTTGCCGGTTCCTGTAAAATAAAGTACCATGGCTGTTCCCTCGTTTTTGTATGGTTTTTCAGATGTCTGTCTGCCCGGCAAACTGGAAGTTATATATGTCTTTGCAAATATACCATATCTATTAGTTGTACA
>ERZ772954.2214-NODE-2214-length-12945-cov-2.693949_pt1 | contig 12945 bp, 10 predicted proteins | sample MGYA00580684_ERZ772954 | MGnify/ENA primary metagenome ERZ772954 (study PRJEB29015, sample SAMEA2737654) | human gut metagenome | biome: human gut; feature: human-associated habitat; material: faeces | place: China | collected 2012 ...
TTATCCTACGATACCGCTTCTTTCTACACCCTCTATAAAGTATCTCTGCAGGAAAACATAAATCAGTACGATTGGCACCATAATGAGAATGATACCGGCATCAAGGTACAACTGCTGGATTGTTGTATCTAAGATTTTGTCCTCGTTGGCAATTACAGCCGTCAGGGATGAAATCTTCTTACTGATTACGATGTTCTCGCTGATCAGAAATAACTTCGCATAAAAAGTATCATTGTACTGCCATACCATTGAGAATACCGCAACGGTAATGACAGACGGCATGGCGTTCATGAGCATGATTCTGAAATATGTGTACCATACTCCTGCGCCATCCACGAAGGCTGCCTCCTCGATTTCCTTTGGCAGTCCTCTGAAAAACTGGTTAAAGATATAAATATACAGACCTGAACGCAGACCGCATCCTAAGAATGTCATTATGTACATCGGTACCGGTGTTCCGAGAAGATCTTCCCGTTAATCAGTGTTGCAAGACCGAACGGATTGAAGTTTTTGAAGGTCATGTATAACGGAAGCATAATCGTGTTGGTCGGAATTACAATCATCACAACCACGCAGGCAAATAAAAGCTTCTTAAACGGAAAATTGAATCTTGCAAATCCATATCCAACCATCGAGCAGATGAGCACCTGTATCACCATCAACGACAGCGTGTATAACAGATCTCTTCCCATGGTCGGGAAATAATTAAGACGCGCTATGACCGTTTTGTATTTCTGAAACGTAGGCGCTGTCGGAATCATGTACACCATAGGGTTGTAAGCATCTCCGTCCGACATAAAGGAGCTTACCAGTATTCCGAGTATCGGTGCCACTATCACATAGCAGATACCCACGATAACCACGAACTGTGCCAGACCTAAGATTCCCTTCTTCGCACCGCGCTGCATTGCGCTCAAGCTGTTCTTTGTCTGTGCATCCATCTTGATTTTCTGCATATAGGTTCTCCTTTCCTTAATTGTAGTAGAATGTTCTCTTCTGTATGAATCCGCATACAAGAACGAGAATCACACACACGATAACTGTTGACACAACGCTCATCGCCGAGCTCAGTCCGTAATTTACCTTGTTAAAGCAGGTGTCGTAAGCAAGCTGTACGACATCGCTCTGTGCGAAATTATCCACAACCGTGTACACCACATTGGTAATTATATGTGGCATAACCATCGGGAATGTCACCTTCCAGAAGGTTTCATAAGCTGTTGCTCCCTCAATCTTAGCAACCTCGTACATTGAACCAGGTATGGACTGAAGAGCAGCTATGAATATGATAATCTGCACTCCCGATGCCGATATGATGTCATTGATTCGTGCAACCGCGGCAACTATGTAATCGAGCAGCTTATCAGGCATCGCCAGATTCTTAAACAGTTCTATAAAGTATGCCACGTCAACTCCCGATGACGCCGCATCTGAAATCTCGCTTGCTCCCGATGAAATACCGCCCGACATCATCGTTCTCGCAAGCTCCATCGCCGATGTGATTGCTCCGGCATTCATAATAATCGGAAGGAAAAAGATTGCCCTCACAATCGTTCTTCCCTTAAACTTACGATTGAGAAGTATCGCCATAAACAAACTGAAAAATGTTATAAGCGGTACATCAACAAGCATATTGAGTACAGATGTGGTAAGTATCTGCTTAAAGGTTCCGTGAACTCTGAATGCGTACAGATAATTACTCAGTCCCGCCCAGTGTAATGTGTAACCTCCTGCCGCCGAAGTCGTGTCCATGGTCGACAGTGAGAACTGAACCGTCATGAACAGGCTTCGCGCATAGAATACAATGAAACCGACCAGCCATGGGAGGATAAACATAAAGCCTTTTGCATTTCTCTTCTGAAGAAGTGATAAGCCTCGTTTCTGCTTCATTATTTTCCTCCTTTCTGATAGCCGTGTGCAGGAATCGTAATTCCATCCTCGACCACATCATAGTCCGTGTAGTTTACATATATGACAACGCCGTTGGAATATGTGACCGCTCTCACTCCGCTGTCTCTTATCTCATGCTTTACGACTGTCTCGCCGCTTACATATTTTAATATTTCGTTGACTTTGTTATATACGCTTACTGCCTCATCACACCAGTTGTCATACTTGGTCGCATAGAACTTATTGAGTGCAGTATACTTCATTTCACTTGCACTCTCCTTGGTAAATACATATCTCGGAGATGCACCGTATTCAATCATTCTGAGTGTTATCTCGGTGTTGTCAGCCGAATCATGGAAATTGAGCTGTCCGCCGGCATAATTGATGTACCCGTGTATTATCATTTCATAGAGAGGAATTTCCTCATCTATTATTCTGAATTCGTTGTCCCTTAAAGGAACATCAATGATATCCGTCGCATACTTGAAGCTGTAATCATTTCCGCCGTTGATAAGAATGTTCTTACCTGTTCCGGCAAGCTTATCAAGCTGTGCCTTTACAATGTCGAGTGCTTCCTCTCTGTTGATAAACTCTGTCCTCTTCTTATCCGAATGGACTTCATCGCCTAAATCTCTGAGTCCTATACCGCCCACATCAAGCCTGCCGAACTTCTTTATAAATGCATCCACATATCTCTTAAGGAACTTAGGTGATATGAGGTCATATATATTTTCATCATAGCCCAGTGAAGAGGTAATTCTTAAGGTCGCCGGATTGTGTGCTCCGAATCTTGCCACATAACCGGCACCGTAATAACGTGATGTCTCAAAGGAACCACTGTAGCGTTTGCTGATGCTTGTAACACCCTGGAACGGAACGTCCACATACAATCTTCCGCCAATGCTCTCCATTGTATCGTTGAGCGACTCTAAATCTTTCTTTCCGCCGAGCTTTCCAAGTCCCGTTATCTTGTCATACACATCTGCGTAATAACCGCCGTTGCTCCAGCCCTGAAGATTCATTACCTGGTACACGATTCCCTTATCCTTTAAGTCGAGCGCTATATCTGACGCCTCCTCGTAGGTGGTCATCGCCATAACCTTTAAGTATCTGATTCCGACGAAGCTTGCCGTCTCCTTCACACCGCCGATTATATCGTAGTAGAAAGGAATATCTCCCGATGCCGTCTTTTCATTCAGAACACCTTCGTTTATAAGTCTTTCTCTGTAGTAGTTCGCAATTCCCGAATAGCCCTTATGCTCATCATCTAAGAATGTGTATCTCACCTTATAGTTGATATCATACATATCCTTCTCAAGAAGCGGAAGGTCTGCCTCATTTCCCGTCGAACCGAACATTGAGAGAAGATCATATCCCCTGACAACGAAAGTTGTGTTAACGTAATTGTAGCTTGTGTTGCTTCCTGCAACGGACGCCGTGAAGAATGCCGTCGTTGCTCCGTCCTCAACCGACATGAGAATATCCGAATCTTCCTTGCATATTCCGCAGATTGGAAGTCTCACCTTCTGTGTGTTCTCAAGCAGCGTGTAATCCGCAGCCAGCGGATCAATGTCATATATGTACTGTGAATAGTTCTCAACATTGCTCTTTCCGTTGTTAAAATAAATTAACGAACCTGAACCGTTAGGAACTACCAGATAACCTTCATCGTCAGCTCCTGCCGCACCGAAGTATCCTAAAAGTCTTATTCTGTAAAGCTTTCCTCCGCCGTTCTCCTCAATCATAGATGAAGGAACGGACACCTCTATGCTGTCATCTGAGAGTCTGTACTCAAGAGCTATCGTGAATGACAACGGAAGTGCAACCTCTATTCCCGCAAGCTCCATCTGTGCTTCGTAATCTTCCTCGGTAAAGCCTGCTTCCTCAAGATAACCTGTTATCTTCTTGATTGTCTTGACATTCTTCTTGGCTACACCGTTGAGTACAAGCATTCCCGTCTTGTCATCCTCCGTCGAGTAGTAACGTCTCATATTGGTCTGTTCCGTCTCATCGATTTTGCCACAGATTTCTTCGAGCTTATTCTTATCAAGATAGAGAGGTACAATTCCGGTCGTGTTGGTTGAGAAATCGCCCAAAGTGTAGATAAATCTCACACCGTTGTCTATCGACTGAGCCTGAAGCTGACCTTTCTCAACCGCCATGCTGTAGGAATCGTAGGTTCCCATTGCCTTTGCCGCATTGTAGTAGTTGATTACGAACTGTGACTTGAGATAATTTTTGTTCGTATTGTTTGCGATAGGATCTTCGTCCGCATTCACAGGATTGCTGTAGGTTGTAACCCCGCTTCTCTTGTCGTAGACTGCCACGTTGCCGCTCTCAGGCGAAGCGTAGAGCTTCAGATTTCCATTCTCAGCGACAAGCTCCATATTGTCCACGTCCTTTGACGAATCCTTGAGCGAATGGAAATCCGTTCCCATCTCCGTCTCATAACCATTTAGGTACTGCTTGTAATCATCATACAGATAGTAGTGGAACATATAATATGCGAACCATATAAGTACCGCAAGCACCACCACTCCTAATACTCCGAGAAGTATTTTCTGTAAGAGCCCTAATTTTCTTTTTGCTTTTTTCTTTTTATCCTTCACAGCCCTTACCTTCCTTTCATCGGAATATCAGTTCAAGGTAAATACTCTTAAAGAATGTAATTACCTGACTTACCAGATTAAAAAGCAGCAATGCGAGGAATATTATTATCAGCACCGCAACGAAGGTTAAAAACAAGGTTATAAGCGTCTTTCCGAGCGTGTAATTGTGAACCTGCATAATTCCCATCAACACCAGTATCACCGCGTATGCGATACCGATTGCAATTACAAGTCCGTAGAATGCCTGCTCATTGTCTGCGATGACCCTGCTCAAAAGAGTGGCGAGCACATAGCCCACCGTCGCCGGTGTAATTCCATAGCCTACTGCAATAATAATGTCCTTAAAACGTCCCTCACCGTCCATAAGACAGGTGATTGACCAGTTGCCGACACACACTAACAGGAAAAGCACAAGCACACCCGCAAGCTCTGTCAGGCTGTTTACGCTTCTAGGATCCGTCTCGTTCACAACAAAGCTTGCATACAGTCTGTTGAGCGAGAAGCTTATCGAAAAGAGAATAACCATAAGTATTGCTATCGGTACACTTCCGTACTCCTTATGGCGTATCCAGTAAAAACCGTCCATAGGGTGGGTCAATGTGTATCCGAAGTAGCTCCATTTTTCCTTGGAAAACCATTTTTTCAAGCCTTCTCGCCTCCCTTCCCGCGCTTCCTGCCTTTTACTCTTGTAAGTACCACAATCGCTATTATGATGACTGCGGCTCCCGTGAGTATATAGCTTAGATTATCTGCAAGCACCTGATTGCGGTAACGCCTGAATGCTATCGAGTAGTAGTCGGCATCCATACCAAGCTTAAGATATTTCATAGCGCTCTTGTTATCGCCTGCCGTGAGGTACGCCTTACCGATTCCGGTGTTGGCAAGCTCATTGTTCTCGTCAAGTCTTAACACCTCGCGCCATTTTTCCACCGCAAGCGTCTCATCACCGTCATATCTTAGTGCTATAGCCTCGTTGATAAGTGAGCCGTACTCGGTAGCGTTAAATACCGTGAGTTCTGCCCTGTATGCGTCAAGCACAACCAGCTTATCTCCCGACACCTCTATGGCAACAGGTGTGCTGAAGGTTCCAAGCTGTGTACCAAGCCCTCCGAAAATGTAGAGGAGGTTGCCCTCGTGGTCGTATGTAAATATTCTTCCTCTCTTTCTGTCAAGCAGTGTGTATATTCCCTTGTCCCTGTACACAACATCCGTAATCTGTGAAGCTCCGGCATACTGTGTCTGGCCGTTAACCCACAAGTCTCCGCCGACATTTCCGTTCTCCCCCTTCTTTATTACGTCCTCACCTCTCGGATTCAGTCGTCTTACCGCCTGAACTCCCTCAGAATCAATGTTGGTCGCATATATGAAGCCGTCCGCATCGACATCTATTCCCGTGAACTCCGTCGGTATGTAGAGCTGCTGCTTGGAGCGCTCCTCCTTGGTCGCAATTCTCTTCCAGAACTTCTCCCAAAGTGTAATTTTTACATTGATGGTTCCAAAGAATCCTGAGAACTCACCGTTCGTCTCAAATACCATGATTCCTTCGAACATGTTCTGTGCGATACAGTATATTCGGTCCGCATAGTCGACAGTCACCTTCAAAGGTACGAACACATAACCTGCATCAAGTGACTGTGATACAGGGTTCTGTACTATTCTGACGAGCGTTCCGTCCTTCTCGAGTACTACTATTCTGTGGTTCTGTGAGTCCGCAACATAAAGCTGACCCTTTTCCGAGATACACACACCGCAAGGAGATTTGAAGCCGTCCTTAACTCCGTTGTTGTCAAAACCGTCAATGATGTTGACAACCTTTGTCATATCGTTGTTTAACACCACTATTCTGTTGTTTCCCGTATCTGCAAGATACAGATTGCCGTCATCCGCATAGCATATATCCTGTGGTGACACGAAGTTTCCTATGCTCACGCCGTTATACTTTAGTCCGTTTCCCGCAATCGCCTTTATCGGCTCATACGCCGAAGGTGTGTAGGTTAAATCTTCTCTGTCGTCATAGTTGTATGTGTCATATGGCTCGTCGGATGCCGCAACCGGGATTGTAAAACTCATACCCACCAGCACGAACACTGCAAGAAGGGCTGTGAGCTTTTTTAAGCTGTGTGATAATTTTTTTCTCATGCCCACCCTCCTGTCAGTCCTTCATACCTGATGTTGTCATTGTCTCAAGGACATTGCTCTGACATATCAGGAAGAAGATAATAGGTACTGCTGCTATGATAAACGTAACCGCCGCTGCCGCTCCGGCTCTCGCCGTACCACCTGCCGTAATCTGCTGCAATGCATACTGCAGCGGTTTTAGTTCCTCATTTCTTAAGAATAAGCTTCCCGTGTTTCCCCACATCTGCTGGAACTGGAAGATTGCAAGTGTAAGCCATGCAGGCTTTACATTCGGCATAACTATCGACCAGAACACTCTCCACTCTGTCGCACCGTCAAGTCTTGCCGACTCCATGAGTGAATCGGGAAGCTGCTCCATGAACTGCTTCATGAGGTAGAGTCCCATACCGAAGGAGCAGGCCGGAAGAATTAACGCAGCGTAGGTATTGTTGATATGCAGCCAGCTTATAATGAGATACTGTGGTATCTGTGTTACCGTCCATGAGAACATCATGGAGAGCACTACCATGTTGAAGAGTATCTTTTTACCCGGAAAATTGTGTTTTGCAAGCGGATATGCCGCAAGCGAAGCACAGAGCACATGCCCTACCATACCGCCGCCGGTAATGATTATCGTGTTCAATATGTATCTGGAGAATGGCACCCACGAGCTGTTCATCAGCACGAACAGGTCTGAGAAATTCTCAAGTGTAGGGTTCCTTACAAAAATCTTAGGAGGGAACTGATAAATCTCATCAAGCGGCTTTAACGCATTGTTGATAATCATTACAAGAGGAAGTGCCATGAACACGCCGCAGATGAACATTATCACGAACAACAATGTATTTCCCGCCATTGAACGGTTGAGCTTCTTTTCCCTAGGCCGTCTCTTAAATAATTTCTTTTTCTGCTTATTTTCCTTACTCATTGACCAACCCTCCTTAGGATACGCTGTACAAGCTTATTGGTTCCAATCATGAGAAGGAAGAGTACCGTGGCTATCGCCGACGCATAACCCATCTCCATTCGTCCTCCGGAACCGTAGTCAAGAAGGTGCGTTACTACTGTTGCTCCTGCGTAGTTGACTGACGGGTTTCCTGCGAGCTGTATTGATATATCAGCTACCGCGAAGGACTGTGTAATCTGCATTACCGCACCGAACATAAGCTGCGGCTTCATCGAAGGAAGTGTCACGTACCACAACTCCTGCCAACGGTTCTTTACTCCGTCGAGTGCGGCTGCCTCATAGAGACTCTTATCAACCGTCTGAAGACCTGCTATGAATGAAAGGAATCCTGTACCAAGTGACAGCAAGAGCTGAACGACTATAAGTACCGGAAGCACATACTTCTCTGTCTTCATCCAGAGGATTGCTTCATCAATTATTCCGAGTTTTAAAAGTATACCGTTAAGGTATCCGTAGCGGTCGCCGGTAAGAATTAAATTCCATACCATATATGCATTACCGCAGATACTCGGTGCATAGAAAATGAGTGTAAGGAATGCTCTTAACTTTCCCGAGAACTCATTTATTATCCATGCAAAGAGGAGACATAATATATAGCTTACAGGTCCCGTAATCACTGCAAATATAAGTGTATTTTTAAGTGATATAAGGAATATGTCGTCCTCAAGGAAAAGCTTGATATAATTTTTCCAGCCTACGAAGGTCGGAGGTTCAAGCATATTAAAATATGTAAAGCTGAACGCTATGGATATCACTACCGGGAGCACTGTAAAGAGGAAAAACAATATAAAATACGGTGCCATCATCGCATAAGATACGCGGCTTTTTCTAAGTCTGTAGCCGAGCTTTCTCTGCTTATACGCCAGCTCATCCACCGAGACTGTACCTGCTGTATTCTGTGCCATTTATCTTCCCCCTTTCCTATTCCTGCTCATCAAGCACAAGTCCAAGCTCCTGACGCTTGTAATTAATCTCTGCATTGATGTAGATTACCTTATCCATGAGCTCCTCTCTAGGAGATGCCGTGTCGGTCTCTGTTGTTACAGTATAAAAAGCATTGTTAACATTACGCCATGAGTAATATCCGCCCGGGACCTGAGGAATTCCCTTAACATAATCAAATGCCTCAAGAAGTGCCTCATAATCATCTACAGGCCAAGGCATGTTTGCAAAGGCTTCAAGGTTAGCTGTCGGAACTCTCGCTGCCGAACCCATAAGGCTCTCCATCTCTCGTCCGTACTGAGTCTGGACATCCGCACTCGTCCACCACTTTAAGAATTCCCAGCATGCCTCAGGATACTCCGTATCCGCCATTATTATACTTGCCAGTCCGGTACAGCCCGTGCTTCTGTCGACGCTTCCGTCCTCCTTAACCGTACCAGGAACCGGAACAAAATCCCAGAGTCCCGCGATATCCGGAGCTGATACTACGAGGTTATTGTATGTTGTGTAATCAGCTATGATAATCGGACACTCGCCTGTACGGAATCTTTCCTCCACGCTGGTCTCCTTATCAATCTTGAAATCCGTATAGTATTCACAGTACTCTTTGAAGGTATTGACTGCTATATCGGAATCGAGAAGTGACCTGCTGCCATTCTCCGTGTAATATTCCCCACCGTTCTGATAGAGAAGCATTGCAAATATCTGCTCACTCGGAAGCATACCGAACTCCATCTGATTCTTTGCAAGCACGGTCATCGCAACCTTTACATCATCCCACGTCTCAGGAATATCAAGTCCTAACTCGGCTAATATATCTTTTCTGTAGAACATAACCGGAAAAGTTATAGTCTCCGGAAGCGCGTAGGTTGCTCCGTCAAAGGTAAATGCCGTCATCGAAGCATCTGAGAATCGTGTAAGCACCTCATCGAGATCCTCGAACTGACTTAAATCAAGTACCGCGTTTCTGATACCGTAATTGACAGGAGTATCATTTCCCGTGTTGAGAACAGCTCCCGCAATTCCCGAAGTATTGGCAACCTGTATTGCCACGTCAGGTCCTTCGCCCGCAAGCTCTGCTCGAAGAAGCGTCGACATATCGACGAGCTGTACATTTACATTCACACCGTATTCGTTGGTGAAGCTCTCATCAATCATCGACTTGATTACGTTTGCCTGATCACGTCCGGAACCAATCCAGAGTGTTATTGTCGGGCTGTCGCCGTTGTCCTCTGCCACATTGCCAATCTGGTTGTAATCAATTACGAATGAGTAAAAAAGTCTCTTACACTCGTAGCCTGCCTTGCTGAAAAAGGATGTGTTATCATAGGACGGTCTGACATCCGCTGAATAAATGTTGATTCTGTCAATCGCAAGAGGCTGGTCTATAACCTGTGTTACCCAGTTACCGCAGGCTCTCACATTAATCTTGAAGGTTCCGATAACTCTTACAAAATAATCCCCGTCGGCGATGAGGTCGTCTAACTGGTCGCGCATTGTAAGAAGTACCGTTTCCTTGTCGGATTTCTTTCCCGTGAGTGCTCTGAGCGATGTTATCGCAGCGTCGAGCTGATCTCTTACTGCCACAAGTTCATCGTGAAGCTCAGGAAGTGTCCTTTCAATCTGGTAATCTCTGTAAGTATCAGGCGATACGCCCGTAACTCTTATGACCTCTCTGTAAATTGAATTGAGCTGCTTAACGCAGTCCTCAACCTCACTTATAATGTCTGAGAAGTCTCCGAGCACGACTTCCATTCTTATTGTGTGGTGTCCCTCTTCAAGATAGAAGGAATACGGTGTTCCGTAATTGTCTGAGAGTACATCCTCTCTCCAGCTCTGGTCATATTTAAATCCGTATGCCTCCATTTCCTTAAAAGGAACTTCCCCATCTATCGTTATCTTTCTTGAAACATATATACCTCTCACGAAGTTCTGACAATCATAAAGAGAAATATTGTAATATCCGCTCTCATCCACATCGAAATCCCATTCAATCCACTGTCCGACAAGCCTCCATGAATTGCCTCCGATTGTATTGTTGAGAAGCATCCTGGCACTTGATGGTGAAACCGAAGGTGATGACTGATCCTGTATCGGGTAAAGCATCTGTGAAGATGTTCTTGTAGGATTCTCACCCTCTATCGTGATGAGCTTTCCACTTGCATCCTTCACGCCGGCCGCATCGTTCTGACTCTTAACCTCCGCGTATGACGGTCTGTCCTCAGCATTGCTGAGTGTTAAGGAGTGAATTACCATCGGCTCTCTCATTGAAAGAAGCGTCACCGTATGTTTTCCCTTGGTGAGATACACCGAAAGCGGAGTTGTTACATATCCGTCGCTGTCATACATGTACCCGCTCACCCATTCCGGCTTCTCCTTCATGCTCGGCTTGCAGTCATTTCCCTGATTGTCCTTCTCCCATATATACTGTGTTGAGCCGTTGTCTCCTACATAGCTGTCCGCATCGTACTCCCATATTCTGTAGAAGGTTACAAGCGCAAGCTCCGAGTAAGGAAGCTCTCCGTCGATGAATACGCTTCTCTCTATCGCTGAGTTCTTACCCTTCACCGGGTAATATTCAAGTGACAGATTGTAAAAGCCTTCCTCCTTGACATCCACCTCGAACTCTATGAGTGAGTTCTCACTTGTGTAGATGCTGTCGCCGCTCATCCCCTCATAATCCTTATAGATTACGGGGTCTGTCTCCTCGTCGTTCTCATCGTATCTTACACAGCCGTCCGCGCCTACGGTTATTGATTTTTCAGGATATATTGCACTGAGCTGATTTACATAATCCTTATAATCAAGCACCGAATCATCAACCGAATATGTACTCACTATGTCGTCATAGTCATCCATCTCAAGCTCTGTTCTCGCCTCAACATGTGCCGAACCGAGCGGGAACATGAGCAGCACCGCCATCGCAGCCGCGAGCACTGAAGTAACCCTTTTTCTGGTATTCTGCTTCATCCCTCTTCCTTTCCGCCAAGCCTGATTCCGGCTCTGCCTTCATTGCTGTTATAGTACCACGCCTCATCACCCTCATCGGGCTTTGGCATATAATGCAGTAAAACCTTCTCCATCATAAATGTCACCACGAAGCACCAGCATCCCGGAACAAATGCTGCACACGGAATCGGAAGTATATAAATCTGAATCCATACAAGTGCTGCCGTTCCTATGACAACCGCTGCTGTAACCGGAAAAAATCTGATTCCCATCACAAATGCCAGCTTCCACATATTCACCGTTTTCATCGTAAATCTCGATAAAATCGGAAAAACATACACTGTCATCGCCGCTAACAGAACGGCAGATATTATGTAAACTGTCGCAAATACCTTTCCGTCATGCACTGCCAGCCCTTCCGCAGCCGCTTCGTTCATGGCAACCGCCTGTCTGTACCCTATGTATAATGCAGCCCCAACTGCAATTATCTCCACCGTTATCAAAATTCCCTTCCCCATCGTCCTCTTCATCGATGAAAAAAATTCACCGAGCGGTGTTCCTCTGCCTCTCCTCACGCTCTTTATAACCGCGTAGTAAAGTGAAGTGACCGCCGGACCGATTGTCACAATCGGTATACAGCACACAAGAAATACCACGCTCAGCATTATAAGTTCTCCGAAGCCGTTGACTATTCCCATAAACCGCCCATCCCACGAACACCACTTACCGTTAAAAAAATCTTTTATACTGAAACTCTTTTTTACTTCACCATCTCTCAAATCCTCAACCCCCTTAATTAAGTAAATAATCTTTCTACCATTGAACAGTTGTGAAATTTAATTATATCGCTGTCAGGTGCTTTGCATCCTCCGGTTCTTATCGGCTGTACTTCAGCCGATTATGAACCGCTGAGTGATGCAATGCAGCGGGAGCGTGCCTGAAAGTGATATAATTAAATTTCACAACGTCCCATATGCAAATATATCTACTTAATATGGTACTCCTTGAGATTCGGCACCTCGTCAAGAGTTATCACTATATCGCTGTCATATGCCTTCTTTAACACATCCTTCTCAGTATACTGTTCACTGTATGCGTAGATTGATGTGCTCTTTGCAACGAACTCCGTTCCCCATGTACAGAAGAACCCCCACATTGCTCCATCCCTCTTAGCAAGCTCCGGGTCAAACACACATCCGTTTTCTGACATTACGACCATCTTTCCGTCTGTGTAGTCAACAGCTTCAAGAAACTTATTTACCTGTGAAGTATACACATGCTCGCCCGGATATATGTCCTCACCGATTATGTCCACATATTCATCTCCCGGATACCACTCGGCATCCTGTCCGTTCCACAGCCATATCAGATTGTTAAGCCCATACTCATTAGTGAGCTTGTCATACAATAAAATATATAATTTCTTGTATGCCTCCGCTCCTGATGCCCCCCACCAGAACCAGCCTCCGG
>ERZ772954.2219-NODE-2219-length-12931-cov-13.866340_pt1 | contig 12931 bp, 8 predicted proteins | sample MGYA00580684_ERZ772954 | MGnify/ENA primary metagenome ERZ772954 (study PRJEB29015, sample SAMEA2737654) | human gut metagenome | biome: human gut; feature: human-associated habitat; material: faeces | place: China | collected 2012 ...
TACTGATGACTTCGTCGATGTGGGAGAAGCTCATGCGCTCGGTTTTGCCGAGCTTTACGGGCTTGACTTTCATCATAAAATCAACCACTCCTTACTTTTATATTCTACGGGATGTCGTATACGCGGGTCAAATTTGAGCAGACACACATAATTCGACCCGCGTCCTGTGGAACCTTCCGGCATTTTGCACAAACTTTTCGGGGTGACCCCTCAAGTGGCAGCCATCACAGCTCCCTTTTTGACGCACTAGTCCATTATGTGATACTAATGCAGTATACACCCCAAAACCCCTGTTGTCAAGCCATTTTTCAGTTTTTTGCCGAAATAAATTTTATTTTCGGTTTGTTTTCGAACGCCCGGTAGCGTGTAGCCGTTTACTTTCCAAGTACTTGATTTTTTTATTTTGCACGTTCCTGTTCATAACACCCTTGTGCAATTTGTCTATCTTTACTCTTGTGCCCGGAAGTGTGACTTTTGCACTTCCAGGCCGCAAAAAAGACCGCCGCACAGAATGCCGTGCAGCGGCCTTGTCCTCTTATATGGAATGCTCACTCGTCCAGATAATCCCGCAGCAGCTTTGCACGGCTGGGATGACGCAGCTTGCGCAGTGCCTTTGCTTCGATCTGACGCACCCGCTCCCGGGTCACATTGAACTCCTTGCCCAGCTCTTCCAGCGTGCGGGCACGGCCGTCCTCCAGACCAAAGCGTAGGGTGATGACCCGCTCCTCCCGGGGCGTCAGGCTTTTAAGGACGTGCAGCAGTTCCCGCCGCAGCAGCTGACGCCCGGCTTCATCCACCGGGACACCGGCATCCTCGTCCTGAATGAAGTCCTCCAGATGGGCGTCCTCTTCCTCCCCCACCGGTGTTTCCAGACTGATAGGCTCCTGCGACAGTTGCAGCAGCTCCCGCACCTTGTCCGGCTCCATATCCAGTGCGGCGGCGATCTCCTCCACGGTGGGCTCCCGCCCATTCTTGTGCAGCAGGTCACCCGCCGTTTTCTTGACCCGGTTGATGCTCTCCACCAGATGCACCGGGATGCGGATGGTGCGTCCCTGATCCGCAATGGCGCGGGTAATAGACTGACGGATCCACCACGTTGCATAGGTGGAGAACTTGAAGCCCCGCTCCGGCTCAAACTTTTCCGCCGCCTTCATCAGGCCGAGGTTGCCCTCCTGGATCAGATCGAGGAAGGGCAGGCCCCGCCCGGCATACCGCTTTGCCACCGAGACGACGAGGCGGAGGTTCGCTTCGCTGAGACGGCGGCGGGCGTCCTCGTCCCCTGCCTGCGCAGCACGGGCAAGGGCGGCTTCCTCTTCCGCCGAGAGCAGCGGCACCCGGCCTATCTCTTTCAGATAGGTCTTCACCGGGTCGTCCAGCGCCACGCCTTCGGCAGACAGCTCATGCTCGAGCTTTCCGATCTGCTCTTCGTCCAGAAGCGGCAGCTCTGTCTCTTCCTCGGCTACCTGCACGCCCCGCATCTCCAGTGCGGCATATAGTTCGTCCAGCCCCGCCGGGTCGAAGTCCTGCTCTTCCATGGCACGACTCACCTGCTCGGGCGTCAGGACATGGCGGCGGGCGCGTCCCGCCAGCATCTTCGCCATTTCTTCCGTCTGTGACATTTTCTGCATCTGTGCTTCTCCTTCCGGCCCCAGCCGGTGGAGAGATCAGACCGAATCTTCTGCGTCAGCAGTTCCCTGCTTTTGTTCCCGCATCGACTGGAGATACTGTTCAATATCGTTGGTTGACATACTGGCGGCGCGGCTGGCTACGGGAGTCCCCCGGGCGATGCGTTCCAGATAGAGCTTGATGTCCTCCGGCGTACAGTTCACATCGCTGTATTGTGCCGCAAGACGGCTCAATTCATTCAGAGCTTCCTCGCTGACAAAGGCCCGCAGGGTGGCGAGGCTCACCTCCACCCCCTGCTCCTTGCAGCGGAGCATGGCTTCGTACAGCTCCTTCTGCTGGGGCTGCAAGAACTGTTCCGGCCTGAGCTGGGCGCTCACCTTATTGATATAGCCTGGCTCCCGCAGCATGGCGGCAAGAAGCCGCTGCTCTGCGCTGGCCATGCCCAGTGCGCCCCGGCCTGCGCCGTAGGGGACTTTGATCTGGTCCATTTCGCCCTCTTTCAGGCGGGCGCGGTTCTGCTCCCGGCGGCGCCTGCTGCCCGCTTTCTTCACGGCGTCGGCCAGCTGGGCCATGATGGCAGTCTTGGAGATGTTCGTCTCCTCGGCCAGACGCCCGGCGTAGACCTCCTGCTCGGTAGGGTTGGAACGCTGCGCCAGCATCTCCACCGCTTCCTTGACATACTCGAGGCGCTGAGCATCCTGTTTGAGGTCGTACTGACTGCGCAGACGGCCCAGCCGGAAGTCCAGCGCATTGCCCACGCCGTCCAGCAGGGCTTTGAAGCGGTCGGCACCGTATTTCTTGATGTACTCGTCCGGGTCTTTCGCGCCCGGGATCTGCAGCACGCCCACCCGCACCGGGCTGTTACGGAACAGTTCCAGCGAGCGGAGGGTGGCCTTCTGGCCCGCCTCGTCGGAGTCGTAGCTGAGGATGACCTCATCGGCATACTGGCTGATGAGCTTGACCTGGTCGGGCGTCAGGGCCGTGCCGCAGGCGCAGACAGCGGTGTCAATGCCCGCCTGATGCATGGAGATGACATCCATGTAGCCCTCGCAGAGGACGTACCGATGGGAAGCGCTCCGCTTTGCGATCTGGAGCGCGAACACCGTGTCCGACTTGTGGTAGACCAGCGTCTCGGGGCTGTTGACGTACTTGGGCTTGGAGTCGTCCAGCACACGCCCGCCGAAGGCGATGATATTGCCCCGCAGGTCAAAGATGGGGGTCATGACCCGCCGCCAGAACAGGCAGTAGATACGGCCCGACTGGCTCCGCTTGAACAGGCCGCTGGCGTCCAGCTCCTGCTGGTTGTAGCCCTTGTCGCGCAGGTACTGGTAAAGCGCCTGCCCGTCGTCGGGGGCATAGCCCAGCCCGAAGCGGTTGATGGTCTTGTCGTCGAGGCCGCGCCGCCGCCAGTAGGCACGGGCCTGCCGGGCCTCCTCCACGGTGGAGTTGAGGCAGGCGTGGAAGAAGCGGGCCGCGTCCTTGTTCATGGTGAGGATGCGGCTGCGCAGACGGCCCGTCTTGTCGTCCTCGGTGGGCTCGGGCATACCGGCCCGCTGGGCCAGCAGCTTGACGGCCTCCACATAGTCGATGCTGTTTATCTTTTTGGTAAAGGTCACTGCATCGCCGCCTGCACCGCAACCAAAGCAATAGAAGCTCTGGGTGTCCGGATAGACGTAGAACGAGGGGGTCTTCTCGCTGTGGAAGGGACACAGACCACCGTAGAGCCGGCCCTTCCGCTTGAGCTGGACATAGCTGCCCACCAGCTCCACGATGTCGGTGCGGCGGGTCAGCTCTTCAATATATTCGTGTGGGATCATAAAGATGTTCGGCGCTCCTTTTTACAAAACGTGCCACTTGCGAGGCACAAAAACGTCCTCAAAGGTCCGGATGGCAAATTCGTCGCTCATGCCGCTGATATAGTCGGTGACGGCCCGCTCGGGGTTGTCCTGATAGGCCAGCTGGACGTAGAAGTTGGACATCTGGTCCACATGGGCCAGATAATACTCGTACAGCTCCCCGATGACCTTGTCCACCTTCTGCTCCTCGGCCTTGGCGGTCTTGTCCACATACACGGTGGCATACATGAAGTCCCGCAGGGCGAGGAAGGCTTCATTCTCCTCCGCGCCGACCCCCACATCCCCGTCGCTGTGGGCGAGGATGCTGTTTATCATGGTGGTGATGCGGGCGGACTTCGTCTGGCCCAGCACGGCGGTGCAGTCCTTCGGCAGGGTGGCCGGGTCCAGCACACCGGCCCGGACGGCGTCCTCGATGTCGTGGTTGACGTAGGCGATCTGGTCAGCCATCCGCACGATGCGGCCCTCGGGCGTCGCGGCCCAGGTGCCTTTTGTGTGGGTGACGATGCCGTTGCGCACCTCCCAGGTCAGGTTGAGGCCCTGCCCGTCCTTCTCGAGCTTGTCCACCACCCGCAGGCTCTGCATATAGTGCTTGAAGCCGCCGGGCGTGAGCTGATCGAGTGCCCGCTCTCCGGCGTGGCCGAAGGGGGTGTGGCCAAGGTCGTGGGCGAGGCTGATGGCCTCGGTCAGGTCCTCGTTGAGCCGCAGCGCCCGGGCGATGGTGCGGGCGATCTGGGAGACTTCCAGCGTGTGGGTCAGGCGGGTGCGGTAGAGGTCGCCCTCCGGCGAGAGAAAGACCTGTGTTTTCTGCTTGAGCCGCCGGAACGCCTTGCAGTGGAGCACCCGGTCACGGTCCCGCTGGAACACAGGGCGGATGGGGTCCTGTTCCTCCGGTCTCTGCCTGCCCCGGCTCTCATCGCTGAACGTCGCCCACGGGGCCAGCGTCAGCCGCTCGATCTCTTCGGTGCGTGTGCGCACATCCATCCTGTGTCCCTCTTTTTTTCTCTCGTTTCCCTCCTCTCCGCGCGCGGCCGATCCCAATGCCGCGTCTGCGGCTATTGTAACCGATTCGCCCTGTCGAAGGGGGAAAATCCATGTCTCTTCGTCAGAAAATGTTTCGACTTGTCATATGGAAATTTTTGGTATTTATCATTTTTCTGTCTGGCTTCGACGCTGCCGTAGACGAAACCTCTCCGTCTGCGCCTCTGGCGCAGCCACCTCCCCTATCGAGGGGAGGCTTTGGCATGTCGGTCAGGTTCATGCTGGACGAGCAAAGCACGATGTCTCGGAAACAGTAGTGCTCCGCTGTCCAGGGCAGCGGCAGCTTGACAAGGTGCGTTGTCCAGAAGCTGCTGCCCTCTGTAGCAAGGCCCGCCCTTTTGCGCCATATCGGACCTCGGGCGTCCAGTAGGAAGTGGCCCGGCTTGCCAATGGCTCCCCTACCAGGGGAGCTGTCTGCGAAGCAGACTGAGAGGTTCTACCGGTAAAGCGCTCTTAAAACGCCGCATAGAACGGCTCGCTCACGGTGACATTGGCCGTGCCTCTTGTCAACTCCTGCAGCTGCGTCAGCAGCGGCCCTTCGGTATGCTCCGGCATCTGCCAGTGGAGGGTGACTTTATCGGTGAACTCCGGTTCGGCCAGCTTGCCGCCCGCCGCCTTGATGAGCAGGTCTGCCCGCTCATAGAGGCCGTAGTCCACCGTCACATCCAGCGCCACCACGCTGCGCACCGTCACCACCTTGGCGGCTTCCAGTGCGCGGGACGTGGCTGTCGTATAGGCCCGGACGAGGCCGCCGGTCCCCAGCAGCACGCCGCCGAAGTATCGTGTGATGACCACGATGAGGTCGGTCAGTCCGCTGTGCTGCAAGACCTCCAGGGCAGGCGTACCCGCTGTTTTGGCCGGTTCGCCGTCGTCGGAGTAGCGCTCCCGGCTCCCCTCCCGCAGGCGGTAGGCATAGACATTGTGGCGGGCGGTACGGTTGGCCGCGCGCACCTGCTCGAGGAAGGCCACGGCCTTCTCCTCGCTGTCTGCAAAGGAGAGCTGCGCAATGAAGCGGCTCTTCTTCTCTTCGTATTCTCCGATGGCTGTTCCCCGGATGGTGCGGTAATCCTCCACGCTGAATCCTCCTGCTGTGTTTCTATATAAGATAAGTATAGCATAAATCGGCATAAAGAAAAAGAAGCTGCTGCACAAAACACCGTGCAGCAGCTTCTCAGTCTTCATTTCCGGACGGGTGAAACAGTTTTAGCGGATCTCGATGCCCAGCTTGAACTTCAGGTTGCCCAGCACCTTCTTGACGGTGCGCTCCACCTGCTCGTTGGAGACTTCGGCAGCGGGGTCAGACAGGGTCAGGGAGAAGGCCATGCTCTTCTTGCCCTCGCCGAGGTTTGCGCCGCGATAAATATCGAACAGCTTGACCTCCGTGATGAGGGAGCTTGCCTTCCTGATGGTCTCTTCGATGTCGCCGCAGGCCACAGACTCGTCGCAGACCAGAGCCAGGTCGCGCTTGACAGCGGCGTAGGGGCTGAGGGGCTTATAGCGCAGCTCACCCTCGACACAGGACATCAGAGCCTCATAGTCCAGCTCGCCCAGATAGATGTTCTGGCTGTCCTTCTGCTCCTTGGCGATCTCCAGCTCGGCGTTGATCTCGTTGGCCAGCTTGCCGAACACGCCCAGACGCTTACCGTTGCAGTACACGGCGGCACTGATGCCGGGGTGCAGCCATGCGGCGGTCTCGCGCTGATAATCGAAGGTCAGGCCAAAGCCAGCTGCCAGTGCCTCCAGTGCGCCCTTGACGGTAAAGAAGTCCTCCTCGGGGCCGAAGGCACCGATGCAGAGGGTCTGACGCTCGTGGGGGTGCTCATTGATGGGCAGTTCCTTGGCCAGATAGACCGGTGCCATCTCGAACAGGCGACCCTCAGCGTTGCCCTTTTTCAGGTTGTCCACGATGACGTTCAGCATGGAGGGGGTCAGCAGGGTGCGCATGATGGACAGGTTCTCGCTAATGGGGTTCAGGATGCGGATAGCCTTGCGGGCTTCGTCCTCTGCGGGGATATGCAGCATATCCAGCTCGGCGTTGGAGTAGAAGGCCAGCGTGGAGGCCTCGTAGAAGCCCTGTGCAGCCAGCAGACGCTTGGTCTTGAGCTGCTGCTTCTGGTCATAGCTCAGGCCGCCGTTGGTAACGGAGGCAGTGTTCAGGAAGGTAGGCACGATATGGTCGTAGCCGTACTCACGGATGACCTCCTCGGCCAGATCCGGGAAGCTTTCCACGTCATCACGGTACAGGGGTGCAGACACGTCCCAGCTGCCATCGGCCTGCACATTCACGGTGAACTCCAGACGCTGCAGGATGTCGATCATGGTCTGGTCGGGCACGGTGATGCCCAGCACGCCGCAGATCTTTGCCGGGGTGGTGACGATGTGCTTGCGCTCCAGCGGACGGCCATCGGTCAGGTCATATTCCAGCGTGGTGATATCACCGCAATCCAGCAGCTGGATCAGGTGCAGAGCGCGTGCCAGACCCAGCTGCGGAGAATAACGGTCCACGCCCTTTTCGTAGCGGGCAGAGGAATCGCTGTTCTGACCCAGTGCACGGCTGGTCTTACGCACGCTGTCGCGGGCAAAAGTAGCGCACTCGAACAGCAGGCTGGTGGTGTTATCGTCCATGCCGGAATTTGCGCCGCCCATGATACCGGCCAGTGCTACCGGCTTTTCAGCATCACAGATGACCAGATTGTTGGGGTTCAAGGTGAACTCCTTCTCGTCCAGCGTGACGATCTTTTCGCCTTCGTGGGCGCGGCGTACATCAATGGTGCGGCCGGCGACCTTGTTCAGGTCAAAGGCGTGCATGGGCTGACCCATCTCCAGCAGGGTGTGGTTGGTGATATCCACCACGTTGCTGATAGAGCGCAGGCCGCACAGCGCCAGATGACGCTTCATCCAACGGGGAGACTCGCCCATGCGGATGTTGCGGACATAGTGTGCCATATAGCGGGGGCACAGCTCCGGTGCCTCCACCTTGACGGTGATGGGCGCGTCCGGCTCGCAGACGGCCTTGTAATCCATGGCGGGCATATGCAGGGGCTTGCCCAGAACCGCAGCCACCTCGCGGGCAATGCCCAGAACGGACTGGCAGTCCGGGCGGTTGGCGGTGATGGAGATATCAAAGATGTAGTCGTCCAGACCCACCACGGGGGCGATGTCGGTGCCGGGGACAGAATCCTCGGGCAGAATGAGCAGACCGTAGACCTCAGAGCCCGGGAACAGATCATCGTTCAGACCCAGCTCTGCGCCGGAGCACAGCATACCGTTGGACTCCACGCCCTGCATCTTGCGGGCCTTGATGGTGATGCCGCCGGGCAGGGTGGAACCATCCAGTGCGGTGGGCACGCAATCGCCCAGCTTCATGTTGGCGGCACCGGTGCTGATGCGGATCTCGTGGCCGTAAGCGCCGCAGTCCACCACACACTTGGTCAGGTGGGTGCCCTCCTGCTTTTCCATCTCCACGATCTTGCCGACGACCACCTTGCTGATGCCGGCATCCAGCGGGATGAGCTCTTCCACCTCGAAGCCGCAGGAGAACAGCTTCTCCTCCAACTCCTGTGCGGTGACATCGATATCAACGAATTCTTTTAACCAACTGAAAGGTACTTTCATTGTTTGTTCTCTCCCCTCTTATTCGTGGAACTGCTTGAGGAACTGCAGGTTGTTCTCGAACATCAGACCGATGTTGTTGATGCCGTACTTCAGCATGGCGATACGCTCGATGCCGATGCCGAAAGCGAAGCCGGAGTACTCGTCCGGGTCGATGTTGCAGTTCTCCAGCACCTTGCGGTTGACAACGCCGCCACCCAGCACCTCGATCCAGCCGGTGTGCTTGCACAGCGGGCAGCCCTTGCCGTGGCACTCAAAGCAGCTCACGTCCACCTCGACGCTGGGCTCGGTGAACGGGAAGTAAGAAGGACGCAGGCGGGTGCGGGTGTCGGCACCGAACAGCTTCTGCACGAAGGTGTTCAGTGCGCCCTGCAGGTCGCCCAGGGTGATGCCCTTGTCCACGACCAGACCCTCCATCTGGTGGAACATGGGGCTGTGGGTAGCGTCCGAGTCGGAGCGGAACACACGGCCGGGCATCAGGATCTTGATGGGCGGCTTCTGAACGTCCATGGTGCGGATCTGGCCGCCGGAAGTCTGGGTACGCAGCAGGAACTCCTCCGACAGGTAGAAGGTGTCCTGCATGTCGCGTGCCGGGTGATCCTTGGGCACGTTCAGGCGGGTAAAGTTGTGGTCATCGTCCTCGATCTCCGGGAAGGTGCCCACCGAAAAGCCCATGCCGGAGAACACGTCGATGATCTGGTTGGTGATCAGGGTCAGCGGGTGCAGACCGCCCATGGGGCGGGTCTTGGCGGGCAGGGTGATGTCCACCGTCTCGGCGGCGTTGCGGGCAGCCAGCTCGGCAGCCTTCACCTTTTCGGCGGCAGCGTCGTACTCGGCCTGTACCTTGGCCTTGAGCTCGTTGATGATCTTGCCCATGGCAGGGCGCTCTTCGGGTGCGACGGTGCGCAGATTCTTCATCAGGGCAGGGATCTTGCCGTTCTTGCTGAGGTATTCCTGCCAGAAGGATGCCAGCGTTTCCTTGCTGGAGACCTGACCAAGGCTCTCTTCGGCCTGTTTTGCCAGCTCGTCGATCATTGCTTGCATGGATGTTCTCTCCTTTTCCTACTTCGTGTTCATGAGCGGAGGCATGAAAAAAGCTCCGTCCCCTCTGCCTGTTCTCAGGCAAAAGGGACGAAGCTGTAACAGTCTGCTCCGCGGTACCACCCGGTTTCCGCCCTTTGCGCAAGCAGCGGGCGGCACTCAAACGCCGTAACGGGGCGCAACCGTCCTGTGCTAGTGGGCCGCAAAGCCGTTCGCGCAGGCCGCTCAGGAGCGAACTTCAGCCTGTCTGCACGCGGGGACCCTTTCAGCCGGTGAAGTCCCTCTCTTTGCTGTGCCGAACAAACCTACTCTCTCCGTCGCTGCGTTTGGGAGTATTCAGGTTTTATAACCACTTGTTATGTTACCACATTTTGCGGCGGTTTGCAAGCGGGGCGGGCAGATTTTGCGCAGGTTTCCGGTTTTGACTTGCCATTTTGGCTTTGTCATGTTATACTCAGTGCAGCGCTTTGCATGGAAGGAGGGTACACCCGAATGGGCTGGAACGGCTGCGTTTTCTTTAAAAAAGGCAACCCCTAAGCATTTCCGGCTCGAAGTGTACCCATTTTTCTTCCGGCAAAGCGTGGAGCATCGTTTTTATGCGCCGCGCAGCTTTGCTGTGGGGCGTTTTTGTTTTGCCGGGAAATGGGGCACTGTTTCACGCAGAAGCAGAAAGGGTGTTCCCCATGAATCATACCATCCATTTAAAAAAGCAGCTGCGCTGCATCTATCTGTCCAATTTCTTTTCCGGCCTGCGCATCACGGATGCCGTATGGGTGGCGCTGCTGGCCGCCCGCGGGTTCTCGCTGTGGGAGATCGGCCTTGCCGAGAGCGTTTACCATATCGTCAGCCTGTTGTGCGAGGTGCCCAGCGGAATGGCCGCCGACCTGCTGGGGCGTAAACGGGCCCTTGTGGCGGGCGGTATCCTGGCAGTGCTGAGCAGCCTGCTCATGGCATTTGCGCCCGGCCTTTTCCTGATTTGTGCGGCAATGGGGCTGAACGCCCTGTCCAACGCCATGTTTTCCGGCACCGATGCCGCTTTGACCTACGACAGCCTGAAGCAGGCCGGGCAGGAAGAACGGTATCTTTCCGTGGCCGCCAACCGCTCCCAGATCGGCATGCTGGCCAGCGCGCTCGGCTCCCTTGCCAGCACACTGCGGCGGTTTCTGCGGTTTTCCGGCTTTTATCTGGTGAGTGCGCTGTTCAGCAGCATTTCCACACTGGCCATGTTCCTGCTGAAGGAACCTGTGGTCACCGAAGCACAAGCCGCCCGGAGTTCCCATTCCCTGCGAGAGCTGCCGGGCCAGTTCGCGCAGCTGGTGCGGGACAGTGCCGCCGCCCTGCGCGGCTGCCCGCTGGCGGCAAAACTCATCGCTGCCGATGCGGTCATCTCTGTCCCCTGCTATCTGACCAAGATGTTCCTGCAGCAGCGGCTCGTGGAGCTGGGCTGGCCCACCGAGTGGCTTTTTCTGCCCTTGCTGCTGGGCGGTGCGGCCTGCGTGACCGGTACCGAGATCGGCCGACGGGTACATCCCCACACCCTGCGGCGGTTCTACACGGTGTGTGCCCTGCTGGTCGGCGGCGGGACCTTTCTGGTCGGCGCGGCGCCTGCATGGGGCGGCATTCTGGGCATGATGCTGGTGCAGGGCGTGCTGGAAGTCTGGCTGCTCCATGCCGACCAGCGTCTCAACGCCCTGATCTCCAGTGATCAGCGGGCTACCCTCATCAGCGTGGACAGCATGGCCTACAGCATCCTGATGATCCCCGCAAGCCCCTTTGTGGGTGCCGTGGGCGATCTCTTCGGGCAGGCGGGTGCCGGGCTTGCCCTGCTGGGCGTCCTGACCGCCGCCAGCGGGGCGGCGGTACTGGCCAAGCGCCGGAGCTGAGTTTTATCACAAAACGCAAAAGACCGCTGCGCCTCTGAAGTGTACTCCGTCAAGCAAACAATAAAAACAATATAAGATCGAAACCGCCGGGTTTGAACCGCACCCCATTTGTCAGACCGTAAGATCTGCTGTTCTGGAAATGGGATGCGGTTTGTTTTTCCGCCGGGTGCTTTTTGTCTGCCAGGCAGGCACTTGTGAAGTCCGTTCATGCAAAGCTCAACATTTCTTCAGGTGTTCAGCATAAAATTCCAGGTTGCCCCCAAAGTATTAAGGTCACTGAGCGCTGTACACACTGCCCATCGTCCAGGAATTGTTGGCCGAATACTTTGCATGGTTGCGCAGGTAGGTGAGCCAGGTGCCATAGCCGTTGCCAGCCGACAGGTGGACGCCGTCCGGGGCGGCCAGCATTTCCTTCAGGTTACCCTCACCGTCGGCCAGGGCCTCCCACAGGTCCAGATACACGCAGCCCTTGCTGGCGGCCAGCTGGGCCAGCTGCTCATTCACCCCGCGCAGCACATCGGAAGCAAGACCCGGCTTCTCGGCGGCCGCTTTCGGACGCACCGGCGGGACCGACTCCACATAGATCACGCAGTCCGGCCCCAGCGCCTCCCGCAGCATGTCCAGCATCTGGCCGTAATAGGCCAGGAACCGGTCGGAAGCACCCAGCGTGGTGAGGGTGTTGGTGCCCAGCAGGATATACAGCTTTTTGGGTTGGGCAGCGGCCAGCACATCCAGTGCGATCTCTTCCCCGCGGACGGAGCTCTTGACCGCCGTCCGGTTCACGATGGCATCCGGCCCCACGCCGGTGTAACCGCAGACCAGCGCCCCGCCCAGATTGATCTGGTAGTCCGAAAAGCCCACGGTCAGGCTGTCACCCAGAAAGGCCGCATCCGCAAAATAGTTCAGGTCCACCTGCCCGCAGCTGGGCTGACGGATGACGCTGGCGTCGTAGGCCTTGACCACCGCAGCGGCCGCATCCTGCCGGGCCGGGCCAAAGGTCTCCAGCGTGACCGCCTGTGCGTCCCCGCTGCCGTCCGGCGCGGTGCTGTCGCCGCTGCTGTCACTGTCTGCCGCTTCGCCCTGCATGGGCAGTGGTGCCAGAATGTCCTGTGCAATGCCGCTGGCCACCGGCTCCGACTGTGCGTCCTTGGCCGATGCACCGTTTTCCAGAATGGCGGTGATGGCGTAGGCCAGCACCAAAATGGCCAGCACCGCCCCTGCCAGGCGCAGCTTGCCGCTCACGCCGCCGTGACGGGCACGGTGCGATGTCGAATGATATTCGTGTGAAATCCCCATGGTTTTTGCTCCAGCTTTCTCGTTTTTGCCCCCAGCGGCCGACGCAGCCCGCCGCATCGGATGCAGGTGCTCCCATTCTATCATAATTTTTTTGCCTGTGCAACCAATTGGGTCTTGCATACAACAGGCAAAACAGTTACAATAGAGTCGTAGCAGTTTTTGCGCATTTTACAAAAAGCGCATTCACATGCTGCATCATTTTTGTACCACTTGCAAACTTGTTTTGTCAGCCGCCTTTGGTCTGTGTGCAGTGCAGGGCCGCAGTTCCTTTGCAGCAGGGCGGCAGACAACATCGGTTTGCAGGCGTTTTCCATCGTTCACGGTAAAGGATCAAGAAGGAGGTACTCATGGCCAAAAATGTGATCATTGGTCAGAGCGGCGGCCCCACGGCCGTCATCAATTCCAGCCTGGCAGGCGTGTACAAGGCTGCCTGCAGTCTGGGTGCCGACAAGGTGTACGGCATGAAGTACGGCATCGAGGGCCTGCTCAAGGAAGAGCTCATCGAGCTGAATGTCCTGCTGGACGACCGCATGAGCATTGAGCTGCTCAAGCGCACCCCGTCCAGCTATCTGGGCAGCT